>Ga0210386_10000750_pt1 | contig 29755 bp, 29 predicted proteins | sample IncBWH32OmetaG_FD_160091 | JGI IMG/M metagenome (GOLD analysis project Ga0210386, IMG submission 160091) | Forest soil microbial communities from Barre Woods Harvard Forest LTER site, Petersham, Massachusetts, United States - Inc-BW-H-32-O ...
GTGGTTCGCGAACCGGGCAAGACAGGAAGCCAGTGGCGGATTCACTATAGCCTGCGCTTGCCCAGCCTGGAGTGCGACTATTTCGCACTCACCCCGACCCAGGGCAGCGGTTCGGCCGAGCGGTTTGGACATTTCTGCTTTCAGGCCGGTGAACTGGTGTTGGCCGACGCAGGCTACTGCCATCCGGCTGGAATCGCAGCGGTGGTTGCGCAGCAGGCCGATGTTTGTGTACGCCTCAACCCGCATGCGCTGCCTTTATTTGACGAGCACGCCCATCCCTTTCCCCTGCTGGAGCACTTGGCGAGATTGCGCCAGGCCGGGCAAGGAGCGGAGTGGCCGGTATGGATCCAGTCCGATCAGGTACGAATAGCCGGACGGGTCTGTGCGATTCGCAAGAGCCAGGAGGCGATCAAACAGGCGCAGCGCCGGCTGAAGGAAAAGCAGCAAGCCGGAAAAAGCGTAGGCCCGGCAACACGGCAATATGCCCAGTATGTGCTAGTCTTCACTACTCTTCCCTCGGCGGCGGCTAGCACCGAACAAATCCTGGAGGCGTATCGGCTGCGCTGGCAAGTGGAGTTGACATTCAAACGCTTCAAGTCGATCGCACAAATGGGACATGTACCCAAACATGACGACCAGAGCAGTCGCGCTTGGTTGTACGGCAAACTCTTCCTGGCCTTGCTCAGTCAGAAGCTGGCACGCGTGGGGAGCGCGATTTCCCCGTGGGGCTATCTTCTGCCGGAAACCACCGACTCGCCTTCCACCGCACACTCGCAGCCATCGTCCCCACCCTGTCCCTACAAACGGTCCTGCAATGCTGGCCCCAATCGCTGCAGCCCTAAGTGAACCCTCCCGTAAGCGTCACCCACAACTCAAATCCTTATCTTAGCGCTTACGGGGGGGGGGGGGCCCCCCCCTGACCACTATCTCTCAGGTCTCGCTAGCAGCTTTCTGCGCTCCGTGATCAGCTTTTTCCGTCCCTTCGCAGGCAGCGCTAGAACATCCTTCACCCGCTTCGGAAGCTTGTCGTAAGTGAGGGTGTGAGCGTTGCGGAGCCGCTCTTTAAGTTCGTTCGACGAGAGGACGTCGTAGCGCTGGATGGCGACCCAGTAGATGCGGGCAAAATAAGGCGCAGGCAGGACACCCTCGATTTCCAACAGCTCGGCGTAGTGCTCGGGTCCGGCGGCGAAAGAGAGAACGCCGCGACTGTCCGGACTGAGATTGGCGAGCGCGAACATCTTTCCACCGATCGCTTTATCTCCCACCCAAAAGACAAGATTGTCGCCCCACTGCATCGTCTCCTCGACATGAGGCAGGCTGAGCAGAAAGGCGCGGAGCAGTTCGACGTTCATGGCTGTCAGAGACGCGACGAGAACTCACTGCGCTTGCGGCTGTAGAAGTAGTAAATGACGAGCCCGATGGCGAGCCACACGAAGAAGCGTATCCAGGTGATGATGGGGAGCCCGGCCATGAGCAGCACGCAGAAGGAAATACTGAGCACCGGGAAAATGGGGCCTCCGGGACAACGGAATCCGCGGTGGCGGCCAGGGTCTTTGTAACGCAGAATGAGAACGCCTGTTGAGACGAGCACGAAAGCGAAGAGCGTGCCAATATTCGACAGGTCGGAGAAAGTGCCGATGTCGAGCAGCCCGGCCGGGATGCCGACGACGAAGCCCGCGACCCAGGTGGCGACGGCTGGAGTGCGGAAGCGCGGATGAACCTTGGCGAACGCCGACGGCAAAAGGCGATCACGCGACATCGCGAACCAGACGCGCGCCTGTCCGATCTGGAAGACGAGGATGGACGAGATCATGCCCAGCATGGCGCCGATGATGATGGCCAGGCGCGTCCAATTGAGCGTGGCGCTGGGATGCGCGAGATAGACCTTCTTGAGCGTATTGACGATAGGAGCCGCGTCGTCGACCAGCGCGCTCCACTTGATCAGGCCGGTGAGGACGACCGCGACTCCTATGTAGAGGATGGTGCAGACGATGAGCGTGGCAATAATGCCGATGGGCACGTCGCGCTGCGGATTTTTGCACTCTTCGGCGGCCGTGGAAACAGAATCGAACCCGATGTAGGTAAAGAAAATAATGGAGCCGCCGGTAAGGAATCCAGACCAGCCATTGGGATAGAACGGCTTCCAATTATTGGGATGGACGAAGTGCGCGCCGACTCCGATGAAAAGCAGGATGGCCGCGATTTTTAGCAGCACCATCACGTTATTGGTTTCGGCCGATTCGCGGATGCCGCGGACCAGGACCATGGTGAGCAGCATGACGATGAGGAAGGCCGGTATGTTGAACCCGAAGTGCCACCCGGAAGGGTAGAGGGGATTGCCGGCGAGATCCTGCAGACCGGAGGGCAGATACGCGGGCGAGATCCAGCGCAGGTTGGGATGAATGCCAAACCAGTCGAGCAGGGCGACGGCGTGCCCGGCGAATCCGACCGACACCGCCATGTTTGAGAAGGCGTATTCGAGGATTAGGTCCCATCCGATGATCCACGCCACAAGCTCCCCGAGCGTGGCATAGGTGTAGGTATAGGCTGACCCCGCGATGGGAATCATGGAGGCGAGCTCGGCATAGCAAAGGCCTGTGAAGGCGCAGACAATGGCGACGAGCACGAGTGAGAGAGCCAGTGCTGGTCCGGCGCCGGGGCGACCCGCAAGGGCGGTGTGGTGAACGACGTAATCGAGCACCGGCGTGTTGAGGATGGACGAAGTATCGAACTTTTCGCCGGAGATGGCCGTGCCGACAACCGTAAAGATGCCCGAGCCGATCACGGCTCCGATGCCTAGCGCGGTAAGAGAAACGGGCCCGAGCGTCTTCTTGAGCCTGGTCTCCGGATTCTCAGACTCGGCGATGAGCTTATCGATGGATTTACAGCAAAGAACCTGGGGCGGCAGAGTCCGACTCCTCTATGCGGGGATTGGGGGAGTGTATCCGGAATGAGGCCCGCTCCGCGAGAGAAAATTCTCAGGAGCGGATTTCATTCATTGCGTTTGATCTGACTACTCTATTTACGTTTGCTCTGGCCGCGGCTGATTGTCTTGACCTTCTTTTTATTGGAGCCGCGCGGGGTAGTGCGGGGAGCCTTAGGGGTGGCCTTCTTGCGGGCGGCCCGCTTGAGTGCCTTGCGTTCGGATGTATCTTCAATTGCTTTTGTGTTTGCCATTCGAATCCTTAACTGCCGATGTGAGGCAGCGTCTTCCTTTTAAGTGGTTATTGTGAGGATAAATCAAGCGAGCGCAGCCGTGCTTCAGACAGGGCAATCTCAAGGTCAGCGGTCTACCCGCTGATCTATAATTTGCAGGACATGAATTCACGAAACATGAAAGCCTTCGCGCTCTGCCTGCTTACAGCTTCCTCCTTCGCCGCCGTTGCACAATCTACGCACTCCATGGCAATGAATTCAGCTCCCGCGCCTGACGAGCGGCTGGGAACGGTATCCTTTGCCGTCTCCTGCAACGCGTCGGTTCAGGTGCCTTTCAACCGTGGCGTCGCCTTGCTGCACGACTTCTGGTACGCCGAGTCGCGGCCTCAGTTCGAACAGATTGTGAAGACTGATCCAGGCTGTGCGATGGCGCACTGGGGAATCGCTATGAGCGTCTTCCACCAGATATGGGACCGGCCCGACGATGCCGTGATGAAGCTTGGATGGGAAGAAATCCAGAAGGCACAATCACCCGCGGCAAAAACACCGCGCGAGCGCGAGTACATCGCCGCGCTCTCCGACTTCTACAAGCCCGGAACCAAGGACTTCACAACCCGCATCAATGCTTATTCAGAAGCCATGGGCAAGCTGTACCAGCATTACCCTGATGACGTCGATGCCGGCGCCTTCTACGCCCTTTCGTTGCTGGCAGCCGTAGCGCCGAATGACACCAGCCTGACGCAGGAGCATAAGGCAAGGGCTGTGCTCACGCCGCTCTTTGCCAAGTACCCTGACAATCCGGGCGTGGTGCACTACATCATTCACTCCTGCGACAATCCCGTAATGGCTTCTGACGGCCTGGCCGCGGCTGACCGATACGGGGTGATCGCGTCCTCCGGTCCGCATGCCGTGCATATGTCGGGACACATCTACGCCCGGCTGGGTATATGGCCTCAGGATATCGATTCCCAACTGGCTGCGATCAAGGCATCGGAAGCCGCCGAGGCGCGGCATGAGAGCGGCATCATGGATGAGCCCCACTCCTACGACTTCCTGATGTACGCCTACCTGCAGAGCGGCCAGGATGCGAACGCGAGGCAGGTGCTCGAGAAAATCCCCTCCGTAGTAGGCCGTTTCGCGGCGATGCCTGACATGGGAGACGGCGATATGAGCTGGATGGTGGCCTACTACCGCGGCAAGTTCCCGGTTTTCTACGCGCTTGAGCTGCGCGACTGGTCCACCGCCGCGGCGCTTAAGCCTGTAGGCGGCGCATCGCCCGACGTGGCGACCATGACTTGGTGGGCGCGAGCGATCGCGGACGGGCATCTGCGCCACGCGGATCAGGCGAACGCCGACCTGGCACACTACGATGTCCTGATCGCCGAGGTGAAGAAGGGCAGGCACGCTTACTACGCCGACTCCACCGGAGCAAAAATCGAGCGCAACGAAATTGCCGCCTGGGCCAGCTTTGCTGCCAACCACAAGGACGACGCACTGAAGCAGATGCGGGATGCCGCCGATCTTCAGGACAAGGTGGGACAGGGCGAAGTGGATATCCCGGCCCGCGAGATGCTCGCCGACATGCTGCTTGAGTTCCACCAGCCACAACAGGCGCTGGCGGAATATCGCGTTTCGCTGAAGCTCAGCCCCAACCGCTTTAACGGGCTCTACAACGCAGGAGTGGCCGCTGAGGCCGCGGGAGATAAAGCTGCAGCAGCCAAATACTATGAGGCCCTGCTGAAGTCGACGGGCGGCGGCGGCCAGTCGTCGCGGCCGGAACTGCTGGCCCATGCCCGGAGCTTTGTCTCCGCAACGCAGCTGGCGGAGAAGTAAATCAGGACCGCGCGCGGCGAGATCAGAGCTTTTCCAGCTGAGCGAATTTTTCCACCAGCTTTTTTACTCCGAACTTTGAAAACTGCACGGTGATCTTTGCGTCTTCTCCGTCTCCCTCACGGCGAAAGACAATGCCTTCTCCGTATTTGGGATGGCGCACGCGCTGGCCGCTCCTGAGTCCTGTACTACCGGTAGGCGCAGGCAGATCGAGTTTGGGGCGCGATTTTGGAACCGACGCGCCACGCTGCGTAAAGAATTGCGCAATGTTGTCGAGCGAGTTGCCGGGCTTCGCCGGCCGTCCAGCATAAGAGCGCGACGGGCTGGTGTGAGTGCCCGCGCTCTGATCCTCATCCTCGTAGCTGTAGTGGCTGCCGGTGGAGTCGTCGTATTGGCTGCGCCCATAGCGCGACGCGGTTTGGCCGCCATAGGAACCCCATGTGTTTGCGCGCGCGCTTGTGCCGGCTACTTCCTCGATAAGGTGTGAGGGGATCTCTTCGAGGAAGCGTGAGGGCAGGCTGGCCTCGGGCATGTCATTCCCGTAGCGGCGGCGATAGCGGGCACGGGTCACGATCAGCGAATCCATAGCCCTCGTCAGCCCCACGTAACAGAGGCGCCGCTCTTCCTCCATCTGGATGGGATCGTTGAGCGTGCGCGAGTGCGGGAAGAGTCCTTCTTCAAGGCCGGCAAGGATGACCAGGGGAAACTCCAACCCTTTGGCCGAGTGCAGCGTCATCAGAGTCACGCGCGAGTCGGCCTTGTACTGGTCGGTGTCGCTGACCAGCGCGGCGTGATCGAGAAATTCAGCGAGTGTTTCGCCGCGCTCCTGCGCGTCCTGGGCAGCGTTGGCCAGTTCCTTGAGGTTTTCAATGCGCGAGAAAGCTTCAGGCGTGCCTTCTTCTTCGAGCGAGCGGATATATCCGGTGCGATCGATGAGGAACTTGATGAGTTCGGGCAGTGTTGCGGCGTCTCCAGGCTTGCGGAAGGCCGGCTTCTCGGAAGCGGAGTAGGCAGCCTGTGAAGGCGCTGCATGGGGTACTGGCGGCTCGTCCTCAAAAGGGTTGAAGGTAGTGGCATCGAGCGGCAGGTTTTCGAGTTCGGGTTCGTTGGTGAACGCGAGCGTGTGCTGGGCCTCGGCGCCGAAGTCGAAGGCAGTGTCCGCATCGTCCGCTGCAGCAGCTATGTCGAAGCTGGTCTCCTCTTCGGCGATGTCCGCCGAGAGTTTGTCGGCAAAATCTGGTTTGAGCAGAGCGCGCGCGTCGAGGATGATGCGGCGGAACGTGTCGAGGGCGATAAGAGCGCGGGATGGCAGCAACCTATCGTGCAGAGTACGTTCAATGGCGGCCCAGGTACTGCTTCCGGTTTCGAGGGCGATGCGCTCCAGCGTCTCCAGTGTCGTTTTGCCGATGCCGCGCGCAGGTATGTTGATGACCCGCTGTAGCGCGATCGAATCGCTGGGGTTTTGCACCAGCTTGAGGTAGCTGAGCAGGTCCTTGATCTCAGAGCGCTCGTAAAAGGAAAAGCCCCCGACCATCGTGTAGGTAATGCCGTAGCGGCGCAGCGCCTCTTCCACCAGACGCGACTGCGAGTTGGTGCGATAGAGAACAGCGACGCGCGGCAACTCCTCCTGCTCGCCCGCCTTGCGCAGGTATTTCTGGATGGTGTCAGCGACGAAGAGCGCTTCGTTTTCGCCATCGGGAGCTTCATAGTAGCCGATGAGCGCGCCGCCTTCGCGCGAGGTCCATAGAGCCTTGCCTTTGCGCTGCGTGTTGCGCGCCACGACGGCCGAGGCGGCTTCGAGAATGATCTGTGTCGAGCGATAATTCTGTTCCAGCCGGATAGTCTTAGCGCCGGGGAAGTCGCGCTCGAACTCGAGGATGTTGCGAATATCGGCGCCGCGCCAGGAGTAGATGCTCTGGTCCTCGTCGCCGACCACGCAGACGTTCATTTCCGCGCCGGCGAGCAGTTTCATCAGTTCATATTGCGGGCGATTCGTGTCCTGGTACTCGTCGATGAGCAGATAGCGATAGCGCCGATTGTAGCGTTCTCTCGTCTCGCTGGACGTCTTGAGCAGACGGACGGCTTCGAGCAGCAAATCGTCGAAATCGAGCGCGTTGGCCTTGAGCAGATCCTTCTTATACGCCTCAAAGATGTGCGCGATGCGCTCGCTCATGGGATCGGAGGAGCTGAGGTAATACTCCTGCGGATCGATCATGTGGTTCTTGGCCCAGGAGATTTTCGACAGCACCACGCGCGGCGTGAGCTGCTTGTCGTCGAGGCCCATGTGCCGCATCGCAGCCTTCACTACGGCCTGCTGATCGGATTCATCGTAGATGGCGAAGTTCTTCGTCAGCCCTTCGTTGCCGATCTTCAACGCCTCGATATCGCGGCGCAGCATGCGCACGCAGAAAGAGTGAAAGGTAGCCACAACGGGCTTCGCGAGGCTGGAATGGCCGATGAGCTTCTCGACGCGCTCAGCCATTTCGGCGGAAGCCTTGTTCGTGAAGGTCACAGCCAGAATGGAGTCTGGCGCGACGCAGCGCTCCTGGATGAGATAAGAGATGCGGTGCGTAATAACGCGCGTTTTTCCTGAGCCCGCTCCGGCGAGAATGAGCACCGGTCCGTCGACGGCTTCGACGGCTTCACGCTGCTGGGGATTGAGCTTATCAAGTAGATGCTGCAATAGGAGATCTCTCCTCTATTCTAATCGCCGGTTAGACTGAACTCACGATGACGACAATGTTGAAAAAGAAGTGGATTTGCGTCTTTTGCGGTTCAGCCGATGGGAATTTGCCGGAGTACTTGGCCACGGCACGCGAGTTGGGTCGCGGCATTGCTCGGAGCGGCTACGGTCTGCTCTTCGGCGGCGCGACTGTGGGTGCGATGGGAGCCATCGCCGATGCGGCGCTGGGCGCTGGCGGCGAAGTAGTTGGGGTCATCCCGGACATCATCATGGACCGCGAGATCGGGCATCGCGAGCTTACGGAACTACACGTGGTGCGCACGATGCACGAGCGTAAGGCTCTGATGGCATCACGCGCCGATGCGTTTGTCGCGCTGCCGGGTGGCTACGGGACCATGGACGAATTCATCGAAATCGTGACCTGGGCCCAGTTGCGCATCCATTCGAAGCCCTGCGTGCTGGTAAATGTAGGAGGCTACTACGACGGGTTGCTTGCGTTTCTTGATAAGGCGGTGGAGCAGGGATTCATCAAGCCGGAGAACCAAGGTTTGGTGCAAGTAGCGCGAGATGTGTCCGAGGTAATGGAAATCATCGAGCGCGAGTGGAGTAGGGGAGAGGAAGTTTCGGGGCATGCGAGGCTGGATGAGTTGGTGAAGTGAGATGTAGCGCCTCGAGTTAAGCAGTAGAATTCCTGTTGCCAGACACGTCAGAGCCACCAATAGCGCCACAAAGCGGATTGCGTGCAGGCGATCCCATCGCTTGCGCTGATCGCGTCAATCCGCGGGAAGCGCATGAGATCCCAAGATGCGATGCGGTTATTGATGGGTACGGGACAGATCAATGTGAACAGAATTGAGAGCAGCCAAAGGACCGATGCTATCAAAAGCAATCTCGAAGTGGCGGATATAAGCGGCCAGTGCACCCAGGCTTCAATGATGAAAAGCAAGACCACCGCGGCGTACCAGAACGGCATAACGCCGCCGAACGGTTTAGCAAACGCGTGCAGCACATGCGTGCACGGAATCGGGGAGGCAGCTCAGGGTCGGATGCAGGAAGACCGCAACGGTCAGTTCGACACCGGTCATTAGCCCGGCGATCAGAATAGCGACGACATCGAAGATATGCGTCTGCATATAGCTGTCGATTCGAGCGAGTGAGAGCGATTCCTGTTTTTTCCTTTGCGGCGGATTTCTAGAGATTCGAGCGCCGGCACTCACCGCACCCGCAATGCCTTCGCAGATAATCCCACGAATAGATCCCGCTCTTGTGGCCGTCGTTCCACTCGAAGCTGAGCGCATAGCGTCCCACCGGAGTCACCACTAGAGGCCGAGGCGGCTCCTGATACATGGGCAGAAGGGTTACCGGCTGCGGCTTCTGCTCGCCGGGAGTGCGACCGGATGTATCGCGTTCATCGTGGCAAGTGGCGCAGGGACAGGCGTTGCGCAGCCACGCGAACCCCCATGAACTGTAGTGGCCGTCCTTCCAGTCGATCTCGAGGCCGGTGCCTTCGGTCTTGTGGACACGCACTTTTACAGGTTCCCTGGCGTCGCGGGGAAGCTCGCGGTGTTCCTGTTCCTCGCGACGGGCCTGCTCTGCACTGACTAGGCGGATGCCTTCGTGGCTCATACTCTCTTTATTTTCGCAGAAGCGGCGTACGGCCGCGCTTTCTGTCGTACCGGATCTTCAGCACGAGAATGGCCAGGGACAGGGCGAGCGTGAAGCTGTTGGCGAGAATCACGGGAAAGGATCGGATGAAGATGCCGTAGAGCAGCCAGAGAAAAACACCGAGCGAGAAGACCAGGAACATGACGAGCGATATCTCGTCCGCGCTTTTGAGACGGTAAATGCGGATGAGTTGTGGGACAAAGGAGATGGTGGTGCAGATGGCGGCGACAGAGCCGATGAGGTTAACTGTCCATGATGGCAGTTGCAAGACAATCGAGTCCATCAGAGCGCGTTCCGGTGCAGGAAGAAGTAGATGGCGACGGCGAAGCCGAGCGCGATGATGATGGGGCGCAGGATTTTGTCGCTGATGCGCCGGGCATTGCGCGCGCCGGTATAGCCGCCAATGGCGCAGGCGATCATCATGTACCAGCAGAAGCGCCACTCGACGGCTCCGTGGATGACGAAGGTGATGACGGCGATACCGTTGGCGACGGTGGTGATGATGACCTTGAGCGCATTGATCTCGGTGAGGCGCTCGACTCCGCAGAACGCCAGTGCGGCCATGGTGAGCAGGCCCGCTCCGGCACCGAAGTAGCCAATGTAATAACAGATGCACAAAAGCAACGCGAGCAGCGGGATGAGGGCGACATGTATGTGACCAGGCCCGTGCTGTTCGATGCGGCGCTTGATGGCACGCGAGACGGATCCGCTGATGGCGAAGGTGATGGCGCCTATTAAGAACAGGTAAGGCACGAGATGCAGAAACGAACTCTGGCTGTTGTGAAGCAGCGTGTATGCTCCGGCGAAGCCTCCGACGATAGCGACGAGGGCTACGGGCACGACGAGGCGAAGATTCTTGCGTACTTCTTCGCGATATCCCGCAATCGAGGTGAACTGGCCGGGCCAGAGGGCCACAGTTCCGGTTGCATTGGCCTCGATGGGCAGCAGGCCGGCGTGGAGCAGTGCAGGAAAGGCGATGAAGCCGCCGCCGCCCGCAACAGAGTTCACGAGTCCGCCGAGAAAGGCCGCAAACGCTAACAAAACATAGCTAGAAGTGGATTGTGGTTGAAGGAAGGCCGCGTACACCTGTTTATTGTAGACGGAGGCGGCAGGCGAACCGCTTAGGCGCGGATTTCCGGCGTCGCGGCGAGGAGGGATTGCGTGTAGGCCTCGCGCGGTGCTTCGCAGATTTGTGTGCTGCGGCCGTACTCGACGAGACGTCCGCGATAGAGCACCGCGATGTCGGTGGCGAGATAGCGCACCAGGGGCATCGAGTGCGAGATGAAGAGATAGGTGAGGGCAAAGTCGCGCTGCAGATCGCGCAGCAGGTTGACGATTTGCGCGCCGACGCTGACGTCGAGCGCGGACACGGGCTCATCGAGGACAACGAGCTCAGGCCGCAGAGCGAGTGCGCGGGCAATGTTAATGCGCTGGCGCTGGCCTCCGGAGAATTCATGCGGGTAGCGGGCGAGGGTGGAGTCATCGAGTCCGACAGCCCGCAACAATTCCGCTGTGCGAGAGCGCAGTTCGGAACGCGGGCAGGCTCGGTGGATCACCAGCGGCTCGGCGATAATGTCACGGACGCGCATGCGCGGGTTGAGCGCGGCGAAGGGGTCTTGAAAGACGACCTGCATGCGGCGGCGCAACGGACGCAAGCTGCGTTGAGATGCTCCGTTGATGGATTGGCCATCGAAGAGCACGCTGCCGCTGGTTGGCTCAACCAGGCCCAACACCATACGCGCGATAGTCGATTTCCCCGAGCCCGATTCGCCAACCAGGCCGAGGGTTTCTCCGCGGGCGATGGAGAACGAAACGTTATCGACGACGAGAGTGCCGTGTCCGTAGGTCTTTAAGAGATCGCGGACTTCAAGGAGAGGCATGGATGAATGATAGCTGCCTCCTTCTCAGCTGAGCTTTGGATGCAGCTTCTGAAATCCTGTTGCCTCCTGATAGGCGCGTGCGAAGGCGCATAGCTTGGCGTCCTCGTAGTGGCCAGCGAGAAAGGTGATGCTGACAGGTGTGCCAGGGCCGCCGATCTGGTCGTCGTCACCGGTATCGATCTTGGGGGGCGCGGGAGCGTCGTCTCCGCGCAGGCCGTTGGGGACAATGATGGCGGGATGACCGGTGAGGTTCGTAGCCACGAGCTGATCGCTGTTCGTGGAGGCAACGATCACGTCCACCTGGTGGAAGAGTTCCGACACCTGCCGGATGGCGAGGGAGCGGGCGCGGTTGGCCTGCACATATTCGACAGCGGGATAGAAGCGGGCAATGCGGAAATCGTTGGGCCAGTCCTCAATGCCTTGCTCGGTGAGCAGCTTGTCGCGGCCGGTGGTGGTGAGTTCGTCGAAGGCCGCGGCGGCTTCGGCAGTGAGCAGCGACGTCATCGCTCCGTAGGGTAGATCGGGCAACGTAACCGGGATGAGGTTGACGCCCATTGCGCGTAACTGGTCGAGCGCGGCCAGATCGTATTTGCGGTCGTAGGCGCGGCGCGCGCGGTAGGCGGCCATTTCGCGCTCGTGCTTCTCGCGCTTCTTCTTTTCTTCCGCTGTGGCAGGCTCGGCTTGCTTCTCGGTTGGGGCCGGCGGTTTGTCGGGCTCGAACTCGCTCGCGATGTAGCCGACACGGAGCGATTTCCAGTCGAAGTCGGCGTTCCAGTTGAAGGCGGCATCGCGCGTGGCAAGGTCCTGGCCATCGGGTCCGTAGATGGCGGTGAGGACGATGGCGCAGTCCTCGACGGCGCGACAAATGGGGCCGAGTTTGTCCATGGTCCAGCTGAGCGCCATGGCACCGGTGCGTGGCACGAATCCAAAGGTGGGGCGCAGGCCGGTGACGCCGCAGCGGGTGGAAGGCGAGGAAATCGAACCGAGCGTTTCCGAGCCAATCGCGAACGCAACACAGCCCGCCACGGTAGCAGAGGCCGAGCCGGCGGACGAACCGCTTGAGCCTTGCTTCGGGTTCCACGGATTGCGCGTGCGTCCGCCAAACCACTTGTCGCCCATAGCAAGCGCTCCCAGCGTTGTCTTGGCAACGAGCACGGCTCCAGCGTCGTCGAGACGCTGGACAACGGTCGCGTCGGTGTCGACGGTCTGCTTTTCAAATCCGCCTGCGCCCCAGGTGGTGGGATAGCCTTTCACGGCGAGCAGATCCTTCGCGCCCCACGGCAGCCCGTGCAGCGGGCCGCGATATTTTCCGGAGGCGATATCGGAATCGGCTTCGCGGGCCTGCGCGAGGGCACGGTCTTCGGTAATGGTGATTACGAAGTGCAGCTTGGGATCGTATTTGCGCAGGCGCGCGATATACATCTCCGTGAGGTTGAGCGACGAGATCTTTCTCGTGCGAACAAGACCGGCTAGTTCTGGAATGGTCGCGAAGGCCAGGTCGTCGAGATGCTTCGGCAAAACGGCGATGGAGCTGCTGTAGACAGGCTCCTCCTTGTCGGTGTTGACTTTCGCTCCCGGCGGAAGAGGATCGAAGATATAGGCCGGAGGAACGCTGTTCGGCAACTGCATCTTGCGAATAGCCGCGTAACCGTCGCGCTGCTGATTCAGACCGTCGAGCATCATCTGCTTCTGATCTGCTGCGATGGTGATGCCGGCAAGCGCAGCGGCTGCGTCGATCATCTCGGGCGTGATCTTCGGCAACTCCGTGCGCGTTGCGGGATTGCTTGGCTGCGCTTGTGCAGCGAGAGTGTAGAGCGCTCCGGGAAAAAGCGTGGAAGCGAGGCCGAAGCGTGCAGAGACGGTGAGGAACGCTCGACGGTCGATGCAGGTTGAGGACGCAGGGTGCATGGTATTCGAAGACGCAGTTCCGGGCATGATGCGTGAATTATCCTCAAAAAATGAAGCTTATTGAAACAGGTGAAATGGCAGTATACTCGCGGGGCAATCGAAAACAGGATGGTTGGCATGCAGAGAACGAAAGTTGTTTTGATGGCGGCAGTGTGCCTGGGAGCGGCGATGCGCATTGCTTTTCTCTCGCCGATGGGTGTGGCGCAAACGGACCACGATAACAACGTGCTGGTCTTCGAAGGCGGGAGAATCCTGTCAATCACATCGCCGCCGATCGAGCATGGGGTGCTGGTCATCAAGGGCGGCAAGATCGTCGCGGTCGGCGAACAGGGCAAGGTTCAGATTCCGGCGGGAGCGACCGTCAGGGACGTTACCGGCAAGATTGTCATGCCGGGCATCGTTGATTCTCATTCTCACATCGGCATCGATCCGAACCCGACGGTTTCCGACTCGCAGGATGCGAATGAGGGGAGCGGCCCCATTCAGCCGGCGCTGCGCGCTCTCGATGCCATCGATCCCGCCGACCCCAATATCCGAATGGCGACCGCGGGCGGTATCACTACGGCCAACATCATGCCGGGGAGTGGCAACGTGATGGGCGGCCAGACGGCATACGTAAAGCTGCGCGGCACAACGATCGAGCAGATGCTGATTCCGGGAACAATCGGCGGAATGAAGATGGCGAACGGGACGAACCCCAAGGGCTACGGCACTCGCGGGCAGGCCCCCATGACGCGCATGGAAGAAGCTGCTCTGGCGCGTGGGATATTCGAGAAAGCGCAGGAGTACAAAACCAAATGGGACGCTTATAACAAGGCGATAGCAGCAGGCGACAAGACAGCCAAGGCGCCGGACCGCGATCTTGGCCTCGATGCCGTTGCCCAGATCCTCGACGGCAAGCGCATTGTCCACAACCACACCCACCGTGCCGATGACGTGATGACCGTGATTCGTCTGGCAGACGAATCACACTATCGCGTGGTGGTGCATCACGGAACGGAATCGTGCGATGTGGCCGATGAGCTCGCGAAGCGGCATATCGGCGTGACCTTCACCATGATCGATGCGCCGGGCGGCAAGCCGGAGACGATCAACTTCAGCATCAGTTGCCCAGCCCGGCTGGAAAAGGCAGGCGTGAAGGTGGCCTTCAACACCGATGATCCCATCACCAACTCGCGCCTGTTGCTGCGCTCAGCCGCGCTGGCCGTTCGCGGAGGCATGAGTGAGGACGCGGCCATCAAAGGGCTAACTATCTATCCCGCAGAAATGCTCGATCTTCAAAGCCGCGTGGGCAGCCTTGAGCCAGGCAAGGACGCGGATTTCATTGTGCTTAGCGGAGCGCCACTCAGCGTGTATACCAAGGTTCTTGAGACGTGGATCGAAGGAGAAAAAGTGTTTGACCGCAGCAATCCCATTGACCTTCGCTACGCCACGGGCGGCTTCAACGTAATCAGCCGCTATCCGCCGTTGCAGGGAGGTGGCCAGTGAAACAGAGACTCTCATTGCTGCTTACTACAATGGCGCTTGCGGTCGTATTGTCTGCGCATGCTCAGAACTTTGCCGTGACCGCGGAGCATCTTTACACAATGGATGCAGGCCCGCAGGGCGGCCCGGGCCTGGTGCTGATTCGCGCCGGCAAAATTGAAGATGTCCAGATGGGAGCGGGTATCGCCGTTCCCAATGGGTATCAGGCGATCCACGGGGCCTATGTCACGCCGGGTCTGATCGACGCCTACACTTCGACCGGCGTTTCCGGCGCGTACAACATTCCCGCCGATCAGGATCAGGACGAATCGACGGACCCCAATACAGCCGACGTGAACGTGCGCGACAGCCTCAATCCCGAGGACAAGCTCTATCAATACGTGAATGCCTACGGCGTGACGACTATGCAGGTGACTCCCGGCCCAAGAAATCCGATTGCCGGAGCGGCTGGAATCTTCAAAACCGCGGGACCGAATTCGCCGTTCCGTACCGTGGACGAGCTGGCGGTGCGGCTCAGCTCGGCGATGGTGTTCAATCTGGGTGACACGCCGAAAGAGACGTATGGAAGCAATCACAAGGCTCCGGTAACGCGCATGAAGACGGCGGAGATGATTCGCGAGGCTCTGCTTCAGGCGAGGCAGTATCAGGAGAAATGGGATAGGTGGAAAGAGGAGAAGAGCGATCCTGGCAAGCGACCGGCCCTGGATGTGAAGCTGGCCGCGCTGGCCGGCGTAGTATCGGGCAAGACTCCGGCTATCTTCAATGTGTATCGCGCCGATGACATCGACACGGCAATTCGTATTGGCACGGAGTTTCACCTGAAGTACATGCTGGCGTCGGTCACCGAGGGATATCTCATCCGGGACAAGATCCGGCAGGCCGGCGTGCCGTGCCTCGTTGGCGCGGTTATGCAGCCGTTTGAGGATTTGCAGACGTCGAACGCGACGTATGAGAACGCGGCCCTGCTGCAACAGGCAGGGATTCCCATCGCCATTATGACCGGCTATGTAGGGTATGTTCCGAAGAGCCGCGTGCTGTTGTTTGAGACGGCCATCGCGGCGGCGAACGGACTGGGAGTGGAGCCGGCGTTGCGTGCGATTACGATCTCCGCCGCAAAGATCCTGGGGATCGACGATAAAACCGGATCGCTGGCGAAAGGCAAGGACGCGGACGTCGTGGTCTTCGACGGCGATCCCTTTGAGTACACCAGCCACGTGCAGCAGGTGATGGTTCAGGGAGAGGTCACCTATCAAAGAGGACAGTGAACTGGAAGCACAGTGATCTGGCATTTTTGCTTCAGATTCCAGGAGCCACCTTCCAGCATCTCTAAAGAAAGAGTTAGGGAGGGAAAATGAGCCTTATCGATCGCCGTCGCTTCAACTCCATTCTCGCCGGACTCGGTCTGGCATCGGTAAGCTCCGCATTTGGAGGCAGCGGGTTGGCGAACGAGCCGGAGGTGTTACGGCTTCCACGGAACGGCTGGACGCCTAACAATGAGCATCTGCCTGTGCTGCTCTACCGCAACGTCGTCGCCACTTCAGGCACGGCCCCGGCGGCGCGTTTCGAAGCGATATTCGTTCAGAACGGTTGGCCGCCCCAGTGGCGCAATGGGGTTTATGACTTCCATCACTATCATTCGATGGCGCATGAGGTGCTGGGCTTTGCCGCAGGACATGCGCGGCTGATGCTGGGTGGCGAGAATAGGCAAGAGATTACAGTGCACGCTGGTGATGTCGCTGTTCTGCCGACAGGGACTGGACATTGCAGGCTGAGCCAAAGCGAGGATTTTCTGGTCGTCGGCGCGTATCCTCCGGCGCAAAAGTGGGACATCTGCAAAAGCGCGCCGTCTGAGGAGGCGACGCGTCGGATGGCTTCACTTCCTTTCCCTGAGTCTGATCCGGTCACGGGCCATGCCGGCGCGCTGACAAAGTTGTGGCAGCGGGGATAAGAGCGAGCTCATGCAAAAAGCGATGGCCCTCTTCTTGGAGGGGCCATGAGACGCAGCGAATTGAAATGTGCCTTAGATATCCAGGTTCTTCACATCCAGGGCGTTCTCTTCGATGAATTTGCGGCGCGCTTCGACGTCTTCGCCCATCAGCGTTGTAAAGATGGCCTCGGTTTCAGCGATGTCTTCGAGCTTTACGGAGAGAAGCGTACGGCGCTCCGGATCCATCGTGGTCTCCCACAGCTGGGTCGAGGTCATTTCACCCAGCCCCTTGTAACGCTGCACTTGGTATTCGCGGCGGCCCTGTTCGATGACGTATTCGAAAAGATCCTGCGCGGTCTGCTTCTCGACCGGGTCGGCCGCGGCGCGGCCAGAACGTTTGGGCGCGGGCTTGCCTGCTTCCACTTCACCTGGACCTTCACCTTCGTTCTCCTCCGGTTCGGCGTTCACCGCAGTCTTCGAGGCGTACTCGATGAGGTAGGGTGGTTCGAGCGCATCCTTGATCAGTGTGTACTTGGACATCATCTGGCGATACTCGGGCGAAGACGCGAGCGTCCAGTCAACGCGGCGCATGGCTCCTTGCGCATCGGCAAAGCTGACCGACCAGGTCTGGTGCTCTTCGTCGAAGAGAGGCTGGGTGAGCGACTTGAACTGGTACTTCTTCTGGATCTTTTCAAGGTCCTTGTGCAGCGCTACGAGTTTCGCGGGCGAAGTACCGGCCTCGCCTTCGAAGTCGCTACGGCGAACGAGTTCCTTGCGGGCGAGCAGCGTGGTGATCTCTTCGTTGCGCAGGCGCTTGTTTACCCTTTCGAAGAATCCCAGGTACTCGTTCAGCTGGCCCATGAATTTGGTGAGCGCTGCGCCCTCGAGCTTGCTCGCGTTCTGGCCATAGCGAACAACCATTCCGTCGGAGGCGCGCTTGACCATCACTTTGACAAAGTCGCGGTCGTCCTTGATGTACTGCTCGAATTTGCCCTTTTTGATGCGATACAGCGGCGGCTGCGCAATGTACACATGCCCGCGCTTGATTAGCTCGTTCATGTGGCGGAAGAAGAAGGTGAGCAGCAGTGTGCGAATGTGCGAACCGTCGACGTCGGCGTCGGTCATGAGGATGATCTTGCCGTAGCGCAGCTTGGCCGGATCGAAGTCGTCCTTGCCGATGCCGGCGCCGAGCGCGGTAATCATCGCGCGGATTTCTTCGTGGCCCAGCATCTTGTCGTAGCGCGCCTTCTCCACGTTGAGAATCTTGCCCTTGAGCGGAAGGATGGCCTGGAAGCGGCGATCGCGGCCCTGCTTGGCGGTTCCACCTGCAGACTCGCCCTCGACGAGATAGAGCTCGCAGCGGTCAGGCTGGCGTTCGCTGCAATCGGCAAGCTTGCCGGGCAGGCCTCCGCCATCGAGCGCGCCCTTGCGACGGGTAAGGTCACGGGCCTTGCGCGCAGCTTCGCGTGCGCGCGCGGCCTCGATGGCCTTGTTGATGATCTTCCGGGCGACGGGCGGATTCTGCTCAAGGAACATGCCGAGCTTTTCGTTGACCAGCGCCTGCACCGTGCCGGCGATGTCGGAGTTCAGCTTGCCCTTCGTCTGGCCTTCGAACTGCGGCTGCGAGAGCTTCACGCTGATCACCGCGACCAGGCCCTCACGGACGTCGTCACCGGAGAGATTCTCCTTCACGTCCTTGAAGAGGCCGAGCTGCTGGCCCGCCGAGTTGATGGTGCGGGTGAGCGCTGTCTTAAACCCGGACAGGTGGGAGCCGCCATCAACCGTATTGATGTTGTTAGCGAAGCAGAAGACGGTCTCCGAATAGCTGTCGTTGTACTGAAGCGCGATCTCCATATCGACCCCGTCACGCAGCCCTTCCATCACGATCGGCTTGTCGTGCAGAACCTGCTTGCCACGATTGATATGCTTGATAAACTCGGCGATGCCGCCCGCGTATTTGAACTCGGCACGCTTGGCTTCGCCGGTCTTCGGGTCAGTGGTGCGCTCATCGGTGAGCGTGATCTCGAGACCCTTGTTCAGGAAGGCGAGCTCGCGGAGCCGCTGCGCCAGCGTGTCGTAGTTGTACTCGGTGAAAGTGAAGATGGTTCGATCGGGCAGGAAGTGGACTTTGGTGCCGCGCCTCTTCGTGGTGCCGGTCTGGCGCAGCTTCGACGTGGGGATGCCGCGCGAATAGTCCTGCTCATAGGTATGTTCACGCCAGATCTCGACATCGAAGGCTTCACTCAACGCATTGACGCAAGAGACGCCAACGCCGTGCAGACCTCCGGAAACTTTGTAGGTCGAGGCGTCGAATTTGCCTCCGGCGTGGAGTTTGGTGAGCACGACCTGAACGGCCGGCATCCGCTCGCCGTTGTCCAGAGTCATTTCGTCGACCGGAATGCCCCGCCCGTCGTCCACGACGGTAATGGAGTTGTCGACGTGAATGATCACGTCGATCTTGCTCGCGTAGCCAGCCAGCGCCTCATCCACAGAATTGTCGACAACTTCATAGACCAGGTGATGCAGCCCCATTTCGCCGGTCGAACCGATGTACATGGCAGGACGTAGACGCACGGCTTCCAGTCCTTCGAGGACTTTGATGTTTTCGCCGGTATAGCTGCCGTTCGGTTTGCCGTTGGGGGAAGGATCGGCCTCAGCGAAGGCCAAGGTTTCCGTAGACTCGAGCTCTTTTAGTGGCATGGAACTCCGGTGAGCAAAAACCTTGAGAACGCTCCGGAACCCGGGACGGTTCACGTGGAATAAAAGATTGAAAGCGAACGGGTTTTGGCCCTTTGATCTTAGGTCTATTATAGCATGTTGGAGGGGTATCCGGAGCCGTGGAAATGGGGCTTTGAGAGGCTCTGTTCGAGTGCGGAAAGATTACCAGGAAGTAACGGCCGTGACCTCGGTAATCGAGCTGTTTAATATTCTCTATAATAATTGAAAATATTAGGCTTATAGTCCTTAAAGAGGATACACTAAGCAGTCAGGAATTGCCAGACATTTTTTCACAATTCTCCCCAGGAGTTACTAACTATGAAACTCGTTCTTCGCGCATCCATCCTCTGCCTCGCATTGACCGGTGTAATCGCCGGTGTCGCCTCCAGCCATTCTGCCAAAGCGCAGACCGTCACCGTGAGCCGCATGACCGTGAGTTCGGCTATGCCTGCCCCGGTTTGCGAGCCGGGATCTCCGTGCAAACTGCATGGCCGATAACTCGGATCTAACACGAAGGTTGCAGGCCGAAGCTCAAAGGTTGTAGGTCGGAGATCGAGGTTTGCATTGAGATGTTCCCCGATTCAGGCTATTCTTATGCCTGGATTCGGGTGAACGTTATGCAATGGACCGCCGTTTCTATGAACATTCTGGAGTTCGCTGAGCCAGTGTTGATCTGGCTTTCGCTGGTCTTCTTCCTGAAGTCGGGAATGTCCAGGCGCTTTCCAGCGATGATGACTTATCTTGGCCTGCGTGCAGGTTCCGCAGTGATCCTGGAGGTCATCCTCAATCTTCATCGTTTCGTCTCTATCGATAATACTTTGCAGTACTCGGTGTACTTCTACACCTACTGGTCGTTCTACACACTGGGTGCGATCGCCATCTTCTTCGTCATCCAGGAAATTTTCTGCCATGTTACGGAACCTGTGCCCGGCATTCGCCGCTTTGGGCTTCTTGCCTTTCGCTGGGTCGCAATCATTTCTGTCATCATTTCCGTCAGCTCAGCCTTCCCGTTGAAGGGACTGGGTGCGGGCCTGATGTCGGTTGGGTTCCAGGTGATGCGTTGTGTCAGCATCCTCGAACTTTGCCTGCTGGCATTTCTTGCGCTGTTCATTCACAGCCTGGGACGTTCCTTCCGCAGCATGGCCTTCGGCATTGCCCTGGGCTTCGGAGTACAAGCCGCGATGGAGCTGATCCTCTCCGTGGCGGCGACGCGAAGCTCCGTGCTGGACGTAAACATCAATCTTGCTCTTCAGATCGTCATCACCTGCGTTCTGGCGGGTTGGATGGCTTACTTCCTGTTGCCTGAGCCGGAGGCGGAACGCGAAGCAATTACGCTGCCTGTCTCTTCATCGCTGATTCGCTGGAACGAGATTGCAAGCGCGCTCGGCCACAGCACGCCGCATGTTGCTGTGGGTCAGTCGGGAGCCTTCTTCTTGCAGGACGTCGAACAGGTCGTCGACAAGATCCTCACAAAGAATTCCATCAGCGTAAACAGCTGAGCGGCAAATCTGAAATGACAAAAAGCCCCGAGCGGATCGGGGCTTTTCTATTTGGGGGAACGTTGAGTGGCTCTGGAGGTGTTGAGGAATCAAGTTACGAGCGAAATCAAGCTGGGCGCGCATTGCCTTTCGCTCGCTCCCAGATCTCGTCATCGGTAAGCGTGGTTTGGATCAGCTCAATCGGCATGCCGCCGTCTTCGATAATCGCTACTCGAAAGCCCTCGATCGGCTCGTAAGGTCCGAGCAGGACGGTGTAGCTGACAAGCGCCGCTGTCAGATCGCTAACCTTGAAGGCCGGATGCGGCAGCGTCGAAGGACTGGATTAAGGCAACTTTCCGGATCGAAGCGATGCCACTGGATGCGAACCAGGCCGCAGCCGCTGTCACTGGTATAGATTCCAAACTGAGAGTTGTAGCGCTCGTTCGGCTTTACATCGTGCGTCGGCACTCCCAGGTGGTGGAACTCATACTGGACGCCGTTGCGTGTAAACATGACCGCAGCTTAGAAAAGATTCTTTCTTACTCGGCGACAGCCGATACCGAGACGGGCTCAACGGCGACAAAGCGGCCTGAGCGTCCGCGGTCGACAAACTTGACGCGGCCGTCGATCTTCGCGAAGAGCGTGTCGTCGCTGCCCCGACCGACATTCAGACCCGGCTTGAGCGGCGTTCCACGCTGCCGCACGATGATGGAGCCGCCGGTGACCAGTTGGCCGCCGAAAGCCTTCACGCCAAGCCGCTGGGCATTTGAGTCGCGGCCATTTTTCGAACTTCCAAGACCTTTTTTATGTGCCATTTCTTCAATCCTTCGTGGCAGCCGCTGGGGCCAGCCGTAATGAATGCGCGTTACTTCGCTGCGCTGTACGTGTTTCCGTCCACCTCGATCGAATCGATCCGGACCTGTGTGTAATCCTGGCGATGACCCTGCAGCTTCTTGTACTGTTTCTTCCGCTTGTAGTGGAAGACGAGAATCTTGTCGCCACGGCCCTCGCCTAAAACTGTGCCCACGACCTTCGCCGAACTCGGCTTGGCCAGCGACTTGTTTTCGTTGCCAGCGTCACCGGAAACGGCCAGAACCTCGCTGAACTCAATGGCGCCCTTCTCACCAGCGGCGGCTTTCTCAATCTTTACAACGTCGCCTGGGGCGACACGATATTGCTTTCCTCCGGTGCGAATGACCGCGTACATACTTCCTCCGGCGTCCACTGTGGCGAACGCGAATCTTGACTCCAGGCTGGGCGGATACATGCTCGCTCTTATGCGGTGCGCTCAAACTCAAATCTTCTCAGGATTGAGCAGGTCATTTTCGTTTGCCAAGCAGCGAAAACAGTTGCACGACAGAGCGACGGGCAGAATCGCCAAACTAGACAAGTTTACCGGCGAGGGTGGGTCGAGGTCAATTGTTTCTCGCGTGAAAAGTGGCATTGAGTGGATACGAGACGGGCAGATGGGCTATACTGAAAGTTCGGCGCCAGGGTGGGCTTCCATCTGTCTATTCGCCCGCTTCTCTCCGGCATCACGTTGTTACGTTTTTGGAGAATTCGACGGGCCTGGTCTGCACGAACATTTCAGGGTTTGGAGTTTAGTTATGGCTCAGGTCTGTCAAATCTGCGGCAAAGGCCCGCAGTTCGGAAACAACATCTCTCACGCGCATAACGTCTCTCGCCGGCGCTGGAGCGTCAACCTGCGTCCGGTGAAGGCCAAGGTCGAAGGCGGCGCCAAGAGAATGCGCGTCTGCACCAGTTGCATCAAGAGCGGCAAAGTCGTCAAGGCTTAGTTCCTGTCCTTCAAGAAGGCCCGGGTGTTCAGATCCCAGGCTTTTTCTGGCCTTCAGCTTGTCGCGGCGGGAGAGTAATTCCTTTGCGGATGCTCGCAAACGGCGCATTGTCATCGAGGCGCACTCCATCCGGCGTTTGGTCGACGCCCAATTCCTTCCACAACGTATCGAGATCCACCGGCTTCGGCGTATCGCGCATTTGCTCGTAGAGTTCCATCAGCACGTGGGTGCCTGTCGCCTGGTCGCCGATGGCCAACGCCTTCGTAATTGGCCAATCGTGATCGATCGTTCCCCCGGCGGCAACAATCGCCCGGAGTGCCTCCTGAAGCCCCTTCTGGTTGTGCGTCTGCTTTCGAATCACGAAATCGGCCAGCAGGCAGAACTGTGCGCCGCCCCAGTACGTTCGGCCCCAGGTATGCGTCTGGTCGAGGCCGCGATCGGAAGCCCCAGGATTGCCCTGCGGCATATCGCGCTCCATATCACTCCATATCCTCTCAGGGCGCAGCAGACCGTTCTGGACGCGTGCGATGGGCTCCACGTAGACGGACAGACCCTCTTCGATCCAATGCTGATTGTCGTTCATGGAAGGAAAAGCGGTGTGAACCAGCTCGTGCGTCATCATCCAGTCGTCATCTAGTTCCTGCTGCGTGGTGTGCTGGCCCACCCGAATCCGCGTGAAGGCAGGAAATCCGCCGACGCCGCCCCAGGTTGTGCCGTGCCCCACTCCGCGGTCGCCGGCCGCAAACTCGACAAGGATGCGATCTCTGGGAACAGGAAATTTGCCGTAGTAGACAGTGACGGATTTGGCGGCATTCTCAACCCACTGCACAATCCGATCCGGACGAAGATCGGTCGTGCCCGGGCCGAAGTCGACCTGGATGGAAGATCCGCCGACCTGGAGCGTCCGGGAACTGGCGACAGGATCCGACCAGGGCGCCGGGAACGCAACAGAGCTGTTTCGAAGCACGCAGATCAATGCCAATGAGACACAAACGAAGAAGCCACGCGTGAATCTCTTCAGGCGGCTTCGGATTGGCACGTCAGGACTTCGCTTTTTCGAAGTTTAATGACGCTGAGTTGATGCAGTAGCGTAGGCCGGTCGGCTTGGGGCCGTCCGGAAAGACGTGGCCCAGATGCGCGCCGCAGCGGGCGCAGGTGACTTCAACCCGGCGCATGCCGTAGCTGTTATCTTCGTGCTTCTCGACGGCGTCAGGGCTCACAGCCTCCCAGAAGCTTGGCCAGCCGGACCCGGATTCGAACTTCTCATCGGACTTGAACAGCTCCGCATCACAGGCAACGCAACGGTAGATCCCGTCGTCATGGTTGCGATAAAGCGCTCCTGTAAATGCAGGCTCCGTGCCCTTCTCACGCGTGACGTGATACTGCTCGGGCGTAAGCTGCGCCCGCCATTCGGCGTCGGTCTTTTGGATTTTTTCCACTTTGGTGTCGGTCATCGATCGATTCTCCAATTTATTAGATAGATGAGCCCGCGATCCGATTCGTTACACCCGCACGATCACTTCAATCTCCACCAGTGCGTCCTTGGGAAGGCGCGCCACTTCTACCGTGGATCGCGCCGGTGGGACCGTGTCCGGAAGAGCAAGATATTTGCCGTAGATCGCGTTCATGGCGGCAAAATCGTTCATATCCTTGAGAAAAACGACGGTTTTGACGACGTGAGAGAGGTCAACGCCCGCTGCTTCCAGAACCGCCTTGAGATTTTCCAGGACCCGCGTGGTTTGCTCTGTGATGCCTCCGGCGACCATCTGTCCACTTGCCGGGTCCAGCGCAACCTGGCCGGAGGTGTAAAGGAAATCGCCCACGCGCACGGCCTGCGAATAGGGTCCGATGGCGGCGGGCGCGTCGGGAGTGGAGATGGCGGTCTTGATCGAGCTCATGCAGAGATTGTGCTTGGAGGGGAGCGATGGAAGCAAATACCGGTGTTTCGCAGGGTGAATAGGCTGCTAGAGCTTTTGCGATCTCTGAACCTCGCGGACACCGGGCACACGGCGCATGCCCTGCACCAGGCGGGTCAGGTGGCGGACGTCTTCGGTTTCGACTACGAATTCGACGACAGCGTCTGCGTTCGGCCCAGGGCGCGAGTCGACGGTGCGGATGTTCGTGTTCTCGTCGCTGATGATGGCGGTCAGTTCCTTGAGCATGCCGGGCCGGTCGTCGCAGAAAATAGTCAGTTTCACCGGGTAAGTCGGTCGACGGCCGGTGGTTTCATCCGCGGGACGAGCCCATTCCACTGCGATGCGGCGGTCGGATTCATACAGCAGGTTCTGCACATTGGGACAGCTGCGCGCATGTACGGCCACGCCCTTGCCGCGCGTGACGTAGCCGATGATCTCTTCGCCGCGTATTGGATTGCAACATCGGGCGCGGTAGACGAGCAGCTCATCCTGGCCCTCGACCTGGAGCGAATCGGCGTTGCTCGTCAGGGAAACGCGCTTGACCGTATCGGAAACGCCGCCATCAGTGGAATGCTCTGACTCGGGGCCGGGCTGGCTGATGATGCCGGGGCTGAGGCGGTTCAGCACCTGGCGCGCGGAATACTTGCCGAAGCCAATAGCGGCCATCAGGTCGTTCGGCGTGGCGACGCTGTATTCGGTGGCAATACGCTCGTAGTCGGACTCATCGAACTTGGAGATCCCGATTTTGTACTTGCGCGCCTCTCGTTCGAGCAGCTTGCGGCCGATTTCAATGGCGCGCTCGCGCTGATGCTCGTTGAGCCAGTGCTTGATCTTGTTGCGGGCCCGCGCGCTCTTTACAAAGGTGAGCCAGTCGCGGCTGGGCGTGTGGCCGTTCTGCGTGACTACTTCCACAATGTCGCCGTTACGCAGCTTAGAACGCAGCGGAACGAGCCGTCCATTCACCTTCGCGCCCACGCAGGTGTTGCCCACCTCGGTATGGATGGAGTAGGCGAAGTCGAGGGGGCTCGCGTCCTTGGGCAGCACGACGACCTTGCCCTTAGGCGTGAAGGTGTAGACCTCTTCCGGATAGAGATCGATCTTCAGCGTCGAGAGAAACTCGTTGGGATCGGTCATCTCGCGCTGCCACTCGACCAGCTGCCGCACCCAGGCGAGACGCTGTTCGTCGCGCGCGCTGATGGGCGATCCGTTGGCCTTGTATTTCCAGTGCGCCGCGATGCCTTCTTCGGCGATGCGATGCATCTCCTCGGTGCGAATTTGCACTTCGAATTGATGGCCGCCCTCGCCCATCACAGTTGTGTGCAGTGACTGATACAAATTCGGCCGAGGCATGGCGATGAAGTCTTTGATGCGTCCTGGCACGGGACGCCAGATGCTGTGAATGAGGCCGAATATGGCGTAGCAATCCGGCACACTGGCGGCGATGACACGCAGAGCGAGCAGGTCATACACCTGATCGACCGAGATCTTCGATTTCTGCAGCTTCTGGTTGATGCTGAACAGGCGCTTGATGCGCCACTCGACGCGCGCCTTGATGTCGTTCTCGCGCAGCTTCTCGATGAGCAGCCCCTCAACTCCGGTGAGGAACTGTTCGCCCTCTTTGCGCCGCGATTCTACGGCTTCATGCACCTGGTCGTAGGTGAAGGGATCGACGTAGCGGAAGGAGAGATCTTCGAGTTCGCCGCGCACCTTGCCCATGCCCAGACGGTGGGCAAGCGGCGCATAGATATCAAGCGTTTCGCGGGCAATGCTCTGTTGCTTTTCCGGCGGCAGATGCTCGAGCGTGCGCATGTTGTGTAGCCGGTCGGCGAGTTTGATGAGCACCACGCGCACATCGCTGACCATAGCCAGAAGCATCTTGCGGACATTTTCCGCCTGTCGGTCTTCGCGGTTCGCGAACTGAATCTTGTCGATCTTCGTAACGCCTTCGACGATGTGAGCGACCTGCTCACCGAACTTCGTGGTAATGTCTTCGGTGGTGACCGGCGTATCTTCGACCGCATCGTGCAGGAGTCCAGCGGCGATGGCAGTCGAGTCCAGCTTCATCTCCGCGAGCACGAGCGCGACCTCAAGGGGGTGCAAAACATAAGGTTCGCCGGAGGCGCGCTTTTGCCCTTTATGGTGTTCGAGGCAGAACTCCCAGGCTTTGCGGATGACATCGAGGTCGTCGCCCGGACGATTGGCACGCACCACATCCAGCAGCTTGCGAAATTGGTCCGCGAACAAATCTGGACTCTCCTCAGCCGTCGGCGAGGTGGTCTGGGCGGTTGCCATATCTCATTATATGCGCTGTCACTTATGCGAAGATGGCAGCGGTGGGTTGCGATGACGGGCAGTGATTCAGAAAAGCGGCGTACCAGTGGAATTCACGCAGTAAAGACACAGGTTCCCGCGGCACAGACCTCGGCTCACAAAGGTCAGGCTGCAGTCATCTCGCGACGCGCCGCTGACCGGCTGCGCGCGGGGCACGTGTGGGCCTATCGGTCGGATGTGGTTGAGATTCCAGACGATGCTCCGCTTTTTCTCCCTGTAGTAGACCAGCGCGGAATCCTGCTCGGCACCGCACTTCACAGCCCTGCGTCGGAGATCGCGCTGCGCCTGGTTTCGACCGAGCTGATTGCGGGTGAGGCGGAATGGCTCGAACTTCTAGACACACGGTTGCTCGCAGCAATCGCGAAGCGGAAAGAGATTCTCTCCAGAGCCGATACCAATGCCTGTCGGCTGGTCTTCAGCGAGGCCGACGCTCTGCCGGGCATCATCGTGGACAAATACGGCGAGTTGGTTGTCCTGCAACTGCTCGCCAAAGCGCTGGACAACGAAGCAGTTCGCATCGTCGTCACTCAAATCCTGCGCGACGTGCTCGATCCGGCGACTATTGTCGAGCGGCCAGATCCGCGCATCCGCGAGCTCGAGCAGTTGAGCATGCCGCTCGATGGGCCTCCACTATATGCGCGAGGTGAGCCGGTGACCCACACCCTGTTCCGGCTCAACGGCCTGAATTTTCACTACGACGCCGGTGCCGGACAAAAGACCGGTGCGTTCCTCGACCAGCGTGAGAATTATGCGGCCGCTGCTCGATATGCACACGGCGAGACGCTCGACGTCTGCACGTACCAGGGCGGATTCGCGTTGCACCTCGCGCAGTCCTGCCCGCGCGTAACCGGAATCGATGTATCGCGCTCTGCGCTCGAAGTGGCGGAGCGAAACCTCGACGCGAATCGGGAATCGCTGAAGAGCTCCGAGGTGGATTGGGTTGAGGCCAATGCCTTCGACCTGCTGCGCGACTGGAGCGACTCCGGCTCTGTGTACGACACTGTTGTTCTCGATCCACCCGCTTTCGCCAAGTCGAAGCGCGCCGTGGAGGGCGCTCTGCGCGGATACAAGGAGCTGAATCTGCGGGCGCTCAGGATGCTGCGTTCAGGCGGCATTCTCGTGACCTGCTCTTGCTCCCACCACGTTTCCCTGGCGGATCTTACCGCTGTCGTCGCCTCGGCAGCAGGCGATGCGCGACGAAGGCTGCGCCTGCTCGAGCGGCGCGGCGCGGCGGCAGATCATCCCGTAGTGCTGACGATTCCGGAGACGGAATATCTGAAGTGCCTGATTTGCATAGTGGAATGAGCAGACTATTACGTGCAGTTCTGGCCAAACGCCGCCGCGGTCAAGCACAATTATTCCCAGGTGGCGAGCGTGAAGCGGGATGCGTTTGAGACCGGAATGAGTCGAAATCTCTACTGGATATGGTTCGTCGGCGCGGCCGCGTGGTTCCTGGATGCGGCGTTGAGCCTGCACCACCGCGAACTCGGCAGCGGCGTGCTGGCGACCGCGATCTCGGCACTATTTCTTGCCGCGGGGATGTTCTTTCGCAAGCAGGCCAGGCGCGGCGGCAAATCGTAAGCAGCGCGACATGGGTCTGCGCCAGCGCAGGCACTCACAAGGTCGGAACTATGACTGTTTCGAGCTTCCTTTCAACCGCGAACCGCCTGAATGCGTCGGTCAGGTCAGCTGCACCTCTCGACAATCCATTCCAGACCACTGTCGCCAGGGCACGCTGATTTGCAGCCTTCGCCAATGCCGTCGCTTCGTCCAGGATCCTGACATTCGCAGCGGCGTATGCCTCGTCGTCGCTGCCTTCAATGTTCAACTCGACAATATCTTCCTTGTCCAACCCTTCGAGAATCGCATCGAAACGGACACCCCACTCCTCGCCGCGATCGGCGACCGAGGTTGCACGAAACCGCTCGCGCGGAAAGGGAAGGATCACGCGACGGCTCAGGCCAAGTTCTCCTGCGCTTTCGAGGGCCAGGATATCCGCGCCACGCTCAGCCGAAGACACCACACTGGTGCTCGCAGTGGCCACCATCATGTTCCGGATGCGTTGTGCAACGGCTGCCGCGTTTTCCGGGGGGAAGCGGCGGTCACAGGCTCCTTCGGCGTCGATAGGCCTGCCCGCCAATGCAGTGACCGTTCCGTTGGGGTCCAGTAATCGCTGAAATTCGGCCAGGATCGAGGCCAGCCCGCAAGACACTTCGGTGTCCGTCAACAGCGCCAAAGACCTGCGGAGATCAGGAATTGTCGAGTCGATCGGGAAGGGTGCAACTGAGGCCTGCTGAAATTCATCGAGCAGTTTTCTTGCAGTGGGAACGTCTCCGGCGTCGAATGCCGCACCGAGCAAGGTAGGGAGAGCCCAGGGATCATCGGGATTTCGTTTGCGCGAGCGATTGCAGGCCATTAGCGCTAGGTTGGCGGCCATTATTGCTTTTGTCTCGTCTCCGCTCCGCTTCCTCTCGCGGTACAGGCGAGGCAGGTTGCTGGAAGGATAGTAGTCGTTCAGGTCGAGCATCATGCCGCGCTCATAGCTGCCAATCGTTTTGTTCAAATATAGGGACTTCGATTGCGCATCGGCCGCGCCCTCATAGAGAGCCTTGTATCGTCCGCCGAGGAGACCACTGCGCTCCGAACTATCCCCTTCGAGGCGAATGAGCGTTTCGAGTTCGGAGATTGCCTTCAACTCCTGTCCAGTCTTTCCCAGCACCAACGCACGTTGTTCTCGCACGATCGGAATCTCCTTGATCCGCCCCCACTGCGCTTCACTTAACTCATACCAGTTCGGGGTATACTCCGCCTTCACCGGCATCCCTTCTCTACGCGAAGTGTATATGCGGATACAACCTAGTGTAGTGCGTCGTAAATAATAACGTTTATATGCAGCGTGCGTCCATACTGTGGAGGACGACAGGATGCGGGTTGCACGAGCGGTTTTCCTGAATGCCGAACAAGGGAAGAGCCTGGAGCAGC
>Ga0210386_10000753_pt1 | contig 29730 bp, 32 predicted proteins | sample IncBWH32OmetaG_FD_160091 | JGI IMG/M metagenome (GOLD analysis project Ga0210386, IMG submission 160091) | Forest soil microbial communities from Barre Woods Harvard Forest LTER site, Petersham, Massachusetts, United States - Inc-BW-H-32-O ...
CAGTGCGTCACGATCGAGCGTGTTCAGATCAGGCAGAGGAGCGCGATCCATGGACGCAGTATGCCATCAGTCGAATACGAATGCATCTGGAAAACCCGCATCAATACGGGGGAATCATGATGGTCATGGCTCAAACGAAAGAATCGCCTCGATATTCTTCTCGGCTTTGTACCCTTCCTCAGTTGGCGGTTCGCGTCTGCTCCAAAATGAATACTTTGGTTTTGTCGATTTCGGACTGGATCGGCCCGCTAGTGATGGCGTGTAGGTGTTCTAGCAACATCACCGTGACGTTTGGCTGTTGGTCACTCGCCGACTTAATGCAGCGGGACGGGCAAGCCCATGCCTCGTGCAGAATAAAGAGCACATCCCTCAAAGTGCTCGGAGAAGTCATCTGAGCGTCAGGTATCGTGGTATCGTCTTCACGATTGCCACTGCTGCCACATCACCTGATCTATTCCAAATCTTCTCGTCCCACCCCGTAAACATGCGTACAGCCCGAGAAGGTGATGAAGTTAATCAGCGGTCGGGCCGCATGGGACAACTTCTTCACTGCTTTAGGTGCGGCTGGGGCGACAGAGCAAGCCGTGACACAGACCAACACAACTGGAAACGTCTCTGTCTACAGTGGAAGCAGTTCGGCAAATGGGACGTATAGTCAGAATTCAACCTCGACTACCACAGCCCCGGACGAGCAGGCCCGCCAAAGTGCAGCACAGCAAATTGCGACCAACAATATCGCTGCAGCGCATGCGATGCAAGTAGTAGATTCTTCCTCGCTACGGGCTACAACAGTTGATCCCGGGAAGGCTGTACAAGGATCAGTCTATTTCGAGCGAGCGCGCAAGGTGAAGAGAACGATAACCCGGATCCCGATCGATGGTGTTGTATACGAGTTCTCATTTGAATGGTGAAAAAACTCCGCTTTCACTCTCCCTCTACAGCCATTTCTCAGGTTAAAACCACGGCCTTCAAGTTCCAACGACCAGCTGGAACACCTGCTGGCCTGAAGCCGGCACAACATCGCCGTACAGAGTATTCGACGTCTCACCCGTGCCCGGCTGAGAGCCGCCGCAGGTGTTTGTACTCTGCACCGCAAGCGTGCCTCCACCTAGCCAGTAGGTCAGGACCCCCAATCCTGATGTGAATTTGCAGGTGTGGGTGCCGGTCGGCGGTCCCACGATATCGACCTGAAAGCCATAAAGCTGGCACAGGCAGTCAGAAGGGAACGTGTACGTGTAGTCCGAGAGATTGCCCGAGGAATCGGTAATACTGAATGTCGCACTTATCACATTGTTGGCGGAATCAGTTTGGAGACTAATTCTCATCACCGAGCCCGCCGGCACCTGATTCGATGATGCAGAGGCGAATGAGGAATAATTGCCGGGAGGGCTAAAACCAAAACCCTTTACCTCGGACCAGTACTGGATGCCCCACTGAACCGAGTTGTTATCTACGGCAATTACGTACTGAAACCAATTCAATGGCTTGCCATTATAAGTAGCCTGGGGTTTGGTCTGTGGATAGCAATTCATTTGCAGCGAGAATCCATTATTCCCCTCCGTGATCATGTCGAGTGCGACATGGAAGGTCACAATTGGGTTACGCAGACTTTCACAATTGGCGACGAGGATCGAGTTGTTGCTGCTACCCAGGGGCACGATGCATCTCCTCCAATGAACCCGGAGACGAGGTCTCCGGGTTAGCTATTTCTCGACGCTCGCCTGCTACCGCGAGTCGCCTACATCGATTTCGCACTTATGGGCCTCCGGATGCGTACACGTACAAGATACTTTTGCACCGCCACTGGTGATCAGCGTTGCGGATTGTATGACGTCGCAGGCTCCCGGCTGCTTGCCTTTCTGACCGGCAGGGTCGCAATTGGCGTCACCCTCCGTCTTGTAGAAATTGTGGAAAACCTCCTGATTTCCGGAAAGCGCCAGCTCGGCCGCTTCGGGATTCGAGCGTATCAAGAAAATTTTGCCCTGTGTGTCAACGCTGCTCTGATCGCATTTCGCGTTCGTACACACGCGCAAGCCATCCACTGCCCCTCCTTGGCCATCGGAATTCTGAATCACCAGCGTCCATCCTGCATGAGCGGCAATCGCATTCGCTGCAGCTTGAGGAATGAGGCAGCTGGCACCCCCGTACGCCGATGTAACAGCCAGCGAATACGGGTTTAAATTCGGTGACGATTCTGGGGCGGCACAGTATTCCTCCGAGTCGGCTTTGCCGCAAGTGGCCGAACTGTTCATCCAAGTTGCCCTTGTGTATGACGAATCCAACTCTGCGTAAATGCTCCCCCCCCTGACCTTGAGGGGAGAACTCACGTCGGCTACGTGAAGAGCTGCTATAGCGTCTTTCACCTCTGCCGTATCGGCGTCAATTTCCGTTAGGCTTATCCTTTTGTTTTGGTCAACCTGATTTACCAGATCATCGATCCGGTCTCGTAATTCCTTGACTGTTTTATCGAACTCCTGTTTGGCGTCTTTAGTGCTCTGGGAATTCTGGGCCGTGGCTTGAGCTTTCTTGTCCTCTTGTTGCTTATCCTGAGAGTTAACGTTGGGTGCGGCGAGCATGCCGACGATTACTACCGTGCGGAAGGTGAGCGACCACTTCGGGGAGTTATTCATATCTTCGGCTTCTCCGTTCACAATTTGGCTAACCGGGTCAATTCATGAAATGCGACTTGGTGGTCGGGGCGGTCAAGATACTGACGATAAGTGGGGGGACCCCAAGTATGCTCAAATGAGCCAAGGATGTCAAGGGCTTCCCCAGCATTTATCGCGGAATTTTTACTATCTCCCGAGGCCTTATAGGCTAACGCGATACAGTAAAGGCTTAGCCATTCCGATTCTTTTTTCCCCTTGCTGACAAAGTATTGGTTCGCTCTTTCTGCAGCTGACCGAGCCTCGTCTAGTAAGTTAGACCGCAGAGCGACTATGGACTGAACCATATTCGCGGTCGCAGTCAGTTCTTCGTCCGATTGATTACGGGCATACCCAAGAAGATTCTGGGCTTCCAATTGGGCCTGTTTTATCTGCCCTAGCTCTGTCTCTGCCACTATCTCGACACCGTCCAACTCGGCGAGGTTGGCCGGCGCTAGGTCTGGAAACTTCCGTAAGGTCTGCTGAGATGTGCTAAGAGCCTCTCGAAAGTGGCGTTGGCTTAGAAGCATGTCTGCACGAGTAATTGCTATTGCCGAAGCGATATCAGATCTAGCAGCCGCATCAGCAGAAATCGAGTGAAGCATGTCTTCCGCCTCGTTGTAGCGACCCAAACGCCAAAGGGCGTCGGCGTAATGAAACTGCTGGTAGGCGACATTTTGATTAATCGAGCGACCGGCTTTAAGGGCTTCCTCAAAATGACTGAGTGAATCGGGATAGTTCTCCAGATCTAGGGATATATTGCCAATAGACTCCTCTCCGATCTCAATTGAACCAGTGTCCTCCCACTTTCGCGCAATCTGAACCAAATCAGTAGCGGACTTCAGGGCCTGGTCGAAATGTCCCTTTCCCCTCTCCCCACGAATAATTAGTTCAGTTGCCTCGGCCGCCATGCCAGTGTGGGTGAATTGCTCGTAGTATTGAAGCGCTTGCTTGGCAAGGGGAATTGAGTCATCCCATTTGCCTTGCTGGTCGCGAATGCTGGCCAATCCAAACTCGGCATTCGCAGCGAGCAGTTGATGCTGGTTCTTCTTACTCTGTTTGAGCGCCTGCAGGTGTGATTGTTCCGCGTCGCCAAAGTCTTCTTTGAGGAAGTACGCAGTTCCGAGCCAATTCATGCCGTCAGTCGCCCAGTATTCAATGTCGTTTTCCTGAGCTAACTGTACCTCTTGTTTCGCATAGGCGACGGCCTTGTCTCCGTCTTCGGCATCGCTGAGTTGCCCTAGCGTCCGCACCTCGAGTTGGACATTTGGAATCTGTCGAGCAATTTCCAACGAAATATTCAGATAAGTCTTCGCTTTCTCGGAGTCGCCCCGTACATTTGCCGCGTATCCCCGCTGATACGCAACCTCTGCGCGGCCTTCCAGGTTGCTCTCCGCTTCATAGAGCGAGTCAGCCTTCTGGAATGCGGCTTCTCCGCCGTTCATGTCCATTTGTCGGCTCTTCAAAATGCCCAGATGCACAAGAGGAGCCGGATTCTCCGGGGTCAAGCTTGCCGCGTGTTCGTAGCTCTGCACAGCGTCCTTAAGGTCGCCGATCTTTTCATAGGCCCTGCCCAAGTCGACATAGCCGTACGCCCTCTGCTCGCCGGGAAGGTCATTCAGAATGTCCTTGTATCGTTCGACAGCGCCAGGAAAATCCTGCGTCAGAGTTGTGCGGACCGCCTCAATGTATTTCCTATCAAGGTCAGGTAGGACACTCTCCTGCTCAGGCACTGAAGCCGCAAGCATCTCCGTCTGCGCGGGACCTGTAAAATCCAGCTCCTGCCATGCCTCGGCGAGGCGAGCATGCGCCACGAGAAATTTCTTGTCATGCTGGACCGCCATCTTAAAGGCGTTGACTGCCTGAAGATACGTACCCTCGCGCAGTGCCGCTAGTCCGCGGTCATACCATCGCTTTGCTTCGGTCGAAGGCGGTACATAGCGTGTCGACCGGTACACAATGTAGCCGACCGCCGCGGCAATTACGATACAAACAAGGGCAGCAATCCCCGCGAGTCGTCTCTTGGGAACAGGTGCAATCTCCTCTCGCAGCCTGGAAACCGAAAGCGGGCTGCTCTTGAGCGCTTCCGTGACCTCGCTTGCCGACCGATACCGCTTCTTGGGATCAAACTCCAGGCAGCGGCAGATAATCTCGTCGCAGCGGTGTGGCAGTCCCCTCTGGATCGAGGAGGGCGCAGGGGGGCGCTGGCCTCTCCGGATGGCAGCCTGAAGAATCGTGCCCGACGGGAATGGATGCCTGCCGGTAGCTAGTTCATACATCACTACCCCGAGAGCAAAGATGTCGGCAGCCGGCGTCAGTGGATCGCCGGCAAACTGCTCCGGAGCCATGTAGTCGATCGTGCCGGCCACGCTATTTTCCGCCGAGACGTCGGTCACCGTCTCCGATGTGGCGCTCCTCACCTCACGCGCCAGACCGAAATCCATAACAACGGCGCGCGTAGCACCGTTGCGGTTCGCGAGCATCACATTCCGGCTCTTCAAGTCGCGATGAATGATCCCTGCCTCGTGCATCACGCGCAGGCCCTCGCAGATCTCAAGCGCGATGGTCTTCACCTCGCGCCAGGGCAGCGGTCCCGACTCGCGAATCTTGTCCGCGAGTGTTATACCCTCAAGAAACTCCATCGTTAGGAATGCGCTCCGACCGGCGGCGGCATCCGATGGGTGAAAGTCGTGGATACGGCAAACGTGAGGGCCGCTGATTTTCAGCGCCAGCTGGACCTCCCTCTTGAACCGCGAGAGCATGTGGGTATTCGCCGCGATATTTGGCCGAATCGTCTTCAGCGCGATACGTCCGAGCGCAAGATCCTTGGCTTCGTACACTTCACCCATGCCGCCGCTTCCCAGGTGGCGCACGATCCTGAAGCGGTCCAGGATCAGCTGTCCGTCTGAAAATGACCTAGACTCTGCCGGGAACAGATCCCTAAAATTCACGATCGGAATGTCAGTGTCCGTCGGGTCCTTACTGTCTTGCAAAAGTGCGATGAGTTCTTTCTTCAGCTCGTCGTCATCTCCACATGCCTCGTCTGCAAACTGAGCTCGCGCCGCCTCTGGCCTTTCGAGAGCGGCGTGATACAGCGACTTCAGACGCTGCCAAAGTTCCGGTGTCATGACGGTTTGGAAAGTTCGCCCTTCAACCACGCGCGCGCCATCCTCCAGTCGCGTTTCACCGTGCGCTCCCCTGCCTTGTAGATTTGAGGAATCAGACGGGCTTCGACCTCTCGACCATCCTCACTCAGTTGGGCGAGGGGGCTGGTAATCGAGTTACCCTGGCCTCCAGTCGTCGACCGCGTGCTAGCCATGAGTCGGTTCCAGTGTGGCAAGATTATAGCGCGATTGACTTTATCTCCAGCGCAATAAACGGCCGAGCACGATCGAGAAAGGCAAGTACGTGACGGTCTATCAGAAGCAGCCGGATGGATCGTGGAAGGCCATCGAGGACATCGACAATGCGGATGCACCTGCGGCTCCGCCAAAGAGCTGAGAGCTCAAAACAATCGTGATTGAAGAGATGGTGCGCCCGAGTGTCGCCAGTTTGAACTCGTTGGCCGAAGTGCTGCGCCAAGCACAACCGCTCTACAGCGAATGTCGTTCAATTCTCAACTACTTAGATCGTGACGGTGGAATAGCGTTTCTGCAAGTTCCGGAAGACTCCGCAGGCGGCTGAGCGGCACCCCAATTTCTGACACACAAGGAGAGTGAGTTTCCGGCAAAATCTAATACCCAGGGAAAGGGGATTTGCCGTGAAGAGGAAACGTTTTTCAGTGGAACAGATTGTAGGCGTGTTGAAGCAGGCGGAATTGGGAGTGCCGGTGGCGGAGCTGATCCGCCAGGTAGGGATCACGGAGCAGACGCTGTATCGCTGGAAGAAGCAGTACAAGGGGCTGGAGACCGATCAGGTTCGTCAGTTCAAGCAACTAGAGGAAGAGAACAGCCGTCTGAAGCGGCTGGTAGCGGAACTGAGTCTGGACAAGACCATGCTGCAGGACGTGTTGGCAAAAAAACTGTGACGCCCTCGCAGCGCCGCCCGGTAGTGAGCTAACCGTGAGCTCGCTAGATCCATTGAACGCAACCGCCGCAGAGCCATGGAAGAGTCCGCGGGTGGCATCAAAAGAGCGAAGCCGATTCTCTTCCGCAAAGCAGCTGTCGCTTACTTTGATGAGTGCGCACACTGGAGCGACGCATACCGCGAAATCAATACCCTCAAATTAAGCCATCTCTTGCCGGCCTTTGGAAAGCTCCTACTGACCGACATCACGCCTGCGTCAATCGCGAGATACCAGCGCGATCGCAGGCTTGCAGGAGCCTCCAGATGCGAGATCAATATGGAGACGGCTGTCCTTCGGATGATTCTCCGTAAGCACCGTTTGTGGTATCTTCTGGCTCCGGATTTCCGCCCCTTGCCAGAACGAGAAGATATCGGACGTGCACTTTCCCTGGAGGAAGCCAATCGGCTCCTTGAAGCCGCTGCCAAGAGCCCGAGCCGTTCCCTGGCCCAAAACACTAAGTACTGCTTTCCATCTTGCGGACGACGAGCCACTGCGGTTGCAGCAACAAGGGATAGCCCAGAGAAGGCGCACGCCGTCAAGCTCGAACGGGCTGCAAGGCTTGCGCAGGAATGGACCACAGCGCGCACCAATCTCGGCTGGAAGCAATGGGTTCATCGCAGGGAGTCAGATATCAGTCCCAACTTCTTAACCCGAGCAGTGAACGAGAAAAAACTGAAGGTACCAGTTCGCCAGTAAAGGAGTGGCCAACGATGATCTACCAGCGCGGCAATATTTGGTGGTATGAATTCATGTTCCGCGGCCAGCGGATCCGCGAATCGACTAGCAGCAAATCTCGGACACTTGCCATTAAAGCAGAGCGCAAGCGCCGCCATGAGCTCGAAGAGGCCGGAAACAACCTGCGTTCCAGCAATCGCCATGTTCTCTTTTCCACGGCGGCTAAGGATTGGCTGGATGCCAATAATGCCCGTTGGAGCGATTCCAATACCGCCATCCAGGGCTTCAATATTGCTCATCTTTCCAGCCACTTTGGACGCATGCTGCTTGCTGATATCACGCCAGAGCGGATCGGCAAGTATCAGGCAAAGCGTAAAGGAGAAACATATGGAAAACATCCGAAGAAGACCAGCTCTCGCACCGTGAATATGGAGATTTCGACGCTTCGCATGATTCTCAAGGCGCATAAGCTTTGGAGTGCTATTCAGGACGAAGTCAGAATGCTTCCCGAAAGAAAAAAGATCGGTAAGGCTCTTACAGCTGATCAGGCAAGAAATCTATTGAATGCCTGCCACAATAGTCCGCAGCCAAGCCTGTATACGGCCGTCGTGATTTTCTGCAACACAGCGTTACGCAATGCTGAACTGCGCCGCGCGCGTTGGCATCAAGTTGATTTTCTGCGGGCAGAATTTCAGGTGGGCGAAGCGAAGACCGAAGAAAGCGCGGGGCGAATAATTCCCTTGAACGCGACGGCATTGGAGGCATTTAAGGCGTGGAAGGCTCGCTGGCCAGACGCCAGGCCGGAGGACTACATCTTCCCCAGTGAAAAACTGAGATATAGGGGGACCGGGTCGGTGGAGCGACGGTTAATGACTCCCTATGCCACAGACTTAAGCAAGCCGCTGGGCAGTTGGAAGACGGCCTGGAAGACGGCCCGGTCAGAAGCTGGAGTACATGCTCGTATCCACGATCTACGACACCACGCGATTACCATCTTGGCGGAGTCACAAACCCCGATCTCCACGATCAAGGCAATCAGCGGACACATGTCGGCCAAAATGGTGGAACATTATTCGCACGTTCGGGATGAGGCCAGGCGGAAGGCTGTCGAGCTACTTGATTCGCTCAACGAACGACCAGTGCAATAGGGAACTGGGCCCCCCTGCTCTGTGGAAATTTAAGGCGAGTACCCACAAAATCCCCCACAGCTAGTCGATTTCCAGCATCAGTTGGATTTGTAAGTAATTGATTTAAATGGTCGGGACGGGCAGATTTGAACTGCCGACCCCTCGCACCCCAAGCGAGTGCTCTACCAGGCTGAGCCACGTCCCGACGACAACAGGGGTATTGGGATAGTTTACAGGACTGTGCGTCCAGCGGTACGCGGCTGCGGCGCAAAATTCGACAAATCAATGGCTGGGTGGGACATACTCTTTGGGCAGGTTGGCTCCTTCGCCGAAGAAGTACTGGGTCATCTGTTCGACGAGGAATTCCTGGGCCTGCGGGGTCCAGGGCTGGAGGCGGTACTCGTTGAGGAGCATCTTCTGATGCTCCAGCCACTCGGCCCAGGCTTTCTTCGAGACGTTCTTGTAAATCTTCTGGCCAAAGTCGCTGTCGAAGGGCGGCTCTTCGAGGCCTTCCATTTCCTGCTTATAACGGCTGCAAAAGACGGTATGCGGCATTCGTTTCTCTCTCTGCTTTCATTGTATGCAAGAACGGTTTTTGTGTCTGAGCACGGCAAGGGTCTATGGACGTTCGATCAGGCGCCGGGAGTGCTGGGGGCCGGAGGCAGGTCGGGTCTCGCTTCGTGCGGCAGATTGCGAACAGGGCTGGGTTCTTCACTGCGGATAGGTGCGAGGTGCTTTGTCATCAGGTAGGTGTAGCGGATGCGGTGAATCACTGTGATCGTCGAAAGGACTGCGAGAATCCAGAGCACCGGGGCCATGATTCCCCAGCGATTGAAGAGCGCACCCAGGATGATAAGGACAATGCGCTCGGGGCGCTCCATGAAGCCAACCTTGCACTTGCCGATCAGCGCCTCTGCGCGAGCGCGGGTGTAGCTGACCATGAGCGAGGTGATCATCACGAAAGCAGCGAGGAAGACGTAAAAGAGCCGGTTGCCGCGCGCGTAGAAGACGAGGAGTCCGAAGAAAAGAACGACGTCGGAGTAGCGGTCGATAACGGAATCGAAAAAGGCGCCGAAGACGGTGACTTGATCAGTCTGGCGGGCGACGCGTCCGTCAACCATGTCAAAGATGCCGGCTCCGATGATGACCAGACCGGCGTAGAGGAACATGCGGACGTAATTGTGCTCATTGGCGAAGCCGAAGAGGACGGCGGCTCCGGTGTTGATTACCAACCCGAGGAAGGTGAGGATATTGGGCGAGATGCGGGTGAGCGCGAGGCCGTTGACGATGGCCTGGAGGAGAACTCCACAGGCACGTCCGAAGGCGCTGGTCCATGATCTCGTCGGGGTCGTCATGAGACTACTATTCCGATTCGTCGTGAATGGTGGTTAGCTTGAGGACTTCAAGCTCGCGTTTTCCGTTGGGCGTGACGACTTCAGCCATGTCTCCCACCTGTTTGCCGATGAGGCCGCGGCCGATGGGCGAGGTGGTCGAGATCAGGCCCAGCTTTACGTCGGACTCTTCGCTGGTAACGAGTTTGTATTCGATCTTCTCGTCTTTGGTGGTGTCGTAGACGACGACGGTCGAGCCAAAGGCCACGCGGTCCCTGGGAATGTTGGAGAGGTTGACGAGGGCTAGCTCGGCCATGCGCGATTTGAGTTGACCGAGACGCGCGTTGACGAACTCCTGGCGCTGCTTGGCCATGTGATACTCAGCGTTCTCGCTGAGGTCGCCAAGAGCTACGGCCTTCTTGATCTCGGCTGGGAGTTCGTGTTTGAGTTCGTGCTCGAGCTGGCGAATTTCTTCCTGGAGCTTGCTTTTGATGTGTTCAGGCATGGATACGATCCGTCGCGGCTCATTGGGCATGAGCCGTATCTGACAACGACCGAGCCAAGGTTAACCGCAAAAGACAATTATAGCTAAGATGCGGGCGGCTAAGGAGCGAGTAGCTGAAGTCCGGGTAGCTAAGAAGCGGAAGCTGGTGAAGGAGACCGCCATGAAGCGAGTAGCGGATTTGTGTGTCGCCTTCGAGTTCATGCGCCGGAGCGCGTAAGAATTTGCTAGATGAACTTCACCAACCGTACTCTAGCTATCCGCTTTATCAACTGTCTGGTTCATAGCTGCCCGGACTTTAACTGCCCCGGCGGTGTCGAGGAAGCTTTGCAGAATAAGGACGGCGGCCACCTGGTCGACGACGGCGCGGTGTTCGGACCCGGGGCGTCCGGCGGCGTGCAGATGGCGGTGGGCTTCGGTGGTGGTGAGGCGCTCGTCCCAGAGGTGGACCGGGAGACTGGTTTCATCGCGCAGAGTCTGCGCAAAGGCCTGGGCCTTGGCGGCCTGGGGACTCTGATCTCCGGACATGTAGAGGGGATTGCCAACGACGATCTCGGCGCAGCCGTATTTGCGGATGAGGCGCATCAGGGATTTGAGGTCCTGCCGTCGGTTGGTGCGGACGAGGGTCAGGATAGGCTGCGCGGTGAGAGCGAGCGGGTCGGATACGGCCACGCCGATACGGCGATCTCCTACATCGAGGCCCATGAATCGAGGGACCGCGCCCGCTGTCAATTCGTCCATTCAAGGATGGTACACAGGGGCGGTCGATCCCAGATATGAGGCGGCCGAACCTCCCTGGCAAAGATTTGCTGCGCCCACCTGGGTCAACGGGCGTGGAATCAGAGGGCGTGGAAAAAGACCGCATCATAAAATAAAAGGAGGAATCCAAGGTAAAGGTTCGAATATTGGTGCGACGTCTTATTTTTCTGCTGGTTCTGGCCTCGATTGCGTGGGCAACTTATGTGGTGCTGGTCCCGACGGGTCCTAACAGGGAAGCTTTTGTCGAGATTCTGCCCGGAACACCGACCATGCAGATTGCCGCGGAGTTAAAGCGGCAGGGGCTAATTCGAAGCAAGTATGCGTTCGAAGCGGCTCGACTGGCGAAGGGCGGAACATTGAAGGCGGGCGAGTACCGGTTTGATCATCCGGCAAAGATGTCGGAGGTGTATGACCGCCTGGAGCGCGGGGATGTGTATACCCTGACTGTGACGATCCCCGAGGGAGCGAACCTGTTCGACATCGCGCAACGGATCGAGACGGCGAATCTGGGGACGAAGGAGAAATTTCTGGCGGCAGCGCGCGAAGATGTGAACCTGATTGCGGAACTCGACCCGGGAGCGACCAGTCTTGAGGGATATCTGTTCCCGGATACCTACCACTTTGAGCGGCGAGCGACCCCGCAGCAGATGCTGACCGCGATGGTGAAGCGGTTTCGCCAGGCGGCGGCGGGGCTGGGGCTGCGGGCAAACTATCATCGCGTGGTGACCGTAGCATCGCTGGTGGAACGGGAGACTCCCGTAGATGCCGAAAGACCCGTGGTGGCGAGCGTTTTCGAGAACAGGCTGGCAAAAGAAATGCCGCTGGCGACCGATCCCTCCGTGATCTATGCGGCTTTGCTCGATGGGCGGTATCGCGGCACCATCTATGCTTCAGACTTACAGGCGGATTCGCCGTACAACACGTATCGCTATGCAGGGCTGCCGCCGGGACCGATCTGCAACCCGGGGATGGCGTCGCTGAAGGCGGCGATGAATCCGGCTCGGACAGATTATCTCTACTTTGTTGCGGCAACCGCCGATGCGTCGGGGAAATCGCGGTTTTCGGTGACGCTGGAAGAGCATGCGCACAATGTGCAGGAGTACCGCAAGTCGCTGCGCGAGGCGGGATCGCGTTGATGGAAACGTTATACTCGCAGTTTCGTAGCCGGGTGTGTCGATTCAGTTGATGCGGAGACGCGAGTACAAGACGATACTGCTGCTGTTGCTGCCGATACTGAGCGGCTGCTTTGTGCGCACCCGCACAGTGAAGCAGGCGAAGATGCCGGGCGTGGTGATCACGGCGACCGCCGATGAGCTGGTGCAAACGATCAACAAGCAGTGTCGGGAGATTCATTCCCTGAGCGCCACAGTCGAATTCCAGGCTACCGAGGGCGGGCCGCGTAAGGGCAAAGAAAAGACTTATATCTCGTTCAGCGGATACATCCTGTTGCGCAAACCAGAGTCGCTACGGGTAATTGGTCTAGTGCCATTGCTGCGTACGCGTGCCTTCGATATGGCGAGCGATGGGAACACCTTCAAATTGTTGATTCCTTCGCGCAAAGAGGTAATCGTGGGGACTAATACGGTAACGAAGGAGTCTTCCAATGCATTGGAGAATCTGCGCCCCAATATTTTCTTCGACTCGCTTCTGATCGACTGTATCCGACCCGACGACCTGGTGACGTTGACGACCGATACGGAGACCAAGATGGATCCGAATTCGAAGCAGTTGATGATTTATCCAGAGTATGACCTGACAGTTGGGCGGCGGAAACCAGACAGTCAGGAAATCATTGCCAAGCGCGTCATTCATTTTAGTCGGATCGATCTTCATACGGTCCAGGAAGATATCTACGACGCGAAGGGCGAGATCCAGACTACGGCCATTTATGGGTCGTTGCAGACCTTTGGGCAGCAGCATTTTCCTGGGATGATTACGATCAAACGACCGCTCGAGGAGTATCAGATTGTGATTACCGTGCAGAAGATTGAAGTCAATCTAACGCTCAAAGACGATCAATTCGAGATAGAGATCCCAGCAGGCACCCAGGTCAAGAAGCTAGAGTAGGACCAGCAGAGGGGGCAAGAAATCAGAAGCGGTCGAGGCCAGCCCTTTGGGCGTGCGCAGCGATGGCGGCGTTGACGTCGAGGGCGAGTGCCAGAGCTTCAAGGCCATCCCGCCCGGAGACCCGCGGCGTGGAGCGGGTACGGACGCAATCCAGGAACGATTCGATTTCAAGCAGCAGGGGCTCACCGGACTGTACGGTCGGTTTGCGTATGGCTAGTCCGGGCGGCAGACCGGCTGAGGCCGATGTGGGCGCGGCCCTGGGATCGACGTCGATGACGAGGAGGTCCTGGCGGGCGTAGTCAATCGAGACATATTGATGGGGCTGGAAGAAGCGCAGCTTGCGGACGCGCTCTGTGCTGACACGGCTGGCGGTGAAGTTGGCCACGCAGCCGGACTCAAACTCAAGGCGGACGTTGGCGATGTCAACCTTGCCGGAGAGGATGGGCAGGCCGACGGCGTGGAGATCGCGCACGGGCGACTGAGCGAAGCTGAGAACTACATCCAGGTCGTGGATCATGAGATCGAGGACTACATCGACGTCGAGCGCGCGCGGGGTAAAGACGCTGAGGCGGTGCGCCTCAAAAAACATAGGGCGGTTCAGCCAGTGTTGAATGGCAGTCACGGCGGGGTTGAAACGCTCAAGATGTCCGATGGCGAGAACGCGATCATGCTTTTGCGCGAGAGCAAGGAGGTCGTGCGCCTGCCCGGTGGTTGCGGCGATGGGCTTCTCAATCAGCAGATCGATGCCGGCGGCGAGTAAGGGCACAGCCACGGCATGATGCGCCGAGGTGGGCACGCAAACGGATGCGGCGTCTACATGGATTTCCCCGCGGGCACGGGCTTCCAAGCAGGCGTCGACGGATGGGTAGGTGGGGACGTTCCACTCCTGAGCAAGGGCGGTGGTTCGGGACGGTTCGGGCTCAACGATGGCGGCCAGCCTGACGGTCTGGGTACGCTGTTCGAGATCGCGATAGACACGGAGATGGTTGCGGCCGAAGGCTCCTGCGCCACAGACTGCGACCCTGAGAATGGAATCATTCACCGGGGCGCAGCGCTAACGCGCATTCTCCCGACCGGAGACGGTCTTCAGGCAGCGTGCATAGAGTTCGAGAAGCTGTTGGATGTGGTCCTCAGACTTGGCGGTGCCGGAGGCAACGAAGCCGGTTGCGGGCACTGTTGGGCGTCCGACTGCGGCGGTGGTGGCGACAAATTTGAAGAGATCGAGGGCAATGTCCTCGTTACGACGTTCTCCGCTGGTGGAATTTACTGCCTGCTCCATGAATATCCTCCGAAGGCGATGCTATCAAAAATTGATGCGGAGGCGTTCTCGCCGCTCATAGTTCGGAAATGCAGATACAGGCGCGGCCGACGATGGAGTCTGAGGGCGATTCGTTAAGCCCCAGGTTGAGGAGTTCGACGGGGTGGTCGCGCGCGTGCGGACGCAGGATGAAGCAGTCTGCGTCAAAACTAACGTAGCGAAAGGAGAGAGTTGCCCATATCGACTGCGTAAAGATTGGGCCAGGGGTGGCCGGTAGGGTGCAAGCGAATTGTAATGCCGGTCGAGCACGACGATGGCGTGCGGGGCGAGGACGGGAAGCATGGGAAGAGCCTGGGAAGCAGTGATGCGCACGGCGAGAAAGCGCTGCCAATCGCGACGGATGATGGCGCGGCGGGGGCGGAGTTGCTCCAGGATTCCGACCGGAAGCCGAATGACTTCAATCGTGGCCTGCGAAGTAATACTTGGGGACTGCGCGGCGGTAGTGTGAGAGACAAGGGGAACAGAGTCGAACTCGTCATCACGCGAGCCGGATACGGTGGAAATGTGTGATGACTGGAGACCCGTTTGCCTGGCGAGGAGAGTTCCCGTGAGAAGTCCACGATCGATTCGGCGAGATATCTCGAGACGAAGACGCTCATGGAGTTGGGCAACATTTGCATTTATGACGGCTCGACTCCGCCCAACTATTCTCGGTTTTCGAGCGCAGTCTTTGTAAACGTTGCGTTGTAGAGGTGAGGGCGGGAAATGGTGGAGGGGGAAAGATGCATGACGGAATTCGACGCGCAGGTCCTGGCGGACCTTTCTGTTCTGAAAAATCAAATGGCCACGCTGCCGGGTGACGGAAATTCTGGGCCCATCGCCATCATCGAAGGCCGAGTGGACAAGCATGAGCAGAGCTTCCAGCGTGCGAAGGACTTTGCCGTGGCAACCGGTGCTGTTTTCACGTTAGTACAATTTGTCCTCCAACTGCTGCACCGCAAATAGCGCCGTACGAGGCAATCGGGTAAAAAGGTATAGAGAGGGCTGCGGAAAATTTCCATGTCTAAACCGATCGCCATTTATTACGAGCAGCAGCACTGGTTCAAACCGCTATTCGCCGAACTTGACCGCCGCGTCACATCCTATGTGAAGGTCGACGCGATGGCGCATGCTTACGCGATTGAGGACCATCCTGAAAATCGGTTCTCGCTGGTCGTCAACCGGATGAGCCCGTCGGCGTGGAATCGCGAGCACGGCGATTGCATTTTCTACACGCTCGGATTCCTCGATCATCTGGAGCGCAGCGGCGTGCGCGTTATCAATGGTTTGCGCGCATTTCGCACCGAGCTCTCGAAGGCGGCGCAGCTGTCTCTGCTGGATTCGCTCGATCTGCCTTACCCCAAGGCTCGCGTTATCCATCGTCCGTCGCAGGCGCTGGCGGCTACACAGGGCCTGCGTTGGCCTATTGTCGTCAAGCCCAACATCGGAGGCTCCGGCGCGGGCGTGAAGCGGTTCGATGCTCCCGATGCGCTTGCAGTCGCAGCAGAAGCCGGCGAGCTTGCCTTCGGCCTCGACTCGACGGCACTGGTGCAGGAGTTCATCCCCGCGCGCGATTCTCATATTGTTCGCGTTGAGGTTCTGAATGGCAGATATCTTTACGCGATCAAGGTTCACATCACGGGCGAGACATTTGACTTGTGCCCCGCGGACATTTGCAAAACCACGTCCGGTGTGGAGTTGAATCGTGCCGCGTGCCCCATTGACGCGCCAAAGACGGGCATCAGCGTGGAGGGACATGAGCCGCCTCCCCAAGTGATCGCCGACGTCGAGCGCATCATGAGCCATGCGGGCATTGAGCTTGGCGGTGTCGAATACATTACTGACGACCGCGACGGCAGACGGCTGTATTACGATATCAACGCGCTTTCGAATTTTGTGGCCGACGGTCCGAGCGTGGTGGGCTTCGATCCCTTCGCGAAGCTGGTCGACTGGCTGGAGGCCGAAGCTTCGATCATAGAAGAGCGCGCCCAGGAATCCACACTGGCAGGAGTGCGCTGATGCGCTACGGCTTCTGGCTTCCTGTTTTCGGCGGATGGCTGCGGAACGTCGAGAACGAACACATGAAGCCGACCTGGGAGTATGTCCGCCGCCTGACCCAGCGCGCCGAGGAGCTCGGCTACTCGCTCACACTCATCGCCGAGCTCAATCTGAACGACATCAAAGGTGTGGATGCGCCATCGCTCGATGCATGGTCGACAGCTGCTGCGCTTGCGGCAGTCACGAAGAGAATTGAACTGATGGTGGCGGTGCGACCGACCTTCCACAATCCTGCGCTGCTGGCCAAGCAGGCTGCGAATATCGATCACATATCGAATGGGCGGCTGACGCTAAATGTCGTGTCCAGCTGGTGGGCGGATGAGGCTACAAAGTACGGAATCCATTTTGACAAGCATGACGACCGCTACGGGCGCACGTCGGAATGGCTCGATGTACTGGACGGTTGCTGGTCGCAACAGGGCTTTAGCTACTCTGGCAGCTTCTACCAGGTGAGCGAAAATATCCTCTCACCTAAGCCTGTGAGCCGCCCTCGGCCTACGATTTACGCCGGAGGCGAATCGGAAACCGCCAAGAACCTCATCGCGCAAAAATGCGACGCCTACCTGATGCATGGCGACGACCCTGACACTGTAGGCCGAAAGATCGCCGATATGCGCCAGCGCCGCCAGGAATTGGGCCTTCCGCCATTGACCTATGGAATCGCCGGATACTCGATCGTGCGCGACTCGCCAGCGGAAGCGAAGAAGGAAGTAGAGCGGATCACCAATGTGCAGCAGTCGGCGCGCGGGTATGCGAATTATCAGCAGTGGGTCACCGGGTCACAGCTGGAGCAGAAGATTTCGCTCGAAGACTATTCCGTTTCTAATCGCGGCCTGCGCAGCGGTTTGGTAGGAACGCCGGAGCAGGTTAACGAGCGCCTGGAAGAATTTTCGGCTGTGGGTGTGAATCTGGTTTTATTGCAATCGAGTCCGCAACTCGAGGAGATGGAACGCTTCTCGGCGGAGGTGATGCAGCCGGCGCAGGTGCAAAAACAAAACTAGTCTCTGCGATAGACGACGCGGTCCTCGCTGATCGTCATCGAAACCTGTCCTTGCAGAGTCCACCCGTCGAAGGGAGTATTTTTGGATTTTGACTTCGATTCAGCTGCCTTGAATATCCACTTCTTCGTGGGATCGAAGATCACTACATCGGCTGCCGATCCCACGGTCAAGGTTCCGCGACCCTTGAGCCCAAGAACGGCTGCAGGATGCGTGCTGAGCAGCGCGATGATTCTGCTGAGGGGCAGTTTGTGCCGCACGTGCAGTACAGCCATCGAGAGCCCCAAGGCAGACTCAAGACCGGTAATTCCATTGGGGGCGCGCTCGAACTCCTGCTCTTTTTCGTGCGCGGCATGCGGGGCGTGGTCAGTCGCGATGCAATCGACCGATCCATCGATGATGCCCTCGATCATGGCCACGCGGTCCGACTCAGCGCGCAGAGGAGGATTCATTTTGGCATGCGTATCGTAATCGCCGATGGCTTCTTCATTGAGCACGAAATGATGAGGCGCGACTTCGCAGGTCACGCGCAGGCCATTGCGCCGGGCGCGGCGGACGGCGTCGAGCGCGGCTTTGGTTGAGAGATGCGCAACATGCAGGTGAGCGCGGTTGTCCTTGACCTCAGCGAGCAAGCGAATATCGCGCTCGACCAATCCGGACTCCGCCTCGACGGGCATTCCGCGGAGTCCGAGCCGGAAAGCAATAGCGCCTGCGTTCATGGAGCAGCCGCCGGTCAGACGCGTGTCTTCGGCATGCTGGATAAGGGGTAGATTCGCCCGCGCGGCCGCGGCCAACGCCTCGCGCATGATCGCGTCTCCCAGAATCGGCTTGCCATCGTCGGTGACCGCGACTGCCCCTGCGGCCCGGAGTGATCCATATTCCGTCAGCGCCTCGCCCATTGATCCGCGCGTTGCTGAGGCAATGGGAAAGACTCGAATCGCCGCGCCGCGCTCCGGTGCGAGCATCCAGCGGGTGGTCTCCGGCGAATCGTTCACCGGAATCGTGTTGGGCATGGCGCAGACGGTTGTGAATCCGCCAGCTGCGGCTGCGGCGGTGCCGGTCGCGATCGTCTCCTTGTATCCCTGGCCCGGTTCGCGAAGGTGAACGTGAATATCGACCAGTCCAGGCGCTACGACGAGATTTTTAGCGTCGACGATTTCCGCGCCAGCCTGCTTGATCTTTCCCGGCGGTTCGATGGAGGCGACCTTGCCATCCATGAGCAACAGATCACGGGGCGCGTCAATGCCGGCGGCGGGATCGATCAAGTGTCCGCCGCGAATCAAGATTGGATTCATCGGCCTGCTCCCTTTCTCGGGCTTGTACTCCTGGATTTCGTGCCGGTTTTCGCATCTCCGCTGAGCGCCCGCAGGATGAGCGCCATGCGTATCGCCACTCCATTCTGCACCTGTTCAGCGATGGCCGACTGGGGACCGTCGGCGACTTCGCTGGTAATCTCAAGGCCGCGGATCATTGGACCCGGGTGCATGACCAGCGCTTGGGGCGCATGCGCCCCAAGCCGATCGGTGTTCGCCTGATAGCGCGCTTTGTATTCTTCAAGATCGAGCGCAAGACCGGCGAGACGCTCAGCCTGGATACGCAGCATCATTACGATCTGCGATTTCGCGAGAGCACGGTCGAAGTCGCGCTCGATGACAATATTGGGCCCGAGCTGAGCAGCAATTTCGGGCAGCAGCGGAGGAGGTCCGGAGAGCAAGACGTGTGCGCCGAGCTTGGGCAGCAGCAGGGCATTCGAGCGCGCAACACGGCTGTGAAAGATATCTCCGCAGATCGTGATGGTGACGCCCTTGAGCGTAGTCTCCGTAATTTTCGCGCCTATTTTCAGGCGCGCAAGGATCGTGCGCAGATCCAACAGTGCCTGGGATGGATGTTCGTGCATCCCGTCGCCGGCATTGAGGATAGGGAGCCGGGTCGTCTCGGCAAGCAGGTAAGGCGCGCCGGAATATGGACTACGCAGGATGATGCACTCGGCGCCAAGGGCGCGTAGCGTGATACCTGTGTCCTTGAGGGACTCGCCTTTTTCAATACTGGAAGACTGCGCGCTCACCAGAGACGTGTCGGCGCCCAGGGCCTTCGCGGCGAGCTCGAAGGAAGTACGTGTGCGGGTGCTGGACTCGTAAAAGAGGAGTGAAACACGCCGCTTAAACAGCCGCTTGTCGCGGCGGAGAGGATCTTCTTTTTCCAGCACATCCGCGAGATTGAGAATTGATTGGATCTCATCGATGGACAAATCGGCGGCGGAAAGAAGCGATCCGGGATGGATCAAGGAAATAGTTGTCGGTTGGATCTGAGGCGCTTGTGACCTGCGTCGTTGAGTTTTCGTTAGCATTGCTGCTGAAATTTCGTGGTCCTCTACCAAATCTGCCTCAGTCGATGTGCTCGACCAGCAGCACCTGCTCGTCGTTGTCAATCTCGCGCAGCTTTACCTCGATGATTTCGCGATCCGTCGTTTGAACCTTGCGTCCGACGAACCTGGCTTCGATGGGTAACTCACGATGGCCTCGATCAATGAGCACCAGCAGTTGAACGCGGCGCGGGCGGCCATGACTGAAGAGGGCATCGAGGGCGGCGCGGATCGTGCGGCCGGTGTAGAGCACGTCGTCAACCAGGATGATGTTGCGATCGTTGACGTCGAATCCGAGGGCGCCCGGACTGACGACCGGGCGGACATCATGTGTGGAGAGATCGTCCCGGTAAAAGCTAATGTCGAGCACGCCAGTGTCGATGGAGCGTTTTTCGATGCCGCCAATCAATGCACCCAGTCTTTCCGCGAGGGGAACGCCGCGACGCTTAATGCCAACCAGCCCCAGGTGTTCGGCTCCGTTATTCTTTTCGATGATCTCATGGGCCAGTCGGACAAGCGTGCGTTCGATCTCGGAGGCCGACATGAGGCGGCCTTTTTCGCGCAATTTCGGTGCGGTTTTCTTTTCGGACATACTTTGGCTCTTGCCGGATGATACGGGGACAGAAGCGGTGGGGCAAGTCTGGTCGAAAACTACTACGAACTGCGTTGAGCACGGGGGCCCAGCGATGCAATGCGCGCGCCGATGGCGCCACCGGCGGCTCCAAACAGGACCATGGAAAGCGCGGAAATCGCCGCGGTGCTGAGGACAATGGCTGCCGCGCCTTCGGGTGAGAGCCAGAAGTGGCTGAGCTGGGCCACGGCAGCAGCAGTCTGCGGATCGGAGCGGTTGGCCTGATCTGCAAACTGTCGCGCGAACGAATGCACCTGCTGGTCGACCTCGCCGCTGTGCAGCATATACCGCTCGATGAGCAACTTCACGCTGTAAATTGCTGTGGAAATAAAGGCCGTCAGCACACCGAGGAGTCCGCCAATGCGCCAGCCCATGCGGTTGGTGGGTGGTACGCCTATGCGGCGGCGATAAAGTGACACGGTGGCGATGCCGCCACCGATGATCCAGAGCGACCCAAAATCGAGAATGGAAGAGAGCAGACCAACAGGAATGGCCACGAGAAAAGCACTCGCAATCGCGGCTTTCCAGGAGACAGTGTCAAGACTTCTACCAGCGGTTGTTTGCTGCGAAGACGCAAAGGATGGGACCGCTTCATCGGATGGCTCGTAGCGAAGCTGGGGAGCTCCGCAGTGCGGGCAAAACAATTCTTCCGAGGAATTGAGCGCCGTGCCGCACCGGTGGCAAACAGGGTCCATGCCTTGACCCTATCTCACCGGCACGGGGAGCGCAATGCAGGGGAACGGGGATGTTGGATAAATCGGCTTCACCCAACCGCTGGATATTTTAACTAAGAGCCGGATCTATGATCCAACCGCTTCAGTTGCTTTCCTTGGAACCAGTATCCACTCCCGCTGGCAATTGCAACTCCACCAGCGAAAAGCGGGTGCCGGCCCCGGAATTCTTTTCGATTCCAAAAATATGCTGATGGCGCCTGGATCCCGCTTTAAGAGAGAGAAAAATGTTTTCCGCCACATGCACGTGAGCCTTGCTGTTGTCGTCGGAGCAGGTCAGGCCTTCCCGGGTAACTGTCGGCGTACCGACAGGCTGATCCCCATCGCAGCGGATCACGTCGCCGTATCGGCCCATCGCCTTCTGATAGAAAGCCACAACCATATCCTGCGGATCGCTAGTGTCATAGGTCACCACTTTCACGCGCAATTGCCACTCGCCAAAGCCGAGGCGCACATCGGCAGACTTGTCGCCGTCCTTATCTGGAGCGATGTGGGCACCCGGGTACGTGGGCAAGCCGACGTCAGCGGCCGATGTGTCATCGGCACGCACATGCAGACCTCCGAGCGGGGTATCAATCTTCACATTCTTATCCTTGCCGTTCTTGTTCTTGTCCACCTGAATGCTGCAACCTGCAGCGAGCACAAAACCCAGACCGGCAGTTGCGGCTATCAGAACCTTCTTCATTGACCGATTCTCCTGCATGAGAATACGCGATTACACTCAGCTCTGTTCCACGGAACACTCACTGGCCTATACTTTCGTGAAACGGGCTGCCATGTTGGAATGCGTCGTTTCCCCGGTGGCCGACCAGGTGCAAATGTTGAAACGCGCGTCGCAGCAACGAAACGACCAGGGTTCTCCCATACCGGATAAGCTCTACTTCCGTATCGGCGAAGTAGCCAAGCTTTGCAAGGTGGAAGCGTATGTGCTTCGCTTCTGGGAGACAGAGTTCCCGCAGCTGAAGCCTCACAAGAGCGGCACCGGACAGCGACTCTATCGCAAACGCGACGTGGAGCTGGCTTTGCGCATCAAGCTCCTGCTGTACTCGGAGGGTTATACGATCGCTGGGGCGCGCCAGGTATTTGCCGCGGAAGTTCGCGAGCCTCAGAAGAAGTCCCAGCCAGAGTTGCCGCTCAAGCGCGGCACCGAGGCCAATCCAATCGAGGTGCGGCTGAAGAAACTGCGAATGGAAGTCAAAGAGATTCTGGGTATTTTGTCGGCACCGCTGCTAAGGCACGAACGCATCGAAAAAGGCAGTCCAGATGATGAATCCGGCCGGCGGCCTGGACTCTTCGATAGCTGACGCGCCCGTTTCAGCGCATTGCGGGCGCTGAAAATCCGTCTTCGCGTGCGCTGGCAGGCTCGATCGCACCCGTCGTCATAAAGCGCTCCATCGCCTTCATGGCGCAACCCTGGCCGCACAAGTGATACATCTCCGGATTGCGGCACTCGGCCGCATTCCAGGGCAGCAATGTAAAGCGCGACGCGGGTTGACCCTCGTCGTAACAGGGAACATCACCCAGGAGGACCATCCACCAGTGGTTTGCCTCACCCTTCTTTTTTTCGCAGATGTCGCAGTTAAATGAGACGTCCCAAGCCATGATTCGAACCTCTGCAGCCATTTCTGCGCATCATATAGATTGTAGATGCGCGCTATTCGCGGCATACTCGACACTACAGTAGCGCAGTTCGAGCATCTCAGCGCAGGATTTTTTGGGTATCGTCGCGTAGCTATTACCAACTGATTACGTTGATTCTGTTGAAGAGGTCTTCCTCCAATGGTATGCCCCAGCTGCTACAGGTCCCAGCTTCGTCTGTCGAAATTTCGCTCCGAAGACATTGGGCACCTTTTTTTTCTACGGTACCCATTCCGGTGCCGAGAGTGCGGAGAGCGCAGTTACGCTAACTTACTGCAGGCGCTTAGTTTACTGCAGGCGCGGCGACATAAGCATAGTGAAGTGGCCCCAAAGAGTGTCGACCGGCCATAGGAATGCCACGCGGTCCCAAGCCCTGAGCGGGCAGGCCACTCACTTTTCTCGCACTCATGATTCATTCCATTGGGCTTCGAGGAGACGAATCTCATCGCCGATTGATAATTAAGGGGTCACAGAGGGGAAAACCCTTAGCGCGACGCTATTGCGGGGAGAATGTCTTCTACATCGACCCATTGGGTTGGGTAGGCTCCTGTGTAGCAGGCTACACAGAAGTGGTTTCCTTCGCCGCCGTCGCAGGCCTTTTGTAACCCGTCGAGCGAGAGATAGGCGAGCGAGTCGGCTTCGATGTAGCGGCGGATCTCCTCGACGGATTTGTTAGCGGCGATCAGTTCCTTTTTGCTTGGCGTGTCGACTCCGTAGAAGCAGGGAGAGATGGTGGGCGGACAGCTAATGCGGAGATGTACTTCGCTGGCTCCAGCGGCGCGGACCATGCGGACGATTTTTCTGCTGGTGGTCCCGCGGATAATGGAGTCGTCGATAAGGATGATGCGCTTGCCTTCGAGCAGATTGCGGACGGGGTTGAGCTTAAGCTTCACTCCAAAGTCGCGAACGCGCTGCTCGGGTTCTATAAACGTCCGTCCGACATAGTGGTTGCGGATGAGGCCGAAGCGGAAGGGAATGCCACTTTCGGCGGCGTATCCGATTGCCGCTGTCACTCCGGAGTCCGGGACGGGGACAACGAGGTCAGCATCAACATGGGATTCACGTGCGAGCTGACGGCCCATCTCTTCGCGGCTCTCCTGCACCCAGCGGTTGAAGATCTTGCTGTCAGGCCGCGCGAAGTAGACATGTTCGAAAATGCAGCTGGATTGCTCGACGCCTGATGAATAGCGGCGCGAGGTGACTCCGTCGCTCGTGACCATCACCAGCTCGCCGGGCTCGACATCATGCTCAAATTTCGCGCGCAGCAGATCGAAGGCGCAGGTCTCGGAGGCAAAGACGATGGTGTCGGGGCCGTCAGGGTTCTCGATGCGGCCCATAGAGAGCGGTCGGAAGCCGCGTGGATCGCGGGCGGCGAAGACGCGGTCGCGGGTCATCATGACGATCGAAAACGCGCCGTCCACCTGGCTTAGCGAATCGGCGATGGCATCGACGAGCGTGCCAGCGCGCGAATGGGCGATGAGCTGGACGATGATTTCGGAGTCGCTGGTGGTCTGGAAGAATGCGCCATCGCGCTCCAGGCGGGCGCGCAAGTTGCCCAGATTGACGAGGTTGCCGTTGTGGGCAATGGCGATAAGCCCTTTGGTGGACTCGACACGGATAGGCTGGGCGTTGAGCAGGGCCGAATCGCCTGTAGTCGAGTAGCGAGTGTGGCCGATGGCCATGTCGCCCTTGAGCTTGGAGAGAACGTCATCGGTGAAGATTTCAGAGACGAGGCCCATGCCCTTGATGTTGGAAAGATTGCGGCCGTCGGCGGTCGCGATGCCGGCGGACTCCTGTCCCCGATGCTGAAGAGCGTAGAGGCCGAGATAGGCTTGGCGTGCCGCGTCGGGGTGTCCGTGGATGGCTACTACGCCGCATTCTTCTCTTAGCTTGGGATCCTCTTCGGTGGTAGACCCAGGTCCGAAATTCCGGACATGGGGTACTCGGTTCTCTTCTCCCTCGATGCCTTCGATGAGAAGATGCCGGCTCATGCGAAGACCTCGTTGGCTGTGTGGTCGTGGAGGGTGGATTCGAGGGATCGGGACCAAGGTTGTTTGAGATCGGCGATCGAGATATTGATGATTTTCCCATCACCGCCGGTTGCGATTCCGGGAGGAAGCGTGATGGTTACGCGGTCACTCACAGTCTCGCCGATGAAGTTCGCACTTAACTCAGAGTAGCCAAACACTATCTCTTCGACGCGAGATCGCTCTTCCTTCGCACAAGTGATAAGGACACGCGAGGTGAACTCGCCAAAGATCGCTGCGGCTCCCGGTGCATCAGCGATCGGGCTAACTTGAGCGTCAACGCCGATGTTGTTAGTAAAGGAAGCCTCGGCGAGAGTCACAGCGATGCCACCGTCGCTGAGATCCGATGCTGAAGTGACAAGTCCATTCTGCGCAAGTTGAGCAAGACACCGATGAAGCTGAGCCTCGCCTTCGAGATCCAGATAATATGGTGGATGTCCCCAAAGCTTATTCAGAATCACATTCGCAAATTCAGATGAGCCGAAGTCGTTCAGAGCGATTGGTGCAATGTCCGCATTGAGCCCCGCACCAATTACTAGAACAGCATCTCCCACATGCTGGAATCCGGCCGGCACTGCCTTCGTTACATCATCGAGAATCCCGACGACCCCGATCACCGGCGTCGGATGGATGCCTTCGCCTCTTGTCTCGTTATACAAAGAGACGTTGCCACCAGTAATCGGAGTCCCTAATGCGGCGCAGGCTTCGGCTATTCCGTCGAGGGCTTCAGAAAACTGCGCCATGATCTCCGGCTTTTCGGGATTGCCGAAGTTGAGGCAATTAGTGGCGGCTACAGGCGTGGCTCCTGTGCAAGCCACTTTGCGGGCGGCTTCGGCGACTGCGAGTTTTGCGCCCTGCTTCGGATCGAGGTAGCACCATCGGCTGTTGCCGTCGAGCGCCATCGCGAGTCCGCGCTCGTGGCCGGGTTTGCCGGTGCCCTTGATACGTATAACTCCGGCTTCTCCGCCGGGGCCTTGCACGGTGTTTGTCTGCACCATGGTGTCGTATTGCTCGAAAACCCAGCGCTTGGAGCAGATATTCGAGGATGCGAGGAGCTTCTTGAGGTCGGCCGTGTAGTCGCGGGGCTGCTTCAGGACCTCCAAGACTTCGGCGGGCGGATCGAGGGGAACCGGTGCTTTCCAGGTCCCCACGGGGCGGCAGTAACGTGGGGCGTCGTCGGTGAGGGATTGGTTGGGGATGTCGGCTTCGAGCTCTCCGTGGTGCAGGACGCGCAGGCGAGGCTCGGCGATGACGGTGCCTACGATGGTGGCGTCCAGGCCCCATTTGAAAAACACTCCCAAAACTTCTTCTTCCCGGCCTTTTTCGGCGACGAGGAGCATGCGCTCCTGCGATTCGCTGAGCATCATTTCATAGGCAGTCATGCCGGTCTCGCGCTGCGGAACCTGGTCGAGAATCATTTCGAGACCGACTCCGCCGCGTGCGCCCATTTCGCAGCTCGAGGAAGTCAGGCCGGCGGCTCCCATGTCCTGAATCCCTACGACGGCTCCAGTCTGCATGACTTCGAGACAGGCCTCGAGAAGGAGCTTCTCCATGAAGGGATCTCCTACTTGCACGTTGGGCCGCTTCTGCTCGGAACCTTCTTTGAACTCTTCGCTGGCCATAGTTGCGCCGTGGATGCCGTCGCGGCCAGTCTTGGCTCCGACATAAATGACTGGATTGCCGATGCCCGACGCCTTGGCATAAAAGATTTCGTCGCGCCGGACCAGACCGAGCGCAAAAGCATTCACCAGAGGATTTCCGGAATAGCACGGCTCAAACTTTGTTTCACCGCCTAGGTTCGGAACTCCGAAGCAGTTGCCATAGGCAGCGATGCCGTGGACGACTCCTTCGAGGATGGAGTGGTTTTTCCTGACGACACCGGTTTCCGCTGCTCCGTTTTCGATTGGCCCAAACCGCAGCGAGTCCATTACGGCCAGCGGCCTCGCTCCCATCGTGAAGATGTCGCGCAGGATACCGCCCACGCCAGTGGCCGCGCCCTGGAAGGGCTCGATATAGGAAGGGTGATTGTGCGACTCGATCTTGAAGGCACAGGCCCAGCCGTCTCCTACATCGATGATGCCCGCGTTTTCGCCCGGACCCTGCACGACGCGGTCGCTTTTGGTGGGCAGGCGCTTGAGATGGACGCGCGAGGACTTATAGGAGCAGTGCTCGCTCCACATCACGCTGTAGATGCCAAGTTCAGTGAGGCTGGGGGTGCGGCCGAGCGCTGCCAGGATACGGGAATACTCCTCGGCGGTGATGCTGTGCTGAGCCAGAAGCTCGGAGGTTACAGTGGCCGGCTGAGGGGCCACAGTGGATTCTGGATTCATGGCGTTGAAACTTTATTGTCGCACGGGTGGCGTCGACGGTCGCGAGGCTTCACGAATTATGACGGAACGGATGTACCAGGGTTCTGTGCCGGGGAACCTGTGTCTCCAGCACCGTACGGACGGCCTGGATATGGGCGGGAGTAGTTCGGCAACAACCGCCTACGGCGTGGGCTCCCGCGGCAAACCAGGTACGTGCGAGTTGGCCAAATTCCGCCACATTCGAAGAGCCATACCAGCAGCGGTTTTTCGCGTCCCAAAGCTCGCCCGAGTTGGGGTAAACAAAGATCGGTTTGGTGGTGGCAGTCTTTGCTTCTGCAATGAGTGAGGCAATGAGATTCGGGGCGGTGCAATTGATGCCCACCGCGACGATCTGGGGGACGGCGTTGAGGAGAGCGATGCACTCCGCCAGGCGTTCGCCGTGTGCAACGTGAACGGCATCTTTGCAGGTGAAGGAGACCCATGCAGAGATGCCGGGAAACTCTTTGAGCGCAGCGGCAATGGCGCGCGCTTCTTCGAGCGAAGGGATGGTTTCAAGAGCTACGAGGTTGGCGTTTGTGCCGGTGATAATGGCGAGGCGCTCAGCATGGAAGGCGACCAGATCGTCAAAGTGGGTGTCGTAACGTCCGTGGAACTCGGCTCCGTTGTGGAGGGCTGCTCCATAGGGGCCGAGCGATGCGGCGATTAAGACGGGGCGGCCATCTTCCTTGCAGTATTGATCGCGTGCCGCCTCAGCGATTGCAACCGATTGACGCAGCGCGCTGGCGGCGTCGGCTGCAGGACGACCGAGCTCGGCGTATCCCATGGCCGAGACCTGGTAACTGACGGTCGAGATACTGTCGGCACCGGCGCGGAGGTAGTCGAGATGAACCTCAGCTATGACGCTGGGAGACGTGTCTAGCATGTGCGCGGACCAAAGCGGCCCGGAAATGTCGCAGCTGCGGCGCTCGAGTTCAGAGGCCATGCCCCCATCGAGAACCCTGAGTGTGCGGAGATCGAGTTTAGATTGGCTAATCATGCGCGTTTGGGAGCGAGTGAAAGCGGCCTTTTCTGGTATATTCAGGATAGCTCGTAGCACGAGCGGGGGCGACCAGAACCCCGTTTTGCGAGCATCCTTCCAACAACGTTCGGGGAGTGGCTCAGCCTGGTAGAGCACCTGGTTCGGGACCAGGGGGTCGGAGGTTCGAATCCTCTCTCCCCGACCATTCTTTTCTATAGATTACATCTGACTCGATACTGTCTGGAGCCTGTGTTGTGTCGTAGTTTGTGTCGTAACCGGTCGATTTGCTCCCTGAATTAGTCCGGCGAGTCGCCAAACCGTCCAACGCCTTCCGCTTAAGATCCAGACGAATGTGGGAGTAGTGCTCCAGCATTTGCCGGGAGACGTGACCAGCGATTGCCATAATGGTAGCGTCACTGGCCTGCCCCTCGGCCAGCTCCGTGATCGCATGATGCCGGAGGTCGTGGAAGCGCAACGCCGGCATGCCTGCGGCCCTCGGCAGACTTCTCCACGCTGAACGCCAACTCTTCTGGGGAGTTGTTGGGTCAATATGACCGTTCTCACACGCGGGGAAGACGAAGTGGTCCGGATGTGTTCCACCTATCGCTGACGCGCGGCTGTAGAGAGCTCTTATAGCGCTCAAGGCATCATCGTTGAGCGGTATCATCCGCTGGCCCGCCTCGGTCTTGCTCTTCCGAACCGTGACCGTACTGGCCAAGAAATCCACATCGTACCAGCGCAGAGACTTGATCTCACAAGCCCGCATGGTGGTGTTCAGCGCGAGCACCATCGCCGCATGCGCGTTCTGCCAATCCGGTTTGGTGGTGGCAGCCCTAGTCAGACGGATCTTCTCATCCATTGTCATCGCACGGCCAACTTGGGTGCGGACAGGTAGGGGTTTGATCTCGTCCGCGAAAAGGTGCCAGAGCTTTGCGCGTTTTATGATGCTACGCAGCACCCCGATCTCCAGATTGATCGTTTTATTCGCGACGTTCGCTGCCTTCCGATCCGCCACATATGCCCGCACCATTTCGACCGTGATCCTGTTCACTCTCATTGAGCCAAATACGGCACACAATGGCTTTAGGCGTTCACGTTCAGTCTGTGCGCTTCTCGGAGCAAGGTGGGCAATCCGTTCTGCGAGGTTCTTCTGCGCAGCTTCCGTAAACGTGAGTTTGGCAAACTGTAGAGTGCCAGTCGCGAGCTTGCCTTGGGCGGCTTGCGCTATAAGCTCCTTCTCTTTCTTCTGCGCCTCACGCCAGTCGCTCGTCTCAAGCGACTGCCGGAATCGCTGGCCGTCTACAAAGAAATGCGGGTTTCATTGCGAAGTTCAGGATCAGGGCTGATAAAGGTAAAGAGTCTATGCCGATCACAGTGACAAATCCGTTCAAGGGCCGCCAGTATCCCGGCGATGTAATTCTGCAAGCCGTACGGTGGTATCTGCGATATCCGTTGGCCTACGAGCATGTCGCCGAGCTATTGGCAGAGC
>Ga0210386_10000754_pt1 | contig 29730 bp, 31 predicted proteins | sample IncBWH32OmetaG_FD_160091 | JGI IMG/M metagenome (GOLD analysis project Ga0210386, IMG submission 160091) | Forest soil microbial communities from Barre Woods Harvard Forest LTER site, Petersham, Massachusetts, United States - Inc-BW-H-32-O ...
GGCCCGGCGCATTGAAATTGAAGTTCTTTTCGTTGGGCGCAAGGAAGCCCTTGGCGGCCTGGGCATAGGCCGTCCAACCATCCATGATCGTATAGTGCGCCTCAATGGATGGAAGCACAGAGTCGTAGGTGTTGTTGTACATCGAATAGAGCGTGCCATTGATGTCGACAGGCGCATTGACGCTGCGCTGGAACCACGAATAGCGGACGCCGGGTGACACGGTCAGGGCATCGGTGACATTCCAGTCCATCTGCACATAGGGCTGCACGGTCTGCAGGGTCTGTGTCAGCAAACGATCAATGCCGCCCTCGCGGCTGATTCCGGGAGTTCCCGGGGCGATGACGGGTGCGCCGCCGCCATTGCCGGGATCGAAGTTCGGCGCCAGACCGTCACTCATATCCACTTCGGTGAGTGCGCGAGAGTTGTGCTGGTTATCATACCAGATGCCGAACTTCAGGTCGCCAAAGGGGAGGGACTTGGTGACGCGCGTGATGGTGCCGACCGAGCGGTAGTCGTTTTGCAGCAATTGACCCGGGATGCCGGCCTGCGGCGTGCCGCCCGGGGTCAATACGACCTGGCTGGGAAAGGAAAATGCCGGGTCGGCGTTCGGGTCTTCACCGTTCAAGCCGCGGTGAAAATAGCCGTAGGTGTAGACTTTGGTATCAAACGTCCAGCCCGCGCCGAAAGTCGAGGCCAGATCCATATATTCAAAATCCGTGGTGATATGGTCCAGATTGTAGCCGGAAAAATTCTGCTGGGTCGGGTCGTTCGATAGTCCCCAATTCGGACCCAGGGTGCTGATTTCGGTGGCGGTGGCGCCCAGCGAAATGCCCTGGTGGATGTGGTTCACCATGAGGACGAAGGCAAGGGTGGTGTTGCTGTCGAGCGGCTGCACCAACTTCGCAAATATGTTCTGGCGGTCCTGTGCCTCGTTCGTCAGATAACCGCCGGAATGCGCATCCTCCACGTCGATGGACAAGCGTGTTCCGCCGGTCTGATTGATGGTACCGCTGTCGAACTGCAAGCCCAGGAGCGCCGTGTTGAAGCTGCCATAGCTGGCGTAGGGATTGATAGCCATGTCTTCGGATGGCGCCTTGGACAGCATGTAAATCGTGCCGCCGAAGGTGGCGTCGCCGATCGTGGCCGCCGTGCCGGGACCACGATCCACCGTGATCTGACCCAAATCGTGCGCCATGAAATAGGATGTCGAGTGATGGGTGAAGTCATTCGAGTCCTGCCAGGGAATCCCGTCAAACGTGACGTTGAACTGACCGTCCTGGAAACCACGAATCGAGAGCGCCTGGCTTTCCGCCAGACCGGGACCGTTCGGCGCAACGTCGAAGGTGCTGGGCGTGAATTTGATGGCCTCATCATAGTTCGTGGTTGGCGCGAAATTCTTCGCGATGAAATCGCCCGAGATGACCGAGGTCGGCTGGACCGCGTCCAAGGGCGTGACGCTTGGCGCAATTGCCGCCGTGTCCGATCCCCTGGCGCCGGTGACGGTGATGGTTTCCAGCGGCACGGTCTGGGCGAGGGCAGGCGACGCGGCGAGAAGAATCGCGCTGGATGACAAAAGAAAACGGATCAAGGAATTGCGACGAAGAATTTGCATGCTAACCCTCCAAAATTGCGCGAAGGGTTAGTGACGGAGGATGACAGTTTGCACACAGCGGCGTTGAGAATAACCAATGAGTTTTGTTTCATCTCGCGTTCATATGAACGCTGTGAACATCAACGATCGGTATAGATTCCGATATCGTCCGTATGCCGCGCGTGGACCTGCAACCTGCGACTGAATCGACGCACGTTAATCGGGCTTTCTGCGCATGGATGATGCATTCGATGCCCCGCAATTGCGCAGCCGTGGCGCGCGCCGTCTAACCGGCGGAGACCGCGGCGTTCATTTCGGCGCGCACCACACGGTATTCGGGCAGCGAAAGCGTCATGCGGGTGCCGTGGCCGGGCACGCTGGTGGCCACGAGGTCGCCGCCATGCAGCCTGGCCAGCGATAGCGAGATGGGCAGGCCAAGGCCCGTGCCCTGATGGGTGCGCGCGATCCGTGAATCGACTTGGCCGTAATGGGAAAAGGCCTTTTCGAGCTGGGCCCGGTCCATGCCGATGCCGGTGTCGGCGACATAGATATCGAGCCCGCCGCCCGCCGCCTCACCTGTGCCAACGATGATGGTGCCGCCCTCGGGCGTGTATTTGATCGCGTTGGAGAGAAGATTGAGCAGGATCTGCTTGATCAGCCGCTTGTCGGCCATGATCTCGCAGTCCCGGTCCGCCAACAGGCGGATGTCGACGCCGGATTCAGCCTTGTCGCGCACCAAGAGCACGCTGTCGTCCACCACATCATGCACGGAGAAGACGCTTTCGCGCAGCTCCATCTTGCCGGCATCGATCTTGGACAGGTCGAGCACGTCGTTGATCAGGTCGAGCAGGTGGGCGCCGGACTTGTGCACATAATCGGCATATTCGAGATATTTGTCGTGGCCCAGTGGACCATAGATCTCGGCCTTGAGGATTTCGGAAAAACCCAGGATGGCGTTGAGCGGGGTGCGCAGCTCATGGCTCATGCTGGCCAGGAACTCCGATTTGGCATTGTTGGCGGCTTGCGCCTGCTCGGCCAGCTCGCGGGCATGCTGTTCGCTGGCGCGCAGCGCGATATTCACCCGCGCCTCGCGCTCCAGCGACTTTTCCATATTGTCGCGCAGATTGATGCGCTCGGCGATGGCCGCGGCAACCGGCAGCATCACGCTGATCAGCACCGCCATGAAGACCTGGATGAAATAGAGCTGGGAGCCCAGCGACATATAGGCGATCGCCGCGGGGCCGAAGCCCGCCGCCGCCGCGCCGGTCAGCACGAATTCGGTCAGCACCAGGCCGAGCGCTGCGCCCTCCAGGCCGGTCGCGAGAGTGACGATCAAAAGCGCCATGGGAATGGCAAACAGCAGCGACAGCCGTACGGGCAGGAAATTGATCGCCAGCACCGCACCCATCAGCAACAAGCAGGCTGAGATCGCCCGCCAATGGCCGAGCAGCACCCGGCGCTCGGCGGTTGCCAGGAGCACCAGGACCGGGGTGAAGATCACATAGGACAGGGCGGTGGGGATGAACCAGGCCTGCCAGTCGATCCACAAATGCGCGACCTCCACATCGGCCAGCACCAGGTTGAAGAAGGTGGCCGAAACGGCGCTGAGCAGGATGGCGATGGCGATGAAGCCGACAAGCTGGCCCCAGGCGCGGAAGTCGAGCTGCCTGCCGATAAATTGACGGGTCACCTGACGGACGGCGAGCAGTGTCAGCGAGGTCACGACCGGGGTCATGAGGGCGTCGTAGAGCGGAGCAGACAAGGCGAATTTGGCGAGGATGCCGCCCAGCGTGCCGGCCGCCACCACCGGCCAAAGCCAGCGCTCGCCCAGAATCAGGACCAGCGCCAGCGCCACGCCACCATAAGGTTTGACCGTGGTCAGGCCTCCGGCCAGGTTGTAGATCGCCGAGCCCATATAATTGAGCGGGGCGAACAGCGCCGTCAGCAGCAGGAAGGTGAGGGCCTGCTGGAGGAGGTTCGGCGCGAAGCTGGCAAATGGGCGTGGCATGAGAAGCCTAAGCTTCCCATCCAAGGCGGTAAGGAAATATTACGGATGGGTGCCTGGTGTGTGCCCATACTGGGCTGGTTAGCGGATAGTTAAAGACGAAGATTTTCCGCGAGAGCATGCTACAGTTACGCGTGACGGCCGGCATCGGATCGGCCCCCTTCGGAGACACAGCATGGAGCGCTGGTTCATCGTCGGTTCGGTCATCGCGATTTTCCTGATGCTGGCGGTCGCGGGCTGGCATTATCAACAGGCAGGCCAGTCTCCCACCGGCATCTGTGCGTCCGCCGCCGCGCATTGCGGCGAACTCAGGCTTTGAGGCGGGCTTGCCGGTGAATGGCGGGTTAACGCGTTAACCAACAATGCGCGGATTCGCAAAACCCGTATCCTCCCGCGCCGTCAATTGCGCTATAGCACGCATTGGCGAAGATGGACTTTCGGGTGTCGCAGCAACTTTTCAAGCCTGAGAATATGGCGCGCGGGATGATGGTGCTCTATCCCGATCTGGCGGGTGAGATCGCGCTCAGCCTGATGAATGACGCCATGTCGATCGGAGAAAGCGCGCGGGCGCTGCTGTGGTGGGACGTGCTGGTGCGCATCGGCCGCTTGCAGCAAGAAGAGCGCGTCCGCGTCCACTGACCGGGCGGGGCTGATCCCGTTACCGCGCTGCCGCAGACTTATATATAAGTGCCGCCGGCATTGAGGCGGAACCCATGACCAGAACCAGCGGCTGGACGGCCCGGACGGGGCTTTACTTCGTTCTCCTGTTCGGGGCGGTGAACCTGTTCGCCGATTTCGCCTATGAGGGCGCGCGCAGCGTGGGCGGGCCGTTTCTGGCGGGGCTGGGCGCCAGCGGGCTGGTGGCGGGCCTGGTCGGCGGCTTCGGCGAATTCATCGGCTATGGCCTGCGCCTGGCCAGCGGGCGGTGGGCGGACCGCTCGCGGCGTTATTGGCTGATCACCATCCTGGGCTATCTGGTGCAGATGGTGGCGGTGCCGATGCTGGCGCTGGCGGGGAGCTGGCAGGCCGCGGCGGCGCTGATGGTGATGGAGCGGATGGGCAAGGCGATCCGCAATCCGGCGCGCAATGTGATGCTGTCGGAAGCGGGCGAGGTGATCGGGCGCGGCTGGGCCTTCGGCGTCAACGAGGCGCTGGACCAGCTGGGCGCCTTCGCAGGGCCGCTGGTGGTGGCGGCGGTCTATGCCGCGCGGCACGACTATACCAGCGCCTTTGCCTGGCTGGCGGTACCGGCGGCGGTGGTGATGCTGCTGGTGATGGCGGCGCGGGTGCGTTTTCCCAAGGCGAGCGAGATCACGCGTCCGACAGGCGGCAAACTGCAGCATGGCTATCCCCCGGTGTTCTGGTGGTACGCGGCGGCCAGCGGGTTGGTGGCCTTCGGCTTCGCCGACTATTCGTTGATTGCATTTCACTTCGCCAGAGGCGGGGTGATGCCGGCGGTGGCGGTGCCGGTGGTCTATGCCTTCGGCATGCTGGCGGGCGGCGCGGGATCGCTCTTGTTCGGCAAGCTCTACGATCACATCGGGCTGAAGGTGCTGGTGCCGGTGACGCTGGCGGGTGCGTTCTTCGCGCCGCTGGTGTTCATGGGCGATTACGCTTTTGCCGTGTTCGGCGTGCTGTTGTGGGGCCTGGCCACGGGCGTGCATGAATCGGTGATGTCGGCGGCGGTGGCGGACATGATCCCGGCCGAGCGGCGCGCCGGCGCCTATGGCGTGTTCACCACCGTCTTTGGCGTGGCCTGGTTCGCCGGCAGCGCGGTGGAAGGCGCGCTGTACGACCGGTCGATCGTGGCGCTGGTCATGGTGGCGATGGCGGCGCAACTGCTGGCGCTGTGGCCGCTGCTGATGGCGGTGAAGCGGGCGCAAGCAAGCTTGTAGGCCACTGCAAGTTTTTTTGCAGAAAGGGGCCAAAGGCGCTTGACCGGGTTTTAAAAAGCGATCATACATTTGGTCATGGTGAGTGAGTGCGGCCGAGGCACAACTCACGGGGCTCCGCGGTTTCGCGGGGCTTTTTTGTTTGCGCTGCGTGCGCATTCTCTTTGATGGCGCTTCGCGCACTGGGTGGCCCGGTCAAGCCGGGCCATGACATGAGAGTTTATGGCAAAGCTCCAGTCCAAAGCCGCCGATATCAAGGCGCTGGCGCGTAAGCACGGCAGGGCTGCAATCAAGACGCTGGCGGAAATCATGAAACAGGCCGACGGGCCGGCCACGGCGCGGGTGTCGGCGGCGCAGGCGTTGCTGGACCGTGGCTGGGGCAAGGCGGCGCAGCATCTGGCGGCGGATGCGGATGAACTGCCGCTGTTTGCCCGCATCGAACGGGTGATCGTTGATCCCAAGACAAACCAGAGCGGCGATGACTCCAGGGACGGTGAACCGGCGCGCCTTGAAGATTGATACGCCGCGAGTCTTTCTGCCGCTGCTGCCCACGGTCCCGTTCCCCAAGCCGCCGCCGGCACTGATGACGCCCCCTCCGGCGTTGCACTCTCTGACGTGGCCAAAACAAGCATCGAAAACGACGGACAATATGACCAGGTCGCCGGTCAATTGAAGGCGTTGCAGGATTGGGTGACGCAGCAGGAGGCCTTGCGGCCATGACAAGCTTGACCGATCAGCTGGCGCGCGATGCCGCCAGCAAGGCGCTGGCTTACATCGCCGCCCATGAACAGGTCTGCGCCGAGCGGCAGGGCCACATCATCCAGGGCCTGGCCGAGCTCAAGCAGGATGTGAAGGGCCTGTTCCTGCGCTTTTGGGTGGCGGCGATCAGCCTGATCACCATCCTGACGAGCGTTTGCGGGAGCTTGATTTATCTAATTTTGAGCAGAGGGCATTGAAGGAAATCATCATGGCTAAGCCTACAGTACAATTGCCAGACTGGCCGGATGCGTGGAACAGTGATTCGCCCGCGCCCGAAACGGCACAAGCAGCCAAGCAGGGGACCGTAATCTTTATTGGTGGTCTTGGAGATGGCGACCAAATTGGTGACGATGGGATTGTATCGGCCTATGCAAAGCCATTCAGCGACCAGCATCCGAATCTGGACGTGCAATATTTTCCTTGGGACCAGGGGAAGCAGGTTCAAGACTATGTCAAATCTCTGCCGCCCGGTACCGACGTGAGCCTCGTCGGTCACAGTTACGGCGGTGATACGGCCGCGCAGGTCACACAAAGCCTGGGCCAGCAGAACATTCCAGTGAATACGCTTGTCACGGTTGACCCGGTCGGGCATTTTTGGGGCGACGGATTCATGTCGAATGTCGCCAACAATACTGACCGTTGGGTCAACGTGCAGGCAGACCCGCCTTCCTCTAATTGGAGCGACCGCGTCGCTTTTTGGGGAGATCGGGTGGGCGCGGACGTGAAACCCTATGTGGATAATTTCATTGTCTCGCCGAACAACCACGAAGATTTTGGTTCGATGATGGATACGACGCCATCGGGCTCACAGAGCCCCAAAGATGCGGTCGTGGGAGGCATACCGGCTCCGCAGGCCGCTCCGGAGGATGAAGCGCTTCCATGAAAGCGAAGATGCGCATCTCTACCGCGATCGCAGCAAAACCCGCACCACGCATGATAGCAACGATCATCGCTATTACTCTGGTGAGCCTGACAACAATCGCCGTGTCAGACCCTCTGTCCGTCTATGACGAGGGCCTGACGGCCACTCTGATTATGAAAGAGTGTAAGGTAGATCCTTCAGAATTTTCACTTAAGGATCCCTCGCCTGAGCCTAAATTGCGGGCGATAGGAGACGCTGCCTGGCGTCAGCTATTGGCCCCGCTGGACGAACAGGACAGCGCTCATCATGAGGAAAATGGCCACAAGGCGGATGCCGAGTTGAAGAAACGCTCTGTGGCTGATTTAGCCCATGTAAAGGAACTGGTGTCCACCAAAGGGTGCGACGCACTAGTTCCCCACGCGCGCGCGGTTCTGGAAAGCATCCTTCAGTAGATACGGTTTTCGAACCACCTGACTTTCTAAATTCGAGGTTCGTGCTCGCCGGTTTTTCCTCCGGCCGGCTTGAGCGCGCGCGCCGGCATGAGCCGGCGCGGCCTCGAATGCGGCCCCGGCTGATCTTGCGCCATTGGCGCGAGGTCGCCGGGGCTTTTCTTTTATCCCGATCCCTAAAGGAGATTTGAATGGTCCCCGATGATGGCAATGGCACTACGGACAGCGGCGCGTCCGGCTATGACCCCAACCAGCCCGTCAGCGTGCTGGGCAATTTCGCGATGCCGCCGCAATGGAGCGTGGGCGGTAGTCCGGGCGCCGATAGCTCTGGCGATCCGTCCAGACAAGCGCCCAGCGTCTTCGGTGGCGCCTTCTCGCCGCGGCCATGGACCCTGGCGGACAGCAGCCTGAAGTATTTCGTGGACCCGGACACTATGAAGACGATTGAATTCGATCACACGGCTGCTCCGGAAACGCCGCCTTGGCTGCAGAGCGCCAACACCACGGCGGACTGCCAGCCCCAGCCGCCGCGGCCCGGGAATGCCGGCGCCGCGGAGTCCGGTTCGCAGAATACGCCGAAGTCGCCGTTGACGGCATGGCCGGTGCCGGGACACACCGAACTGAATCCGCGCGATCCAAATCGGCATCAAGGCGGCGGCGGCTTCGGCGCCGGGCGCAATCATGGCGGGCATTTGCATACGGGAATTGATATCACCACGCCGATCGGTACGCCCGTGGTGGCTGCTGGCGACGGCACAGTGGCAAACATCCAACCCAATCCCAGCAAGGATTATGGGAATCAAGTCGTCATCAGCCATGGAGATGGTCTTTATACCCAATATGGGCACCTAAGCCGCATCGACGTCGCTCCTGGAACTGCCGTTCACGCCGGGGATCAGATTGGTCTTTCCGGCCGCTCCGGCAATGTATGGAACGGCGACGCCCATCACCCCCCGGCCGACTCTCATCTCCATTTCGAAGTGCGGCGTGGTAGCATGCGACCGCATCGCACAGGTGGGCAGGTGGATGATCCAATGCAATATCTGCCGCCGGCACTATGATGGAAATGAAATGCAAGCGCGAACACTGCTTCTTGCCGGCCTGACTGTCGCGTTCTGTGCGTCAACGGCGTTTGCAAAGGACTGCGAGATCCGGCCGAGCAATTTGGATGCGTTTGGCAGATACCCCCTGGGCCACCTCAAGGCCATACCCAGGGGTGTCAGGCGGCTTCCTCACTGTGCGGTGTCACGAAAATATCATTCCTTCGATTGTGAATTCGTGGATGCTGAGGGCACCCATTATACTGCCGCCGATGATGAGATCGCGAAAGTGGAGCGCGGGCCAGAAATATCGGCCGCACTGCGCCCGTCCTATCCCCTCAAGTTCGGAATGAGGTTTGAAGAGGCGCGCAGGACCCTGTCCGCCATGGACCCGAAAATGGAATTCAGCGCCGGCCAGTCGGACCGCGGTTATAGTATAGATACTGACGAGTGCCTGAAGAACAGCCGCGGCGTCATCTACTATTTCGTGGCGGATTTCGACAAGGCCGGGCGGCTGAACAAACTGAGGGCCGGGTTCGAGACTGCGGGAGATTAGCGGCCTTGCAAACCCATGAACAGGATGCCCCGGCGATCCGCGAAAGCGGATCGCCGGGTTTTTTTATTTGGCCGCGGCGCCCAGCAGCTGCAAGATCGTGTGTTCGACATAGGCAACCGGGTGGCCGACCATCCAGCCATAGACATTCAGCCCCGCCATAGGCGCGAGCAGGAAGATCACGATCAGGAAAAGCATTCCGAAACGGGAGAGACGCCAGAGCGGCAGTGCCAATCGCGGCGGCAACAGTCCGACCGCGATCTTGCTGCCGTCCAGCGGCGGGATCGGCCAGAGATTGAGGACCGCCAAGACCAAATTGATTTCGACAGAACTCCAGAGCAGCGCCGGCACCCATTGCGGCAGGTCCCTTGCGAACAGGATCACGGCTCCCAGCAGTGCGACCGAGATCGCGGCAAGCAGGATGTTCATTCCCGGGCCGGCCGCGGCAACCCAGATCATGTCGCGTTTTGGATTGCGCAGCGCGCCGAAATTCACCGGAACCGGCTTTGCATAGCCGAACACGAAGCCCGCATGCGCCAGGAGCAGAAAAGCGGGGAAGATGATGGTGCCGAACGGGTCGATATGCCTGATGGGATTCAAGGTGATGCGGCCGGCTTTTTCCGCGGTGTCGTCGCCGAAGTGACGCGCCACATACCCGTGTGCCGCTTCATGAAAGGTGATGGCCACAATCACGGGGACCGCGACAATCGCCAGGCTTTCCCATTGAATCATAATCAAGCTCCTGACGTGACCGGCGCTATTTCGGCGCGCTGAACGTGTAGCGGTAGGTCCAGCGCTTTTCCTGGCCCGGGGCCAGATCGATGGCGATATAAGGCTCGACCGCTTCCACCTTGTCGATGGAGAAGATGTTGATCCGCGTCAGCGGCTGGTCGCCCACCACATGCACGCCGGCGCCGGTGGAGAGATCGGTGATGCGGAAGTCATAGTCCTGGGCGCCGGTGCCAAAACCGGTGACGGGGAAGGAGATGCGCTCCCTGGGCTTCATGGACCTGAGATAGGTGAGCGCATTGCCCCAGATGCGCATCAGCTTTTCTTCCGGCGGATCGGCGGCCGAGACCGCAAAGGGGAAAGCGATATGGATGGAATCGTCGCCCGCCACCAGGCGCAAGAAATTGTGATCGTACACTGTCGTGTGGATCGCGGTCTTGCCGGTGTTCCTGAGGCTGTGGCTGATCACCAGCTCGGTCTTGCCGGGCACCAGCTCCAGGGTCTTGGAATAGACATAGGCCGTATCGGCGTCATTCAGTGTCTGAACGAAGGTCGAGCTTCGCGGCGTGATGCGGGTGGTGCGTTCGCCACCATCCAGGATGCGGTAATGGCGGTAGTGGTCGTAAGGAGCGCTGTCAGGCTGATAGAGAATGCCCACGCCGATCTTGACAAAATGGCTGCCGGGCGTGGGGGTGAAATCGATGGGGGCGAATTCCTCCACTGGACCGCTGGTGGCGCTGTCGGGGCCGGCCACCACCTGGCCGGATGCGTCGTACGCATAGTCCAACACGTCAGGCGCAGTGGCGTCGAACCAAGGGCCGTAGAACTCCCGGCCGTTGAGTTTCAGGCTGGTGATCACCCCGGCCTGGTCGAAACGGGTGCCGCGATAAAAGCCGCGCGTGCCGTCGGGCGAGGCCAGGCGTGCGGTAATCAGCACATTGCTGATATCGCGATGGGGTGCGGAGGCCAGAGCATCGCCCACCGGCGTCGAGGCGGTGGGCACGGGCTGCACCGGCTGCGCGGCTGCTACACTGGCGGCCAGCAGCGCGCCCAGAACCAGAAACTGTTTCACGTCCTGTCCTATTGGGAGTCGCCGGGCCCGTAATAATCCAGGGTGTGGGTCCAGTGGGTCTCCTGGCCCGGCTTGAGCTTGATATCCATATAGGGCTCGATGCCCATGGTGGAAGGCACCGACCACCACAGCAGCCGCGTCACCGGCTTGTCGGCGCGCAGGCGCACGCCATATCCGCTCTTGGTCGCGGTGATGCGGAAGTCATTGTCGGCGACCGCATTGGTGTAGCCGGTAAGGTCGCCCGCTACCTGTTCCTCACCGGTGAGGCCGCGCAGATAGGTCATGCGGTCGCCGTTGAACTTGACCACGTCCGCCGGCATCGGCCTGCCATTGGCAATGGTGAAGGGCGCCTTGAGCTCGACGCCGTCCTCGCCCGGACTGAGGGTCATGAAATGATGGTTGTAGACCGAGGTGTCGATGGGCTTTTTGCCGGTGTTCCTGAGCCGGTCCTCGATCCTGAGCTCGGCCTTGCCGGGCACGATGGTGACCGTCTTGCTATAGACATAGCCGTAGCCGCTGATGTCCGCCGGGATCGCCTGGGTGAAGCGGATGCTGTTCTTGCTGACGGTGGTGGTGCGCTTGCCCTCCGTCAGGATGGGATAGGTGTGGAAACGGTCATAGGTATCGTTGTCGCGCATCAGGATGCCCACCCCGATTTTGAGGAAGCGGCCGTTGCGGCCGACGTCCTCGAAGCCGTTCTGGGCGAACTCCTCCACCGGACCCGCGGCGACATCCGACGGATGGGCCACCAGCCCGTCCTTGTCATAGGTGAAGTTGCGCACATCTGGCGAGGTCTTCACGAACCAGTATTGGCCATAATCATGGCCCTTGTAGGTGATGTGGGTGATCATGCCGGCATGGTCGAAGCGGGTGGAACGGTAGAAGCCGAAAGGCACCGGCAGAAAGACCTTGGCCGAGACGATACCGTTGGTGAGGGTCTTGGACGGCAGATTGTCCAGCGCGCTTGCGGGCGAGGTGTCGGCCTCGTTGGGGGGCACGAAAGGTGCATTTCCCTGCGCCAATGCCAAAGGTGTGAAAGTAAGCGTGGTGGTGGCGAGCAGCGTGGCCGCGAACGCGATGGTTTTCATGTTTTCTTCCCCCCGTTTTTGTCGTCCGGTCCGTAGAAATCGTAGGTATAGGTCCAGCGCTTGGTCTGGCCCGGCTTGAGATCGATGGCAATATAGGGCTCCCAACCCAATGTCAGGTTCATGGACCAGAAATTGAGTTGCGCCAGCGGCTGGTCGGCGCGGATGCGCTGGCCGAAGCCGGTCGCCGTATTGGTCACGGTGAAATCATAATCGCCGGCCGTGGGCCCATAGCCGCCGATGAAACTTTCCGTGCTGACGTCTTCGGGCAGGGCCTTGAGATAGCGGATGGTCTTGCCGTCGACTTGAAGCAGGTCCGACTGGAACGGCTTTTCCGGCGTCATGGCGAAGGGCGCGGTGATCGCCACATGCTCGTTGCCCGGCGAGAGCGTCAGGAAGTTGTGGCTGTAGACCGTGGTGACGATGGGCTTCTTGCCGGTATTGGTCAGCACATGGCTGATGGTCATCTCCGGCTTGCCCGCCACCAGCTGCACCGTCTTTATATAATGGTAGCCATAGCCGGATTGCGGGTCCTTGAGGTCTTGCGTCCAGCGCGCGCCGGACTTGCTCGCCTTGAAGGTGCGCGTGCCCGGGTTCAGCACCGGCAGGGTGGGGAACTGGTCGTATTTGTCATTGATGCGCTGGAAAATGCCGATGCCGGGCTTGAGGAAGCGCCCGTTCATGCCCGCCTCGTCGAAGCCAACCGGCGCGAATTCCTCCACCGGACCCGATACCGAACAGCAGGCATGTTCGGTGCCGCGCGGATATTTGGTCTCATCACGGGGATCGACCACGAAATGGTCGAACCAATAGGTGGAATAGTCCTGCCCCTTGTAGGTGACATGAAAGACCACCCCGGCATGATCGAAACGCGTGCCCTGGTAAAGCTCGTGCTTGCCGGGCGGATAGACCTGGGCGGTGATCAGTCCGTTGGTGATCGCCTGGTGGGGAAAATCTTCCAGCGCGGTGGCGGGCAGGGTAGCGGGAACGGCAGGATCGGCGATCGCGCCGCCGCAGGCGCCCGCCCACAGCAACATCGCCAGCGTTGCGCGGCGCATTTCAACCCTCTCCGGGGCCGAAATAGTCATAGGTGTAACTCCAGCGCTTGGTCTCGCCCGGCTTGAGCGAGATGGCGATATAGGGCTCCCAGCTGAAGATGGTGCGGATGGACCAGAAATTGATGCGGGAGAGCGGCTGGTCGGCGCGGATGCGCTGGCCGAAGCCGGACGCCGTGTTCATCACCTTGAAGTCATAATCGCTCACCTTGTCGCCAAAGCCGCTGAATGGCGTGGTGACGCTTTCACCTTCCTTCACGGGGCGCAGATATTTGAGCGTCTTGCCGCTGACTTCGGCTGCGTCCGGGGCAAGCGGTTTGCCCGCCTGAAGCGCGAAGGGCGCGGTCAAGGCCACATTCTCATTGCCCGGCGAGAGCGACAGGAAGTTGTGGCAATAGACGGCGGTTTCGATGGGCTTCTTGCCGGTGTTGGTCAGCACATGCTCGATCACCATTTCGGCCTTGCCCGGCACCAGCCGCACTGTCTTGGCATAGCGGTAGCCGTAGCCTGTGTCCTTGTCGTTCAGGTCCTGAGTCAGGCGCACGCTGGTCTTGGTCGCGCTGAAGCCGCGCTTGCCCTCGTTCACCACCGGATAGGTATGGACGAAGTCGTAGGCATCGGTATCGCGCTTGAGGATGCCGACGCCGGGTTTGAGGAATTTGCCTCCCTGGCTTGCCTCATCAAAGCCGATGGCGGTGAATTCCTCGGCCGGGCCGGCGGCGCCGCTGGCGGTGGAAACCGTGACCTGGTGATCGCGCCAGGCAAAATCATGGACCACCGGCGAATAGCTGGAGAACCAGTATTGGCCATAGTCATTGCCCTTGTAGGTGGCATGCGCCACCACCCCAGCCCGGTCGAATCGGGTGCCGCGATAAAAGCCGCCTTCGCCCGGCAGATAGACCTTGGCGGAGACGATGCCGTTGGAAATGTCCTTGTGGGGCAGGCCGTCCAGGGTGCTGGCGGGGATGACACTGTCAGCAGGCACCATGGCGGGGCGATTCTGGGCTGCGGCCCAGCTCATCAGCCCTGTGAGGATCGCGGCCGAACCCATTGCAATAACGATAGAATTTCTGGTGCTGAAAAGCATGCTCCACCCCTTTTGCGTCCCCGCCCGTCCCCCTGTATGAGGACGGGTCCCAAACTTTCTGTCTTTGACACTTCTTATATAGCAGAACATGAAGCGCGTCCTCATCACCTCCGCCATCCCCTATGTCGCCGGCGTCAAGCACCTGGGCAACCTGGTCGGATCCATGCTGCCGGCCGATATCTTCGCCCGCTATTGCCGCTCGCGCGGCTACGACACCCTGGCGATCTGCGCCACCGACGAGCATGGCGCCCCGGTCGAGCTGGCGGCACTGGAAGAAGGCATGCCGGTGGCCGAGTACGCGGCCAAGTGGCATGCGGTGCAGAAGGAGCTGGGCGACAGATTCGCGTTGGATTGGGACAATTTCGGACGCTCGTCTTCGGCCCAGAACCATGAGCTGACGCTGCATTTCGCGCGGGTGCTGTGGAAGAACGGCTGGCTGGAGTTGCGCACCACCAAGCAGGCCTATTCGGCGACCGACGGCCGCTTCCTGCCCGACCGGTATGTGATCGGTACCTGCCCGCATTGCGGCTATGACCGGGCGCGCGGCGATCAATGCGAGAACTGCACCCGGGTGCTGGACCCGGTGGATTTGATCAACCCGCGCTCGGCGGTGTCGGGCGCGCACGATATCGAGATCCGCGATTCCACCCACCTGTTCCTCAAACAGTCACTGTTCGCCGACAGGGTTCGCGCCTGGATCGACAGCCACAAGAGCGACTGGCCGCAACTGGTGACGTCGATTGCCTATAAATGGCTGGACGAAGGGCTGCAGGATCGCGGCATCACCCGCGACCTGGAATGGGGCATTCCCGTGCCCGACGACATCGCCGATGGCAAGCTGAAAGGCAAAGTCTTCTATGTCTGGTTCGATGCGCCCATCGAATATATCGCCTCGACCAAGGAATGGGCCGACAAAAAAGGCAAGGGCGACGCCTGGAAGGACTGGTGGTACGGCGACAAGGCCAAGGCCGTCACCTATTGGGAATTCATGGGCAAGGACAATGTGCCTTTCCACACCGTGGGTTTCCCCGTCACCATCATGGCCTCGGGCGAGCCGTGGAAGCTGGTGGATCGGCTGAAAGGCTTCAACTGGCTGAATTATGACGGCGGCAAGTTCTCGACCTCGGGCAAGCGCGGCATCTTCATGGATACGGCGCTGGAGGTCGCGCCCGCCGACTGGTGGCGCTATTACCTGATCGCCAATGCGCCGGAAGGCAGCGACAGCAATTTCACCTGGGAGCATTTCGCCGGGGTGATCAACAAGGACCTGGCCGATGTGCTGGGCAATTTCGTCAACCGGGTGACCAAATTCTGTGTGGCGCGTTTCGATGGCCAGGTGCCGGGCGAGGGCGAATATGGCGAGGATGAGCGCGCCCTGATCGCGGAGATGGACCGGCGCATCGCCCAATATGCCGGGTTCATGGAGGTGGCGGAATTCCGCAAGGCGCTCGCCGAATTGCGCGCCATCTGGGTGGCGGGCAACGAATATATGACCCGCGCCGCGCCTTGGACCCACATCAAGACCGACCGGGCCAAGGCGGCGGTGGGCGTGCGCATGGGGCTGAACCTGATCCACCAGTTCGCGCACCTGGTCTGGCCGGTGATGCCGTCATTTGCGCGCACCATCCATGAATGCATCCAGCCGGTCGGTTATCGGGGCGGGATGATCCCGTTCCCGGATGTGCCGATGGTTGAGGCGCTGGATGAGCTAGAGCCGGGGCAGAGCATCAAGGCGCCGGAAGTGCTGGTGGCCAAGATCAGCGATGAGCAGGTGGCGGAGTTGAAGGCGAGGTTTGGGGGCGTTTCGGGATAATTCCCTCTCCCCTTGTGGGAGAGGGTGCCGCATTCCGCAGGAATGCGGCGGGTGAGGGGGTGAGGAGTGGTTCGCCGAAGGCGAACGAAATGGTCCGGTGGACCATTTCGAACGACGAACGCCGCGAGCCAAAGCGAGCGGCGGGAAATTACAACTTGAACTCAGAATGCATTTAGGCCGCTAGTCTGCAGCGACGCCCTTTACGACTTTTGTAAATCTCCGGCCGCTCGCCCAAGCTCGCGGCGCTCGACGCTCAAATCAATCCACTGGATTGATTTGCCGGCTTCGCCGGACGCGTCTCACCCCCTCACCCGTTCGGCTTCGCCGAACGCCCTCTCCCCCAAGGGGAGAGGGCAACTTGCCACTATGGCGGGGCCAGCACTAGGCTTTCCCTACAGTATAAGGGGAAAACGTCATGCGCCGAGTGACTGGGATATTGCTCGCCACCGTCTTTGCCGCCACACCAGTCCTCGCACAGGATGAGGGTACGCCGCCGGCGGGGCGCGCGCGGCCCAGCGCCGACAGCTATCCGGCGCCCGCGCAATTCCCCAACGAGAATCATGCGCTGGTCGCCAAGCATCTGGCGCTGGCGATGAAGGCGGCGGGCAGCGACCTGTTCCAGGACATGGCGCATCGCTGCATTATCAGCCCGGTCTTTCCCCGCCGCGTTTCCGGCATTCAATTCAACGGCAAGATCGTTCCCACCAAACTGTTCGACAATCTCTATTCGGTGGGCCAGAACGAAGTCTCGGCCCAGGCGCTGACAACCAGCGCCGGCATCATCCTGTTCGATACCCTGAACAATGAGGATGAGGCCAAGAACATCCTGGTGCCCAACATGCAGGCGCTGGGGCTCGATCCCCACGCCATCAAATACATCGTGATCAGCCATGAGCATGGCGACCATTATGGCGGGGCGCGCTATCTGCAAGCCACCACTGGCGCCAAGGTCGTCGCGTCGGCCGTGGCCTGGGCCGGAATGCAGGCGAACAAAGGCAGGGGTCCGTTCGGCGCGCTGCCCTTGCCCGACAAGGATCTCGAGATGGGGGACGGCCAGTCGCTGACCTTGGGCGATACCACGGTCACTTTTTATCTCACACCCGGCCACACCAAGGGCGACATGTCGGCTATCTATAAAGTCACCGACAATGGCGCGCCCCATGTGGTGGGCTATTTCGGCGGCACCGGCGGCGGGCGCGACGCTGACACCGAGCGCGAACAGATCGCCTCGCTGGAGCGTTGGAAGGAAGTTTCGCGCAAGGCCGGGGTGGACGTGAACATCACCAACCATCCGCTGCACAGCGAGGCGCTGGAGAAAGAATATCTGCTGCGCTATCGCGCCCCGGGCGCGCCCAATCCGTTCGTGCTGGGACGGGCTGTCTATCAGCGCTATATCGAGGTGCAGCAGGAATGCGCCAAGGTCGAGCTGGCGCGGCTGGGGATCGACGCGGACGCGCGGTGAAGGCGGCGTCTCTCAACATCCCGGTAATCCCTTTGCGCTAAAAATGGCGGCCCTGGGCAGGGAGGCTCGGGCGCCATGCAGGGTAGTCTGGAACAGCCGCCAATCGTCATCCAGACCTCGGCGCTGAAAATCGGCGGGCTGACGGTCGGCTGCGCCCTTGTCGCCGCCTTGTGCTGGTTCCTGCTTTCCCTGAACCCCGCGGCATCCCATGCCTTGAGCGGCCTGGTGGCCTTCGCGTTGGCCGTTCCCTATTATGGCTGGCTCTTTCTTTGCCCCAATGTGCTCACCATCGTCCCGGACGGCGTGACCCTCAAGGCCCGATGGCGCAAGGCGCACTGGTCCTGGGACCAGGTGAGAAATTTCCGCGCCGTTCGCGTCCACATCGCCACCAGGCATATCGCCTTCGACCTTACCGAAGGATCGCAGGGGCCGTCGTCCTACATGCAGTATTATGTGCGCTATGCCGGGGCCGACGATTCGCTGGGCGGCGGATGGGAAATGGACCCGGGCGAGCTCGCGGGCCTGCTGAATGCGGCAAGGCAGCGCTGGAAAGCGGCGGAATAATCTCGCAAGCTCCCGATCCGGACGATCCGACGGTGGGCGAGACATTGCTGTTGCGGAGCTTGAGATATCTTCCGCTGGTCTGGGCCGCCATTCGGCGCAAGCCCATGCGGGCGGTCATGACCCTTCTGGCGGTGACGGTGGCCTTCACTGTCTTCGGGCTGATGATCGGTTTCAGCGCCACCATCGACGGGGTGGAACAGCGCGCCCGCGCCGACCGCATGTTTTCCAGCGCGCGTTTCGGCTATGACGATGGCCTGCCGGTCGCGGTGGCGCACCGGATCGCGGGGCTCTCCGGCGTAAGGCAGACGACCGTCTCCTCCTATATTCCCGGCTATGTGCGAGACCAGAAAAACCACGTCTTCATCGGCATGGCCGATGCCAGCTATGTGAAGGTCTTTCCCGACTGGAACGTCTCGCAAGCGGTCTGGGACATGGTCCAGCATGACCGCACCGGCATTGTCATGAGCCGGCTGCAGGCGGAGCTGTGGCACAAAAAGGCCGGCGACAGCTTCACCGTGATCGCGCCCGCGCGCACCAAGGCCGATGGCACCACCAGCTGGACTTTCAAGGTGCTTGCCATCAGCGAGGATTTCCCCCTTGCCCCGGCCGGGATCATCCTGGGCAACTACGATTATCTCGACAAATCGCTGCCGCCGGACAAGCAGGGGCGCGTCAACGAGGTCGATCTCGTCACCAGCGATCCGGCGCTTTCGCCCCGGATCGCGCAGGAGATCGACCGGATGTTCGCCAATTCCTCCTCTCCCACCCAGACCGAGATCGAGAAGATGGCCCTGGCCGTCAGCAACAATTTTGGCGGCATGGACGTGAATTTGCTGACACATGAAATCGCGCTGGCCGGTCTGTCGATGATCCTGTTCCTCACCGCCAATGTCATTGCCCAATCGGTGCGCGAGCGGTTCGCGGAATTCGCGACCTTGCGGGCGCTGGGTTATGGCGATGGGGCGGTGATCGGGCTGGTGGTGCTGGAAGCGGCCGTGCCCTGCCTGGCCGGGGCTGGGCTGGGCGTGGCCCTGGCGGCGTTCCTGGCGCATCACATCCAGTCGATCATGCCGCCCAGCTTCGGCGTTCCCATGCCCACCATGTCGGCCGCGGTCTATGCGGGGGCCGTGGCCAGCGCCTTTGTGCTGGCCTTCGCCAGTGCCGCGCTGCCTGCCATCCGCCTGATGCGGATGAATATCGCCACCGCGCTGTCGAGGCGCGCATGAGCATGCTGCGCCAGATCGTGATCGTTTCGGCGCTGAATTTCCGCAGCCTGCGCGCGCGGCTGTGGCAATCGCTGGTGATCGTGGTGGGCATGGCGTGTGTGATCGGCGTGCTGCTGTCCATGCTCTCCATGACCGAGGGGCTTCACAGCGCCTATCGCAACACAGGCGATCCGCGCGATGTCTTCGTGATCTCCGCCGGCGCGCTGTGGGATGGCGCGGGCTCGATCCCGCGCGACCAGGCCCGCATCATCATGGACACGCCCGGCATAGCCAGGGCACCGGATGGATCGGCCATTGCCGATCCTGGGCTATATGTGAATGTGCCGGTCCGCCTGCGCAAGAATGGCGCCAGGTCGTGGATCAATATTCGCGGGATGGGCCCCAAGGGCGAATTGCTCCGGCCCGAATTCCATCTGGTGGCGGGACGCATGTTCCATCCCGGCAGCCATGAGTTGATCGTGGGCATTCATGCCAGGGACCAGTTCCAGGGTGCGTCATTGGGCGACAAGATGATCCTGCCGGATGGCGCATGGCCCATCGTGGGTGTCTACGCCACGGGCGACCTTCGGGACGGCGAACTGTTCGGTGACACCGCAACCCTGATGCTGTCGGTCCGGCACAAGGTCTATAACAGCGTGCTGCTGCGGCTTGCCTCCCCGGACGGTCTTTCCGCCTTCCGCAAGGCGTTGAAGACGAACCCGGCGCTGAATGTGGATGTGATGCCGTTGCACGAATGGAATGAGAAGCTGATCGCCGATTTCGCGCAATTCATGCGAATCATCGTCTATGGCGTGGGCATTCTTTTGGCCATCGGTGCGCTGTTCGGCTGCTTCAACACCATGTATTCGGCCGTGTCGGCGCGCAAGAGCGAGATCGCAACCTTGCGTGCCCTGGGCTATGGCGGCTTTGCCGTCGCGGTGTCGGTCATGCTGGAGGCCGCCATGCTGTCGGTGGCGGGGGCGATGATCGGCGCGGCCTTTGCCTGGTCGCGCTATGACGGGGTGATCGACGGTTTCGGCTCCGACATATTCCGGATGATCGTCTCGCCGGCCATGATCGGCATCGGGCTGCTGTGGGCTGTCGCCGTCGCGCTGCTGGGCGGGATATTGCCGTCCGTCCAGGCGGCGCGCCGGCCAGTGTCGGATGCCTTGCGGGCAACCTGAAAAACACGGCTGCTTGTGAGAGCAGCCGCGCTTTGTTGCAGCTCAATTCCTAGCGATACCGCCAGTGCCCGCGGCCCCAGAAGCGGTCGTGATACCAGGCGTGGCCGTCCCACCAGCCGCGGCCCGGATAGAAGTTGCCGACCACAAAGGTGGGGCCGGGCGCGTAGGCACCGCAGGCGCCGGGATGGTAGGTGCACCAGCGCTCACGCGGATAGACCGGTGCGGGGGCAGGGCCTGGCAGGCCGATCCCGATGCCCACGCTCACGCCCGCATTGGCGGGTTCGGCAATCGCGGTCATGGCGGCCGCGGCGAAGGCGGCACCGGCAACAAGCTTGGTCAAGGTCTTTGTCGTCTTCATCGTCAATCTCCTCTGGAACAAATGGTCCCCCATCAACGCGAGCAAGATTGGCAGATCGCGCCTGAACGGCTTTTGAGCCCAATGTTCATTCCGGGTTCAGGTTGACGATGACAACCGGGGCCCGGCAGCTTAGAATTTCCCAAAATAAAACAAGGGAGGACGTCATGCGTATCGTCTGGGCCGCGCTTTTGGCGCTTTCCTGCGCCACCTCCGTCCACGCCGCCGAACTCACCGTGCTGGCGCCGGGCTTTGTGAAGAATGCCGGCATCGACGACCTGGCCGCGACCTACACAAGGGAGACCGGCGTGCATGTGACGGTGAACTCCGCCGGCATGGGCGCGATGATGAACACGATTGCGACCGGCACACCCGCCGCCGATGTGGTGATGCTGCCGCAGAATCTGATGGACCAGCTTCAAGGCGCGGGTGGCATCGTCGCGGGCAGCCGCAAGTCGTTGGGCCGCGTGCAGATCGTGATGATCGTGCCGGCGGGGGCGCCCCATCCCGATATTTCGACGGCCGAGAAACTGGCCGCAGCCCTGCATGCCGCGCGCCATGTCGCCTATTCCAGCCCGTGGACGGTTGAGAAAAGCGCCCAGTCCATGATCATCCACGACATTCTGCAGCGGCCGGAATATGCCGGCACGCATGAAGTGCTGGTGACCAATGGCAATGGGGTCAAGGGCATAAAGCAGGGCGCGGAGATGGCGCTGCAGCTGGAATGCGAAACCCGCGATCCGGCGGTTTCGGTGGTGGGCGCGCTTCCGCCTGAACTGCATGCCTGGCTGGACGGTGATGTTGCAGTTTCGTCACGTAGTCCGGATTCCAAGGCGGCCGCGGCCTTTGTCGCCTATATCACACGCGCCGAAGCTGCTCCCGTCTGGAAGGCCAAGGGCCTGGAGCGGCGCTAGAAGCCGACGCTCGAGCGTTCGTTCGAACTTTTTCACTTGAACCGTCCCTTGGGGCCGCCCCTAGCCCGGACAGGGAAGGAATATCGAATTGACGGCCCGGTTCAGATGTGCCAAAAAATTGGCATCAAAGAATTGCAGTTTTTGTCACCGGAACCTGCTGGACAAAGGCCTGTCTTATGACTATCGTGCTATGCAAGGTAGTAAAGAGTGGTCGGTGCATTGACGCCGGGAGTTATTACCTACATCGTATGACATATAGACCGGAGCGTGGCGTGTGCCGGGCAGGGACTTTGAAACCAAGGGGTGGAGCACATGTCGTCTGCGGTCTCATTGCGCCAGGTGGTCAAGCACTACCATCGTGGCAAGGAAACGGTTGAGGTTCTGCACGGCCTGAACCTGGACATCCCCGAAGGGGAATTCGTCTCGCTGATGGGCCCGTCGGGCTCGGGCAAGACCACCATCCTGAACCTGGTGGGCGGGCTCGATCATGCCGATGCCGGCGAAGTGATCGTCAGCGGCGAGCATCTGGAAAGCCTGTCGGGCGGGGCGCTGGCCAAATGGCGATCGCGCCATATCGGCTTCGTCTTCCAGTTCTACAATTTGATGCCCATGCTGTCGGCGGCCGGCAATGTGGAGCTGCCGCTGCTGCTCACCAACCTGTCCAAGTCCGAGCGCAAGCGCCGGGTCGAAGTGGCGCTGGAGATCGTGGGCCTCAAGGACCGCGCCAGCCACAAGCCGGGTGAGATGTCGGGCGGCCAGCAGCAGCGCGTGGGCATTGCGCGCGCCATCGTGGCCGATCCCAGCATCCTGCTCTGCGACGAACCGACCGGCGACCTGGACCGCGCCACGGCGGACGAGATCCTGGGGCTGCTGCAGCAGCTCAACCGCCAGCACAAGAAGACCATCGTGATGGTCACCCATGATCCCAAGGCGGCTGACCATGCCAGCCGCCAGCTGGAAATGGACAAGGGCACGCTGGTCGCGCGCACGGCGGTGCCGGCATGAAATACCTGCCGCTGGTCTGGGCCGCGATCATGCGCAAACCGGCGCGCGCCATTCTTACGCTTTTGTCGGTGATGATCGCATTCACCCTGTTCGGCCTGACCATTGGGATGAACGCGACCTTTGAGGCGGTGCAGGAGGCCGCCAAGGACAACCGCATCTACACGATCCCGCGCTTTGCCGGCGGCATGACGCCATTGCCGCTGGCGGCCGCCCGCCAGATCGAGCGCATTCCCGGTGTTTCCGTGGCCGGCTACCAGAATTTCATTCCCGGCTATATCACTGATCCCAAGAACCGCGTTTTTTTGCAGATGTACGGCGACAACGCCCGCAAGGTCTTCACCGAATATCCGATCACGCCGGCCCAGTGGGACATGCTGCACAATGAGCGTGACGGCGTGCTGGTCAGTCAATACCAGGCCGACAAGTGGCACCTGAAGACCGGCGACAGGCTGACAGTGATATCGCCGCTGGTGAAGAAGGCCGATGGCTCGACCACCTGGACCTTCAAGATTCTCGCCATCGTGGGTGACATGGCCTACAACACCAACGGTTATATCTGGGGCAATTACGACTATCAGGACAAGGCCCTGCCGCTGGCCAAGCAAAGCCAGGTGATGAACCTGCAGGTGCAGACATCCGACGCCAGCCGCACCGCCGATATCGCCCAGCAGATTGACGAGAGTTTCGCCAATTCGCCCAATACCACCCAGTCGATCACCGAGAAGGCGGCGTTCGATGTCTCCAATTCCGGCGTGGACATCGCCAAGGTGGACCGGGAAATCGCGCTGGCCGGCATGTTCATGGTGCTGTTCCTCACCGCCAACGGCATCGCCCAGGCCGTGCGGGAGCGGTTCGCCGAATTCGCCACCCTGAAGACCATCGGTTTTTCGGATGCCGGTGTGGTCGGGTTGGTGTTCGCGGAAGCAGCGCTTCCCTGTTTTCTGGGCGCGCTTCTGGGGGTTGGCCTGTCGGTCGGGCTTTCCGGCATGATACCGCATCTGATGCCGCCCAGCATGGGCACGCCGCCCCTGCCGCGCGTCACGGTGATGGTGGCGGTATGGGCGGGGCTTTGCGCGCTGTTCGTGGCGCTGGCCAGTTCGGCGCTGCCTGCCCTGCGCCTGAAGCAGATGGACATCGCAACCGCTCTTTCTGGGCGATAGAGGCGGGACGCTTGACCATGCTGCGACAGATCTGGATCGTCTCCGCCCTCAATTTCAAAAGCCTGACGTCGCGCTTCTGGCAATCCATGGTGATCGTGGTGGGGCTGGGCGCCACCATCGGCGTGCTGCTGTCCATGATGTCGGTGACCGCCGGCATGCGCCAGGCCTATGCAAATTCCGGCGATCCTGGGCGCGCCATCGTGGTGTCGCAAGGCGCCGACAGTGAGGGCCAAAGCTCCATCACCCGCACCGACGCGGATGTGATCATGGATGCGCCGGGCATCAAGAAAGACACGGACGGCAGGCCGCTGGCCGACCGGGCGCTGAACATGGGCGTGCCGGTGCTGCGCAACAATGGCACCAAGGGTTATACCACCCTGCGCGGTTTCGGCCCCAAGGGCGTGGCGCTCAGGCCGGAATTTCATCTGGTCGCCGGGCGCATGTTTCAGTTCGGCAAGCGCGAGCTGATCGTGGGCGTCGGCGCGCAGGCCACCTTCCAGCACATGAAGATCGGCGATCACGTGATCCTGCCCAATGGCGAATGGCCGATCGTGGGCAGCTACCACACCGGCGACATACTGGAAGGCCAGCTGATCGGCGACACCGAAACCATGCTGACAGCGCTGAATCGCACGGCATACAATTCCATCCTGGTGCGGCTAACGGCGCAGGATGCGCTCGCCACCTTCCGCAAGGCAATCACCACCAATCCCGCGCTGCAGATGACGGTGACGCGCCATTCCGACTGGTATGCGCGCGTCGGCGACCAGGCCAGCGGGCTTCTGGCGGTGTTGGCCTATGTCGTGGGCGCGGTGATGGCCATCGGCGCGCTGTTCGGCTGTCTCAACACCATGTATGCGGCGGTCAGCACACGTGGGCGCGAGATCGCCACCTTGCGGGCGCTGGGCTATGGCGCCTTTCCTGTCGCGGTGTCGGTGATCCTGGAAGGGGTGGCGCTTGCGGTGACCGGCGCGCTGATCGGGGCGGCCATCGCCTGGGCGATGAATGACGGCCATCAGTCGGTCTGGGGCCAGAACATCTTCGTCCTGCGCGTGCCGCCGTCGCTGGTGCTGATGGGCGTGAGCTGGGCCTTGGCCGTGGCGCTGGCGGGCGGCCTGTTGCCCTCCATTCGCGCCGCGCGGCGTCCGGTGGTCGATGCGCTGAGGGCAACGTAAGAATGAAGTATTTGCCGCTCATATGGGCCGCCATCTTGCGCAAGCCGACGCGAGCGATCCTTACTTTGTTGTCCGTGATGGTGGCCTTCACCCTGTTCGGCCTGATGATCGGGCTGAATGCCACGTTCGATTCGGTCGCGGAAAAGGCCCGCGCCGATCGCATTTTCACCTGGCCTCGTTTCGGCGGCGACGGCGTCCCCTTGGCCGTGGCACGGCAGGTGGCGGCGATTCCCGGCGTCAAGGCCGTGACGGCCATGAATTTCCTTCCCGGCTATGTCCGGGACCCGAAGAACCAGGTCTTTGTGCTGATGACAGACCAGAATGTCGCGAAAGTGTTCGGCGACTATGGAGTCGCGGCCGAGCAATGGAACGCGGTGTGGAAGGATCGCACGGGCATCGTGATGAGCCAGTTCCAGGCCGAGCGCTGGCACAAGAAGGTCGGCGATACCTTCACGATGATTTCCAAGCAGGTGAAGCGCGCCGACGGCAAGACCAGCTGGGATTTCAAGGTACTGGCGGTTATCGAGGATATGCCGCAGATCAGCAACGGCTTCATTTTCGGCAATTACGACTATATCGACAAGGCAAAGCCGCTGGCGGATCAGGGCAAGGTAAACGAAGTCGATCTTCTGGCCGATGATCCCGCGACCTCTTCGGCGGTAGCCGAGAGGATAGATCATGCCTTCGCCAACTCCGCCACGCCGATGCAGACCATCACCGAAAAGCTGTCCCGCTCCGGCAGCGATTTCGGCGGGCTGGATATCAAGAAGATCACCGGCGGCATCGCCCTGGCCGGCATGTTCATGGTGCTGTTCCTGACCGGCAATGGCATTGCGGAATCGGTGCGTGAACGCTTTGCCGAATTCGCCACCTTGAAAGCCATCGGCTTCACTGACCGTTCCGTGACGGCCATGGTGGTGCTGGAAGCGGCCCTGCCTTGCGTCATCGGCGCCGCGCTGGGCGTGGGCATCGCCGCTTTTCTGGCGCGGCAGATTCCGGGATTGATGCCGGCCGGCTTCGGCCTGCCGCTCCCCACCATGTCGCCCATGGTGATGCTGTGGGCGGGAGCTTGCGCCTTTGCCGTGGCGCTTTTGAGCGCGGCCTTGCCCGTCTTGTGGCTCAGGCGCATGGACATCGCCACCGCCCTGTCGGGGCGAGGCTGACATGCTGCGCCAGATCTTCATCGTCGCGGCCATCAATTTCCGCAGCCTGAGGCAGCGGTTGTGGCGCTCGATGGTGATCGTGGTCGGCATGGCCTGCGTGATCGGCGTGCTGCTCTCCATGCTTTCCCTGACCGAAGGCATGCTGGCGGCGTATATCAAGACCGGCGATCCTGGGCGCGCCCTGGTGGTGTCCGCCGGCGCGCAAAGCGAGGGCACCAGCTCAATTGCGCGCGACAATGCGCGCCTGATCATGGATGCGCCGGGCATTGCGAAAGCACCCGACGGCTCGCCCATGGCCGATCCGGGCATCAATTCCGGCATACCGGTGATCCGGCTGAACGGCCGGCCGGCCTACAACAACCTGCGCGGTTTTGGACGAATGGGCGTGATGCTGCGCCCCGAATTTCACCTGGTGTCGGGGCGCATGTTTCGCCCGGGCACCCGCGAATTGGTCGTGGGCGTGGCGGCGAAGGCTGAGTTCAAAGGCATGAATGTCGGGGACAAGGTGATCCTGCCCGATGGCGAATGGCCGATCGTGGGCAGCTTCAGCACGGGCGATCTGCTGGATGGGCAATTGATCGGCGACACCGAGACCGTGATGAAGGCGATCCGCCGGCCCGCCTATAACAGCGTGCTGGCCAGGCTGGATTCGCCCGCATCCTTTGCCGAATTCAAGCGGGCCTTGACCTCCAATCCTGCGCTGGCCGTCGATCCCATCCTGCAGTCGGACTGGTACAAGAAGATCAGCGAAGGCTTTTCCACCTTCTTCAAGGTGATCGCCTATGGCATCGGCATCATCATGGGGGTGGGCGCGCTCTTCGGCTGCCTCAACACCATGTACGCGGCGGTGGCCGCGCGGGGCCGGGAGATCGCCACCTTGCGCGCCATCGGCTATGGCGCCTTCCCGGTGGCGGTGTCGGTGATCCTGGAAGCAACCGCCCTGTCGGTGGCCGGCGCCGGCCTGGGCGCGGGCATTGCCTGGATGCTTTATGATGGCGCGCTGGGAGCATTCGGCTCCAATGTTTTCAAGCTCACGGTCTCACCCGCCCTGATCGGCCTGGCGGTGTTGTGGGCCGTGGCGGTGGCGTTGCTGGGCGGAATTCTGCCCTCCATTCGCGCGGCGCGCCGCCCCGTGGTAGAAGCATTGAGGGCCACTTGATCGGGGCGGCATGAATATCGAAAGCGACAAATCCTCCCTGCTGGATTCGCTCAAGATCGAGCGCAGTGCGCCGGTCCGGCGACGGGGGCCATCGCCGTGGCTTTATGCCGGCATCGTGGCGATTGTGATCGCGGGCGGCGCGGCGGGCTGGTATTTCTGGCCGGACAACAGCCTCGCGGTCCATGTGGTGACCGCGAGCGCGCTGGGCAGCGGCGGGGCGACCGGCACGGGGCTGGATGCCTCCGGCTATATCGTGGCGCGGCGCACGGCGACGCTCTCGGCCAAGATCCTGGGCAAGGTCACGGAAGTCAATTTCGAGGAAGGCCAGAAGGTCAAGGTCGGCGATATTGTGGCGCGGCTTGATGATTCCAACTATTCCGCCTTGCTTCAGCAGGCGATCCAGCAGGAACACGCCGCCGAGCAGGCCTATGAAGATGCCGCCCCGATCTGGGCGCGTTATCAGCGGCTGAAGGCGGAAGGCGCGATTTCCGCCGACGCGGTGGAGAACCAGCGCATCGCCTATGACACCGCCCGCACGGCGCTGGATGTGGCCAAGGCCTCGGTCACCTTCGCCCAGGCCAATGAGAACGACACCTATGTGCGCGCGCCCTTCAATGGCATCGTCACCCAGAAGGTGGCGCAGGTCGGCGAGATCGTGGCGCCGTCGGGTGCCGGTGCCGGCAGCACCCGCACCGGCATCGTCACCATCGTGGACATGAATTCGCTGGAAGGCCTGATCGATGTCAGCGAGAATTATATCGACCGCGTCGATGTGGGCGGCGAGGCGGTGATCCACTTGGACGCCTATCCCGATTGGGACATTCCCGGCTCGGTGATCGCCATCATCCCCACCGCCGACCAGAGCAAGGGCACGGTGCAGGTGCGGGTGGCGATCAAGACCAGGGACCCCCGCATCCTGCCAGAGATGGCGGCGCGGGTGACCTTCATGACCCGGCCGGAAAAGGGCGCCGCCAATGCGGTGGCGCGGGTCACGGTGCCGCCCGCAGCCGTGCTGGGGTCGGGCAAAACGGGAAGCGTCTTCCTCGTGGGCGAGGACGGCAAGGTGGAGAAGCGCGACGTGGCGCTGGGGCTCAAGACCGCCCAATCCATCACCATCCTGTCCGGCATTTCCGCCGGCGACCGGCTGGTGGCCGACAATCTCGACAAGCTGCATGACGGCGACCGGGTGAAGGTCGCGGACCAGCCATAGCATGGGGTTCTCCGTATACGGAGTTTACCCGGCCGTGCTGGCCGCGCTGCTGTTCGCCGTACCCGCGAGAGCCGGTGACGCGGTCGCGCGGCTTCAATCGGGATTGGCGGCGGCGCCCAGCGCCACCCAGTTTCTTACCGAGAGGTGCGCGGCGCTGAAACTGGCCGCGCCGCCCGTGATCAAGGCGGTGCGCGAGCATCAGCAGCGGCCGGCCGGCGCCCAGGTCCGCGCATTGCTGCATGTGGCGCCGGACGAGGTGCTGGGTTATCGCCGTGTTTTGCTCACCTGCGGCCTTCATACCTTGTCGGAGGCCGATAACTGGTATGTGCCCTCAAGGCTCACGCCGCAGATGAACCGGGAGCTTGACAGCAGCGACAGGCCTTTTGGCACGGTGGTCAAGCCGCTCAATTTCCACCGCAGGATGCTGAAGGCCGAGCGGCTGGATGGCGCGGTTCGTGTGTTGCGCATCACCGCGCTGCTTGAGACCGGCGATGGCACGCCCTTCAGCCTGGTGGTGGAGAATTACAGTAGGGAGTTGGTGGCGGGAAAGAAGTAACTGTCATCCCCGGCGAGGCGCGCAATGAGTGGCGCTCCCACCATGTCATGGCCGGCCTTGAGCCGGCCATCCAGCGTGCCGCTTGCGAGATGGATGGGCGGTCAGGCCCGCCCATGACATGGTTTGGGTCAATGCCTCAGTGCCCCGAATTGCCCGACATCGATCCGCTGGACATCGAACCGCCGGACATGGATCCCGACATCGAGCCGTTGGTCATGGCGGCGGCCTTCTTCTTGGGCTTCGGCTTGGCATGATCGCTCATCGAGCCCGACATCGAGCCGCTCGACATAGAACCGGACGCCGAGTTGGACATGGAGCCCGAAGATCCGGACATGGATCCGCTGGCGTTGGACTGCGCAAAGGCCGGCATGGCAAGGCTGGTGCTGATCACGGCCAAGGCGGCCAGTTTGGTGAGCTTGTTCATCTGCTTCTCCTTGTTGGGCCGCTCTCTCCATGCGGCTGTTCGTTCCATCACTCGGAACAGGGTTGGCCGGACATCGCCCGGCATCATTCGAAATTCTTTCTAGTCGCGTGCCGCCGCCACGATGGCGCCGCCGGGACCGGACTGCACCAGCACGGCTTGCTTGAGGCCTGGCTGGTGGGCGGCCGGGATCGCGAAAGACGCC
>Ga0210386_10000757_pt1 | contig 29684 bp, 27 predicted proteins | sample IncBWH32OmetaG_FD_160091 | JGI IMG/M metagenome (GOLD analysis project Ga0210386, IMG submission 160091) | Forest soil microbial communities from Barre Woods Harvard Forest LTER site, Petersham, Massachusetts, United States - Inc-BW-H-32-O ...
CCGGGTGGACCGGCTCCTGGAGCTGCGGGCGACGGCGAACGCCACGGGTGACCTCAAGATCACCATCAATGACTTCATCGTGAGGGCCGCTGGCCTGGCCATGGTGGATGTGCCGGATATGAACGTCGTCTGGACCCCAGACGTGGTCCGGCGCTTCGAGTCCGCCGACATCGCCGTGGCGGTGGCCAGCGAGCGGGGGTTGCTTACTCCGGTCGTTCGCTCGGTCCAGAGCCGGACGCTCTCGGACATCTCCGCGACGATCAAGGAGCTCGCGGCCCGTGCCGGCGCCGGCAGCCTGAAGCAATCCGAACTCGAAGGCGGCTCCTTGGCCGTCTCCAACCTCGGCATGTTCGGCATCGAGGAGTTCGCGGCCATCATCAACCCGCCTCAGGCCGGGATCCTCGCCGTCGGTGCGGTGACCTCGCTGCCTGTCGAGACCGACGACGGGGGCGTTGGGTTCGCGAAGTTCATCAAGGTCATCCTCAGCGTCGACCACCGGCCGGTCGACGGCGCCACAGCGGCGCGGTGGCTGGGCCGGTTCAAGGAGCTGGTCGAAAGCCCCTTCCGGCTCCTCGTCTGACCCGGGTTGTACCGGCAACCTCACGTCTGGAAGGCAGCGCAATGACATTCCTGGTCAATAACCCTGATAACTTCCCGGCCGAGCTCGCTGACGGATTCCTTGCCGCCAACCGCCGCTATGTCCGTAAGGTGTTCGGTGGTGCTGTACGGGCCACCGAGAGCACGCCCGGCAAGGTTGCCATGATCATCGGTGGCGGCACCGGCCACTATCCCGCCTTCGCAGGCTGGGTCGGTCAGGGGATGGCCGACGGCGTCATCTTCGGCAACATCTTCTCTTCGCCGTCCGCAGCACAGGCCGTCAGCGTGGCCAAGGCCGCGCATAAGGGCGGTGGCGTGCTCATCGCTTTCGGGAACTACGCCGGCGACGTCCTCCACTTCGGGGAGGCCGCCGAGATGCTCTCCTCGGAGGGGATCGACGCGCGGATCGCCGTCGTCACCGACGACATCGCCTCCGCGTCACCGGAGGAGTTGCACCTGCGGCGCGGGATCTGCGGCTGGGTCACGGTCTTCAAGGTCACCGGCGCGGCGTGTGAGGACGGCAAGTCCCTCGACGAGGTGATCGCGGTCTTCGACAACGTCAACTACCGCACCCGCACGCTGGGCGTGGCCTTCTCCGGCTGCACCCTGCCAGGTGCCGACCACCCGCTGTTCACCGTGCCCGCAGGGAAGATGGGCGTTGGTCTCGGCGTGCACGGGGAGCCCGGGATCTACGACGCGGATCTCGGCAGCGCCGATCGGGTGGCCCAGGTGCTCGTCGACGGCCTCATGAAGGACCGGCCAGTCAATCCCGGTGACCGGGTGATCGCGCTGCTCAACGGGCTGGGCTCGACGACATACGAGGAGCTGTTCATCACCTACCGGACCGTCGAGCGGCTGCTCGGGGAAGCCGGTGTTTACATCATCGACTGCGAAGTCGGCGAGCTGACGACGTCCCTGGACATGGCAGGCGTCTCCTTGACGCTGACCTGGCTCGACGAGGAGATTGAACGGTACTGGAACGCGCCGGTGGACACGCCGGCGATCCGCCGCGGGACCATGCAGGCGCCGCGGTTCATCGACGAGTCCCAGCTGGCGACCGAGGCTCCGAAGGTCACGGTCAAAGAGCCGGGCAGTTCTGCTTCGCAGGCGGCGGCGCGGCAGATCGTCTCCGGGCTGGAGTCTGTGCTTGAGACACTGCGGGAACATCAGGATGAGCTCGGGACCCTCGACGCGTTCGCCGGCGACGGCGACCACGGGGTCGGCATGGTCCGCGGAGCGGAGAACGGTCTCGCCGCGGCGCGCGAACTCGCCGATCAAGGTGCCGGAGCGAAGACCGTGCTCGCCCGAGCCGGTGAGCAGTGGTCCGCACAGGCCGGCGGGACCTCCGGTGCGTTGTGGGGCGCGATGCTCGCTGCGGCCGGCCGGGCGCTCGGGGATACCGACGCAGTAGATGCCGTTGCCCAGGTCCGCGCCGCTCGCGGGGCCCTGGACGCGCTGCAACGGATCGGCAAGGCCGAGCCTGACGACAAAACCATGCTCGACGCCTTCATCCCGTGCGTGCGGACGCTGGAGTCGCAGGTGCAGGCCGGAAAGCCGATCGGGGAGGCGTGGCGCAAGGCAGCCGAGGCGGCCGAGTCGGCGGCGCAGGCCACCGCGCCGCTGCGGCCGCGGATCGGGCGGGCGCGGCCTCTCGCCGAGCGCAGCGTCGGCCACGCGGACGCCGGCGCAGTGTCGTTCGCCTACATCGTGCGAGCGATCGCGGACCAGATGACCGGAGGCCGTGGGCGAGCGGCTCCCGTGCCTGTGCTGTTAAACAGCCGACGTCCGATCATGGAGTTGTGACAAATATGACCCTATGCTGGGAGAATGCCTGAATCTGCGGGCATCCGACCAGCGGTTCCTGCCGGAGCCATCCTCGCGGAGTACGCCCCCGAGCTCTACGAGGATCTCCGGCTGATGCCTCTGCTGCGCCGACTGATGACCATCAGCTGCCGCCTGACGGAGGCGCTCGGCGGCAGCATCTCGATCGTAGAGTGCCCGGGCCAGCGCTACACCAAGATCGCCGAGCGGGGGACCGCCTGCCGGCTCGGCCAAAGCTTTCCGCTTCACGAAGGTGTGACCGGGCAGGTCATGGCGTGTCGGCGGCCGGTGGTCCTCGACGCCTACCGCGACATAGCTACCGGACATCTGCCTCTAGGCCACCCGGCCCGCGACGGCGCTGTCGCGGCCATCCCGATCTGGTGGCGGGGGGAAGTGGTAGGCGTCAACGTGGTGTTCGCCGGCTGCGCGCGCCCCTTCACGACCGCCGAGATCGATCAGCTAGAAGCGGTCACCCAGCTCGCCGCGCCCGGGATCACCACCGCGGCCGGGCGGGAGCTCTCGCTGGCCTATCTCGGGCAGCGAGAGCCTCTTTCGGCGGGGGGTGTGCCGGGCCCGGCGGCGGGGGTCCCTGACCGACATCGTGGGGATACCGCAGCGCCGTCGGTCGCCGAGGTGGCGCTGGAACTCACCGCCCTCGGAGAACGGGCCGGGATCTACCGGGACGGCCTGAGCGAGCACCTGAACGTGGCCGTCGTGCGTGGGGGCGGCGGCCTGCACCTGCTCACCCCAGGCCGCGCCAGCGATCTGCGTGAGGTGGAAAGGCGTCTGCTCGAGCCGGCTGGCTGGAACGAACTGGTCGACACGGCAGGGGGCACTGACGTCCTGCCGTATTCCGCAGCCGTCGATGCTGCGGCCCCCGGACGCGGTCCAGGGGTGGAGGACGGCCCGGTGCGATCTCCGTTCTCCCCTCGGGAGCGACAGGTCGCCACCTTGCTCGCGCGCGGGCTGAGCGATCGATCCATCGCCCATGAGCTGCTCATTTCACCCAAGACGGTGGAGAAGCACGTCGGTGCCGTCCTCCGCAAGACCGGTACGTCCTCCCGGACCGCGGCGGTGATGTGCGCTCTCGAGCGCGGCTGGCTCGACGACGGGGCCTCGGCGGTTCGCTTATCCCCCTGGGGAGATTCCCCCATCCCGTCCGGAGACGACCTGGGATTGACTGTTCCCAGATCCCGGTGACGGCGCCGGGGCAGCGCCCCGAAGGAGGCTGGCCGTGCCCGTCGTCTCATTGAAGGAAACGCTCGACCGCGCGTTCGCCGGGCGCTACGGAGTGCCGGCCATTAACATCATCGATGACCTGAGCATCTCGGCTGTCCTCGCCGCCGCATTCCAGGAGCGGTCCCCCGTCATCCTGCAGACGTCCGTCAAGACGGTGAAGATGTACGGTCGCGACCAGCTCTTCGGCGTCTTCTCCGCTCTCGTCCGCGACATCGACGTCCCCGTGTCGCTGCACTTGGACCACTGCCCCGACCGCGCCATCATCAGCTCCTGCCTGGAAGGCGGCTGGAACTCCGTCCTCTTCGACGCCCACGAGCTGAACGTGGCCGAGAACCTCCGCCAGACCAGCGAAGTGGTGCAGGAGGGGCGGCGCCATGGCGCCAGCGTGGAGGGCGAGATCGAGGGCATCCAGGGCGTCGAGGACGACATCGGATCCGATGAGGCCTCGGTGCGGCAGTCACTGGAGGTCGCCGTGGACTTCATCAAGCGCTCCGGTGTCGACTGCTTCGCGCCGGCGATCGGCAACGCGCACGGCCAGTACACCTCGGCCCCCGCGCTAGACCACCAGCGGGTCAGTGACCTGGTGGCGGCCACCGGCATCCCGATGGCCTTGCACGGCGGTACGGGCCTGTCAAAGGAACAGTTCCAGGACCTCATCGCCCGCGGCTGCGCCAAGGTCAACATCTCGACGGCGCTGAAAGAGGCCTACATGAAATCGGGCCTGGAGTTCCTCCGCGGCGCCGAGGAGAAGGGCAAGTGGGATCCTCCCTCGCTCTTCCGGCACCAGGCGGCGGCAGTAACCGAGATGGCGCGCGAACACATGCGGGTGTTCGGCAGCTCCGGGCGTGCCTGATGCCGACCCTCATCTTCGACTGCGACGGCGTGCTCGCCGACACCGAGCGGTACGGGCACCTCCCGGCGTTCAACGCCACGTTCGAGGAGTTCGGCCTGCCCAGCCGCTGGGACGAGGAAGAGTACGGCGAACGGCTTCAGGTAGGCGGCGGCAAGGAGCGCATGGCGACATTGTTCCGCGACCCCGGTTTCGTCGAGGCGGCCGGAATCCCGGACGACGAGAAGGAACGCTCCGATCTCCTGCTGAAGTGGCACCGGACCAAGACGGCACACTTCAAGCGGATGGCGGCCGACGGTGAGCTGCCGCCCCGGCCGGGCATCGCACGCCTCATCCCCGAAGCGCTGGACGCCAGCTGGACCGTCGCGGTCGCCTCGACCTCGGCGGAGGAGTCCGTACGGGCCGTGCTGCGCGGCGCGGTGGGTCGCGCGGTCGCCGATCGGGTGCCACTGTTCGCCGGCGACATCGTAACGGCCAAAAAGCCGGACCCCGCCATCTACACGCTCGCGCTGGACGTCCTGGGTGGCGACCCGGCCGATACGCTCGTCATCGAGGACTCACGCAACGGCTTGCTGTCGGCGGCCGGCGCCGGCCTGCCCTGCCTCATCACCGTCAACGGCTACACGCGGAGCGAGAACTTCGACGAGGCGGTCCTGGTCGTCTCCGAGCTGGGGGACCCCGGCCGCCCGCCCATAGAGGTCCTGGCCAATCGCGGCGCGGCGCGGCCGGGTGACTACGTGACGCTCGGCGACCTGCAGGAGTGCATCCGCAGCGGTGCCGGCAGACCAGGCGAGAGCAAGACAGAGACAGGACCGTAAGGGACAAAACAGGAGAAGGAGATCTACGATGACCTATCCAGCCCGAGGTCGCGTCCAGGCTAACGGACTCACCTTCGAGTACTTCGAAGCGGGAGAGGGGCCGCTCGCGCTGTGCATGCACGGCTTCCCAGACACGCCGTACACCTACCGCCACCTACTGCCGGTTCTAGCCGAAGCGGGATTCCATGCGGTTGCTCCGTTCGTGCGGGGATTCGCGCCGACGGAACTGCCGCCGCTGCGTCACCACGTACACACCAGCGTCATGGTGGCCGACCAGATCGCGCTGGCCCGCGCGCTCGGCGGCGGTGAGGACGCCTTGCTGGTCGCGCACGACTGGGGCGCAGTCGGGGCCTGGGGAGCGCTAAGCCGGGCACCGGAGCTGTGGGGCCGAGCCGTGATCCTCAACATCCCCCCGTTCGAGATCTTCGGCGAGAACCTGGTTACCTATCCGCAGATCAAGAAGAGCTTCTACTTCTGGTATTTCCAGATGCTGCCGGTAATCGAGGACCGCATCCGCCAGGACGATTTCGCGTTCATCCGGGACATCTGGGGTGACTGGTCCCCCGGGTACGAGGCCAAGGAAGACGTCGGCTACGTCGCCGAGGCGCTGGCGGACCCCGACCATCTGCGCGGGGCGCTGGGTTACTACTGGGGCCAGTTCGAACCAGCTCGCTTCGGGTCACCGGAATGGGCCGCGGAGCAGGCCGCGGCCTGGGCCGGCAACGTACGGCAGCCTGTCCTTTACCTCCACGGAACGACCGATGGCTGTCACGGCATGAGCCAGCAGCAGGTCGACCGGGTCCCCAGCTACGCCGGGTCCGGGTCGGAGGCAGAGCTCATCGAGGGTGTCGGGCATTTCATGCTGGTAGAGCGGCCCGAGGAGATCAACCGGCGGATCACGGACTGGCTCGGGCGCACTGGCGCCCGCTAGGACGGCTAGCAGGTAGCGGGCGACGACATACCGCGAGGATCGCGGCTTCGCAGCGACCGGATGATTAACAGGTGACATGGCAGCGAGGAGGTGCCGTAGCGGGTGACCTCCTCGCTGTGCCGGTCGGGCATGGTCTCCGTGGCGTGGCGGCCCGCTGGAGGCGCCAGGCTGCGCTCGGCTGCCGTCAATGATCCGGACCGCGTTCATTCTCAGAGACGAATCAGGGACGGCATGATCCCCGCCGGGGTCAGCACCAATTCAGCACGCGGTTCGGGAACGTCCGGAACTAACCGGAAATAACGGGCATTCCGCCAAGGCACCTGAGGCGTCCGGCCCGGCAGGAAACGCCGGGCCGGACGGTCACCGCGCAGCGTCTTTGTCGGGGCTAACCTGCGCAAACGTTAACCAGGACGCTACTTGAGGAGCTGGCGGGCCATGACCATGCGCTGGATCTGGTTGGTGCCCTCGTAGATCTGGGTGATCTTCGACCGGCGGGCAGTTTCTGCAGGTAAATGGCGTGCCGGGTGGCGAGGTGTCAGCACGGATTCAGCACCGTTTCTGGGTCGCTCGCCAGCCTGAAGCGCCGCCGCCCGTCCCAGACCTACCTGATCGCCATCCTCGCCGCGGCTGCGGTGGGCACTGCCTTCCTCGCCGTCGCCGTCGCATCCCCCGCCAACGCCACCAACCTGGCGACCACCACGGGACGGACCTCCACCTGGTCCTCGCAAACCGGATGGCCGAGCCCGACTGCCCCTTCCTGCTCGCCTCGGGCGTCCCCGCTCTCACCCAGGGCAGGCCTGCCAGGGAGGACGATGCGTCCCCGTTCCATGGCCCGGAGTCGCGCGGCGGCAGCGAGAATCTCGCGCTCGAGTTCGTCGACCGCGGTGTGCACACCGTGAGCCTGCGCTTTGCGCCGACCGTCCACGGACCCGGCGACCACGGGTTCATCGCGGTGATCGCCGCAGTGGCCCGTGAAAAGGGCGTCTCGGGCTACCCGGGAGACGGGACCAACCGGTGGGCCGCCGTGCACCGGTCCGATGCCGCGCGCCTCGTCGCTCTTGGACTCGCGAAGGCTCCGGCGGGCGTCCGCCTGCACGCGGTCGCGGAAGACAGCGTGCCCACCCGCGACATCGCGGAGGTTATCGGCCGCGCCTTCGGGCTCCCCGTCACATCGATCGCCCCTGATGACGTCCAAGGTCACTTCGGGTGGATCGGCACCTTCTTCGGCATGGATCTCGCGGCGACGAGCACTGTGACACGGGAGCTTCTCGGCTGGACTCCCACAGGCCCGACTCTCATTGAGGACCTCGACGCGGGTGCGTAGTCGGCGCGGCACAGGCCGATGGATTCGCGAAGCTTTCGGGAATCGACGGCGTCGGCCTCGAGAACGCCGCGAAATCCAAACTCGTCGGCATCCTCGCCGAGCGTCTGCGCAAGCTCGACGTCTACGTGGGCGAGGTAACGATCGCGGGATCCGTCCAAGGGATGGCAACGGCAACCCCGACCGCCATCGACCCGTCGGCGATCGCCGAGACGTTCTGCTCACTCACGCGGACGCGCGATAAGACCCGCGTTCGCATGACCGAAGCGCAGCTCAGGAACGCTCGGCTCAGCGATCTTGGTGGTCGTTATCTTCGGGCGGCATCATCAGGTTCGCGAGCGCACCTAGCCTGGGGAACTCGACATGGACGGTCTCGCCCGCCCGCAGCCAGCGCGGCGGCTCTTGCGCACCGCCAACCCCGGAGGGTGTGCCGGTCGCGATCACGTCGCCAGGTTCCAGCGTTACGAACTCGCTGATGAAACTGATCAGCCGGGCTACGGGGAAGATCATTTCTCGCGTGTTGGAGGACTGCACCACCTCGTCGCCGATCCGTGTCCGCAAGTCCAGCTGTTGCGGGTCGCCGACGTCGTCCGCCGTGACCAAGGCCGGCCCCATCGGGGCGAATCCGTCCGGGCTCTTGCCCAGTGTCCACTGCCCGTTGCGGTGCTGCACGTCACGAGCGCTGACATCGTTGACCGCCAGGTAACCCGCCACGTACTCGAGCGCGTCCGCCTCCTTGACGCCCTTGCAGGTCTTGCCCAGGACGACGCCGAGTTCACCCTCGTAGTCGATCTGCTCGGTGGCGCGGGGCATCCTGATCGGGCTATACGGGCCGTTGACCGTGTTGCTGAGCTTGGCGAAGACCACTGGCTCCGCCGGGGTGGCCAGTCCCGCCTCGGCCGCATGGTCACGGTAGTTGAGCCCGATGCAGATGAGCTTGCCTGGGTTGGGGACCGGCGCCAGCAACTGCTGGCCCGCTATCTCCAGCCACATTTCGGGCGGCGCGCTCTGGATGATGTGACGGGCCATGTCCAGGAGTTCGTCACCGCCGCGCAGCAGCTGCAGCATGTCCGGGGGCAGCCGCGGGTCGGCCGCATTCAGGTCGATCACCCGCGTCATCGATGGGCCGGTTACGCCCTCGCTCCCGCCGGACCGGATCTGTCCGTCACGGGTGAAGCTGACCAACTGCATCCGGTTCTCCTCGTGATCGTGGTGCGGCCGTGATCGATCATCGCGTCCCGGCCCTGGCGGCCTCGCTCTCCTCGCGCAGCCTCAGCCGAACCGCCTCCGCGTCAAGCGCGCCTCGCTCTATGGCCATCCTGAGCGTGCGGATCGTGTCGCGGACGCCTTCGCTGACCGGGCGCCAGCGCACCGGTGATACCGCGGTCCTCAACGCGATCTCATCTACCTCGACCGGCCCGATCATCGCCGCGTCGCCAATGCCGATGCGCCCCTGCATGACGGGCTGGGTTTCCTCGATGGCAGCCACCAGATCGTGCACGCTACTGGCCGAGCCGCCGAGGTTGAATACTTGCGCTCCGGCTGGGACCGCCTGCGCGGCCTGAACAAAGGCGCTAGCCACGTCCGAAGCGTGCGCGAAGACGATCTGGCCGCGCCACGGGATGTAATAGTCGGTAACGACAGCCGCGGCCAGCATCGCCTTGCTGGGCGGCGAGCTGTTGCCCTGGTCACGCCCCGGGCCGTAGACGATCCCGCAGGGTCGCAGGCCAATGCTGGCCAGTCCGTTATCTTCCCAGTAGATACGCGCGGTGCCCTCGTTAGCCTGCTTGAACACCCCGTACAGGGTGGGCGGACGGATCGGCGTATCGAGTCTGAGGGGAGCCGAAGGGTTGGCGTCGTCAGCGCTGTAGACGCTCCCGGAGCTGGCGTAGGCAATCCCACGCACCTGGCCGCCATTTCGGCGGGCTGCCTCGAATACCGCGGTCGTCCCGACGACGTTGACCGTCGCGCCCAGCACCGGGTCGGCTCGTACGAAGGGGACCTGAAGCGCCGCCAAGTGCACGATCCGGGTCACCTTCTGCTCGGCAACCACGCGCTCGAGAGCGTCCACGTCGGCCACGTCCCCGCTGACGAAGACGATGCGGGCCAGTTCATCGTCGTCGATGAACAGGTGCAGCCGGTCCACGTTCGTGGCGATGTCGTGGGCGACAACGCTGGCCTCCTGGTCGAGCAGATGCCTAATCGTCCACGCGCCGAGCGCGCCGAGCGCGCCCGTGACGAGATATCGCTCGGGTTGATCATCGTTCAGCAACGGATTGCCTCTCTGGTAGCCCGGCGGGCAGCGGCTCCGCGCCCGCATGGGCTGCGCCCGCCGCCACGGACGCGCCCGCCGGGGCAAACGCCGCCATGGCGCTGCGCATCACCCGGCCCTGCTCGGCCCACCAGTCGTACAGGATCCCGACGTCGTGCCCGACACAGAAGTGCCGGACACCGAGGTCCAGGTACCAGCCCGCGTCTCGCGCGTCGGCGATCTCAGCACGCGGCTGTACGCCCTTGCTGAGGGCCTTCTCGATGACCATGCGCTCGGCCGCCCGGATGGTATCCGCCGCGTCCGGACGGGACCAGCCCATGCTCAGCGCGTAGTCGGCCGGCCCGAACTGGACCATGTCGACGCCCTCGACAGACAAGATCGCGTCGAGGTTCTCCAGCGCTTCCTTCTTCTCGATCATGAGGACGACCACGCACTCCTGGAGCGCGCGGGTCCACTCGGCCGAGCCCACGTGCATGACCGTCCGGGCATCGCGTCGCATCCCGACCCCGTGCAGGCCGCGGTGATCAGGATGCTCGGGCCGCACCGCGCGCACGCACTCATGAGCATCAGCGGGCGTGCGGATGTCGGCGAACAGGATGTTCTGAATCCCGGAGCCGATCGCGCGCATGGCCAGGTGGCCACGCGTATGCTGCTCGACCTTGATCATGCCGGTGAAGTCGGGGAACAGCTCGATCGCGCGGCCGAGATTGTCCAGATCATGCATCGTCCATGGTGCGTATTCGGCGACGAACTCGACGTAATCCCAGTACCCGGTCTGCCCGACCAGCTCGGTGACGGTGGGCCAGGTGGACAGCAGGTGAGTCCCCAGGCTCGGGCGATCACTGTCGAGCAGCTCGCGCAGCCGGTTCCTGCGCAAGGGGCTCTTGCCGGGCAGGACTGGGTACATCGATTCAGCTGCTCCGCCGGTCGGCAACGGCCGGCAACAGAGCAAGGGCCTCGCGTCGCACGACTGGCCTCCTAATCCACCCGGAGCCTGCCCGGTCACAGCTGATTATCCGACCTCGCCGACAAGATGTCATGTACGATATCTCATCATGCCTTCGATCGAGCCCAAAAGCCAGCTAGATGCTCGATGTCTCCGGCCTCGATGCCGTGCTGATATTCGGCCCGCCGCGGGCTGGAACCTGGAACGCAGCGAAGGCCGGCTCCGGGCGCCGTGTTCGCTTTCCGCCCGCCTGTGACCTTGCCCCACCTTCGGAGCTGCCATGTCCTCGCTTGCGTACTCAGGAACCCCTGACCGACGGCCACCGACCGGGCGGGGCGTGATCGCCGTACTGCGCACGGACAGCCCGAAGACGGCGCTGAGCCTCGGCCGGGGTTTTGCCCTGACCACTCTGGCGGGCATCGAGGTCACGATGACGGTCCCGGGCGCCGTGCAGGTCATCGCCATGTTGGTCGCCGAGGGTGTGCCGCGAGTGGGCGCCGGAACGGTCCGGACGCTCGCCGAGGTGGATGCCTGCGCCGAAGCCGGGGCGTCGTTCATCGTGTCACCTCACCTCGACCCGGCCCTGGTGCAGCGCTGCGTCCAGCTCGACGTGCCGGCCTGCCCGGGAGTCATGACACCAAGCGAGATCGTGCGCGCGATGGACCTGGGGGCAGCGGCGGTCAAGCTCTTTCCGGTCTCGGCCATCGGCGAGCATGTCACGGTCAGGATGCTGCTGGAGCCGCTTCCTGACGCGCGGATCGTGGTGTCCGGCGAGGTCACGCTGCCCGAGGCTCCGGCCTACTTCGCCGCCGGCGCGTGGGGCGTATGCATCGGTCGCTCACTGTGGCCGCCGGAGGCTGATCTTCATGAGGAGTCGGCAGTCCGGGACTACGCGCAGCAGGCACTGGACGCGAGCGGATGCACGGCCGTGATCGGCGCCATGGCGTGAGCGGACGGGGCTGAGCGGACGGGGCTGAGCGGACGGGGCTGAGCGGACGGGGGCTGAGCCACGGTCGCGGCCGGGCGCGAGGTGCTAGAGGTCGTCGATGCCCGTGAACACTGTGCCGGCATCATCACCGGTGGTGAGGCCAGGGCGCAGCTTGGTACCGAGCCCGGGCCCGGTCGGCGGGGAGATCTGACCGCCGCTGATGGTCGGCATCTCGGTGACGATATCCCGGTACCACCCGGTGTAGTACGCGCGCACGGTTTCCTGCATCAGCGCGTTGGGCGTGTTGCTGACCAGGTGCGCGGAGGCGGTCAGCACCACCGGCCCGGTGCAGTCGTGGGGCGCGATAGCCAAGTCGTACGCCTGCGCGAGCGATGCCACCCGACGGGCCTCGGTGAGGCCGCCGACCCAGCCGAGGTCGAACATGATGACCTGGGCAGCGCCGGTCTCGAGCAACGTCCGGAACGAAGCCAGGCCGGCCATGGTCTCACCCATGGCCACCGGGACGTGGGTGCTGGCGGCGAAGGTGGCTGCCGCCGTCAGGTTGTCAGCCTTGACCGGGTCCTCGAACCAGTACACGCCCAGCGGCTCGACGGCCCTGGCGATCTTCAGCGCCGCGCCGAGGTGCCAGACCGCGTGCATCTCCAGCATGACGTCCATCGCATCGCCGACAGCCTCACGGATCTGCGCGATCACGGCGACTCCGGAGCTGAGGTCCGCGGGCCGGATGTCATACCCCTTGGACGCCGCCGCGTAGGGATCGAACGGCCAGATCTTCATCGCACTGATGCCCTGGTCGAGCAGCTGCCGGGCTAGCTCGGCCGGCCTGTCGATGGCCATCTGCAGGTCTTCGTGGGGTTCCGCCGTTCCGGCGGCCGCAAGAAGGCCGTCCTGGGCGGCGGTCCCGCGATCGGCAGCACGGAGCGCGCCGCGCGTCCCGCGCCCGTAGGTGGGTCCCGCGCAGGTGTTGTAGATGCGCGCCGATTCCCGGGTGGCGCCACCGAGCAGGTCCGTGATAGGGCGGTCCAGGGCCTGGCCGCGGATATCCCACAGGGCCAGGTCTACGGCCGACAGGCCGCGAGTCTCGGCACCCGTCCCCTGATAGCCGAGAAAGGCCCCAGAAAGCTCGTGCCAGTGCTGGCTGACCAGGAGCGGATCCTTCCCCAGCAGGTACGGCGCGATCGTCTCGTGGATGTGCGCCTCCACCGTCGCGGGCCCGATGCACGTCTCGCCGAGCCCGACGATGCCCTCGTCGGTGTGGACCTGTACCCATAGCATCTGCGGATGCTCGGCCAGGCGTACCGTCTCCAGCCCGGTGACCTTCATGGGTTCTTCAGGTACCTCTCCAGGTCCATGTCGCCCATGGCGGCGGCTTCGCCCAGGCTGGCCACGACGTCGGGCGGCAGCGCGATCCCGTCCCGGAGCGAACGATCGAGGTTCTCCCACTCCTTCTCACCGGGAACGTAGAGCCGGTCGACCGTAGCCGCCCGGGGGGCAGCGTGGATCTCGTCGATGAGGCTCTCTATGCGTGCGGGCAGATCCGGGCCGATGGCCGCGACGTCCAGCGCCAGGAACGCGGCACCGTGGTGGGTCGGTGCCGACGGGTCGCCCGCCAGCCAGCTCCCGACCCGCGCGGTCATGGCAGCACCGGTCAGGGCTCCAGCCAGGGTCTCGATCAGCAGCGCGAGGCCGAATCCCTTGTGTGCCGCGGCCGGCGTGAGCGTGCTGTGCTCCGGGTACGCCTGCGGGTCGTCGGTGGGCCGTCCCTGATCATCGATCAGCCATGTGGCCGGAATCGGCTCGCCGCGCTCGCGCGCCGCGTACACCTTGCCGCCCGCGACCGTCGCGGTCGACATGTCCAGCATGAGCGGGCGGTGCCGACCGGCCGGCACCGCATAGGCCAGCGGGTTGCTGCCGGTCACGGCGCCGCGCGACCCGGGTGAGGCGACCGACGGGATGTCGTTGGCCATGGCCAGCCCGATGAACCCCAACCGCGCCGCCTGGGCCGCATAGGCACCAGCCGCTCCGAAATGACAGCTGTTGCGGACCCCGACGTACCCCAGACCCGTATGCCTGGCCTTGCCGACCGCGAGGTCCATGGCATAGGTCGAGGTCACCATGCCGAGGCTGGAGTCGCCATCAACCAGCGCCCAGGCCGGCCCTTCCGTCGCGACCGACGGTACACCCCGAGGTGCCAGACCACCGCTCCTGAGCCGCCGGAGGTACCCGCGGAGCGCCTTGGTTCCGTGCGTGAACACACCCCACGCATCGGTCGTGGTCAGGATCTCCGCGGTGACCCGCGAGTCAGCCTCACCCACGCCGCAGTTACGGAGCGCGCCGACACAGAATTCGGTGAGGTTCTCGATGGAGATGACCTGCGGTGAAGTGCTCATCGACCTCCCGCCGTTACCGTTGGTTTTATCATATGTTGTGTCTCATATTCTATGATTGGAGGGGGTTGTGAGCGGCGTTCAGAGCGTCACGGGATGGGTGCCGGACACCGAGCTCGGCTTCACGCTCGTCCATGAGCACGTCGCCGCCAGCTCTCCCGGAATACTCCAGAGCTGGCCCGGGCTCAGCGGCGGGCGGGAGAAACTCGTGGCGACCGCCGTGGCCGCGCTGGCGGAGGCCAGGGCATTCGGGGTGCGCACGATCGTCGACTGCACCACCTTCGACGCCGGCCGCGACGCAGGGCTCCTCGCCGAGGTTTCGCGCGCCTCAGGGGTCGCGATAATCGCATGCTCAGGCCTGTGGCTTGACCCATCCGTCACGGTTCGCGCGCGCACGGTCGGGCAACTGGCGGACTGGTTCATCCATGACCTCCTCGAGGGTATGGATGGCACCATCGTGCGGGCTGGTGCGATCAAGATAGCGACCGAGGAGGCCATCGGAGCCGATGACGCGAAGATCCTCCAGGCAGCGGGAATCGCGGGGATCGAGACCTCGGCGCCGATCATCACGCACACGGCCGCGCGGTACCGCAGCGGCGAGGCGCAGGCCGCCCTCTTCGAGTCTTTCGGCGTCGATCCGCGCCGCGTCGCCATCGGTCATAGCGACGACAGCGACGACCTCGGATACCTGACCGGTCTCGCGTCGCGCGGTTACTGGATCTCCATGGACCGGCTCCCGCATGGCCGCCTGCCCGAATACGGCGGCCAGACGGTCCAGGACCGGATCGAGATGATCGGGAAGCTGATCGAGTCGGGCTTCGCCCGCCAGGTGCTGCTCTCGCACGACGAGCCGATCTGGGCTGGGCTGCTCACGGATCAGGATCAGGAGCGACACCTGCGGTCGAACCCGGATGGGCTCACCTTCATCTCGAAGGCGGTCATCCCCGGGCTCGAAAAGCTCGGCATCCCCGCGGATGTGATCTCAGGCATCGTCGTGGACAACCCGCGACGGTGGCTGTCCGGCAGCTGATGCCTCAGTACTCATGGAGCACGACGCCTCCGACGAGCGAGAATTCACCGCACCAGTAGAACCCCTCGAGGTGCCTGAGCACCGGGAGCCGGTACACCGGCGCCTGCGCGTTCTCCTCGATCCGCGCCGTCCCCGGGCCTGACCAGCATCCGGACAACGTTACATCGGCCAGGTCGCGGGCCGTGATCTGACGAAGCCCGGGCCTGCCGTCGATCTGCGGGATGATCTTCAGGTTGAGGTTCGTGACAAAATCCACCCTGGCCCGGACGTCGTCAAGGCCGGCCGTGCGTGTCTTGTACGGGAGGGTTCCGGTGAAGACGTCGATACCGTTACGCCGCAGCGTCCCGACGATCAGGTCGCCGCGAACCTCGAGCGAGACTTCGCCGATCCGCTTGGGCTGGCCGTGAAACTCGCGGCCACCCGCCATCGCGCGATCGCTGTCGACGAAGAAATACGGCGAGTAGGAGCCGCTGACCTCGCCCGACGGCCCGGAGTACCGGGCCGCGACCATGACGTTGACCTCGTGGGTATCTCGACCAAGGCCGGCGACATCTCCCCAGCGGGCAATCTGGACCATCACGACGTCCCCGACGGGCTGGAGCGGGCTCGGGACCAAGGCGGCGATCGCGTCCGGCGAGGTTTGGTACTGGACGACCAGGACCTCACCGTCCTTGAACCGCGCCGGCGGCGGCCCGTGCAGCGGGTTGTCGAGCGGGACTGAGTGCGCCAGCGCCGGGTCCGGAATCTCGGGAAGATAGTTCAAAGACCCCATCGGCCGTCCCTCATGACGGTGCAGCGACCAAGCGCTAGAACTTCGAATATCGTACGCTAGGGGACCTTTACGTCGCCGGGTCGGCGGGATCAGGGTCTACGGGGCGGACAGGCAGCGGTCTCGGCGCCTACTGCGGGCCGAAATACGGGGCGACGAGCTCGTGATCGATACGAGAGAAATTCAGCTTGCCGATCATCTCGCGATGCTCACGGATGGTCGTGACCGCGGCGTCCGCGTCGCGTGCCTTGATGGCGTCGTAGCGGGTGACGGACAGGTCCAGCATGAGATCCCAGGTGTCCGGGAAGCTGTCGACGAACACCCGGTCCATACGCAACCCGACCGGGCCCATGAGCATGACGATAAAGCGGTTCAGCCGGGGATAGCCGACGGCCCGGAACATAAGCTCGTGGCTCTCCGCCGTCAGCCGACGAAACGTGCGCCCGTCCTGGACGGTCCGGGCCTTCTTCAGGGCGCGGACGATCTGGCCCAGCTCGGCGATCTCCTCCGTGGTGATCTTCTCGACCAGGCGCGGGAACGCGGGGAGCTCGATGGCATTGACGAGGAAGCCCTGCTCCTCCATGTCTACTCGGGACACCCAGCGCACCGTCGCGCCCCGATAGGGCGTGACATCAACGAGACCGTCGGCCTCAAGCAGGGCGAGCGCCTCTCGTACAGGCGTCTTTGACACCTGCAGCATCGCGGCGAGCTCGTTCTCGACGAGACGGGTGCCGGGCGGGATCACCAGTTCGACGATCATCTCGCGGAGAGAGTTATAGGCCGCTTGCTTGTAAGTCGCAACGGACAGAGGCGTGGGCTGGTGGAGAACGAGGACCGCCTCCTTCCGGGCCGGCCATGGCGGCTCGGCGACCGTGCTGGTCAGCCGGCGCTCGAGGTCACTGAACTGCCGATAATGTTAGCTTACGGGCGTCTGGCCCGGCCATACGCGCAGCCGCCGCCACGGATAGTCGCCAGGGACATGAGCATCTCCTTTCCCGGTCAGCTCGGCGCGGCCGGTCTGGGCGGCGTGCGCAACGAGGCCATTCCGCCGTCGGCGGTCCAGACCGAACCGTTGACGAAGCTGGCGTCGTCTGAGCCCAGGAAGGCGACGACCGCGGCGATCTCCTCCGCCGTGCCGAGGCGCCCGATGGGCTGCCGGGCCGCCAGCCGGGCGCGCTCGGCTTCGCGGTCGTCGGCGGCGTCGAGCAGCCGGTCCACCCAGGGTGTTCCGATCGTGCCCGGGGCGACCGCGTTTACCCGGATCCGGTCGTCCAGCAGGTCCGCGGCCATCGACAGGGTGAGGGCGTAGACGGCTCCCTTGCTCGCGCTGTAGGCGGCCCGTTTCGCCAGGCCCACCAGCGCGGCCAGCGAGCATACGTTGACGATGGCCCGGCCCTGCGACTGCCGTAGAAACGGGAGGGCGGCCCTGGTCGCATGGACAACGCCGAATACGTTCACGTCTAGAACATGGCGCCACTCGGCGAGGTCGCCGTCCTCGACCGTGCCTATAGCGCCGATGCCCGCGTTGTTGACCAGGAGGTCGATGCGGGCGTGCTCGCTGCCGACAGCCGCGATCGCGCCCCGCACCCGCTGCTCATCGGTCACGTCCACGACGGTGTGGCGGCTGCCATCGCCGCTGGGCAGTGCCGTCACGTCCAGGGTATAGACGGTCGCACCCGCAGCACGAAGCCGCGCCGCGGTCGCCGCTCCGATGCCCGACGCCCCGCCGGTGACGAGGGCCACCCGGCCCGCGTAGCCCGCTGTCATCGCCGGCCCTCGCCGGTGTGCGTCACCCTGATCGCCCTCCTGTTTCGGTCGCCGTCATGGTCCGAGGCACACAGTTCACTCAACAGGCAACATGACACGCGAGTCACTCAACAGGCAGCATGACACGCGAGCCGCCCGCCTTCGCGAGCTTTTAGAATATCGTACACAGCCCCGAGATGATCTTCAGATGGGGCGGGCCTGCGGAGAGATTCGGCCACGAGCCGCCCTGCCTGGTGCGCCGCCCGCCTCGCTGGGCTGGTTGCGGTCAGATGGTATCTTGTATATCATCGCCTCAACATCGACGATGACGCCGAAAACGGTGAAATTGCGTGCGCGAGGTGACGATCCCATCGGTCGGCATGGCAATGACCGAAGCCGTGCTCAGCGCGTGGTTGAAGAACCCAGGCGACAGCGTCGCCGTCGGCGAGGCGATAGCCGAGATAGAAACCGATAAATCATCGCTCGACCTTGAGAGCCCGAGCGACGGGGTGCTCGGGCGGCACCTCGTGTCAGCAGGCGCGAGTGTGCCGGTGGGCCAGGTCATCGTGCGCCTACTCGAGCCGGGAGAGATCGAACCGCACGACAACGACGGTCCGCGCGCGGCGGCTGAGACCGCCGCCGACGCCGGGGTGGCCGTACCCGGCGCCCGCGATGAGACGGTGCGAACCGGACCAGAGGACCGGGTCCCGCATAGCCTCTCGCCACGCAAGCGCCGGGAACTGCGCGAGCAGGCCGATGCGGAGGCCCAGGCCGCGTCCGGACGGCGAGGTCCGCGCTTTCGAGCCGCGATCGCCGAGCACGTCTCGGAGTCGTGGCGGACGATCCCGCACTTCGCCGTCGTCCGGCAGATCGACGCGCGGAGCGTTCACGAGTCGCTTGCCGCAATGCGGGGGAACGGGCTGCCAGCCACGGTCACGGACCTCCTGCTCCGCGCTCTCGCGCTGGCAGTAGAGGCGGACACCGCAGGCGATATCGGTCTGGCCGTTGCGACGCCCGACGGCGTCGTCATCCCGGTCGTCGCGGGCGTCCCGGGCCTCGGGCCCGCGGCTCTCGTCGCGGCCCGGGCGGCGGCGGTCGCTCGGGGGCGGGAAGGTCAGTTGTCGGCCAGGGACCTGGCCGCCGGGCCGGGTGCCTCGCTGTCCAATCTCGGCGGCCACGGGGTGGATTCGTTCACTGGCATCATTCCGGCTGGGCAGAAGCTGTTGCTCACGACGGGAACGATCGCCGATCGACCGGTGGCCGTCGACGGCCTGGTGACGGTGCGGCCTTCATTTGCCGCCACGCTCAACGTCGACCACCGCCACTTCGACGGAGACAACGCCGCAAGGATCCTGGCCGCCTTCCAGTCCGCGCTCGATCAGTCCATCACCTGGGCAGCAACATAGGGGGAAGCTTGATGTGTGAGCCGGACAAGTCCGGGGAGGCAACACCATCCCTGTCCCTGCCCGAAGGAGTCACCAGCGAGCATCTCCTGGAGTGGCTCGACGGCATGCTCCTGATCAGGTACTTCGAGAGCGAGTCCGTCCGGTTGTCCCTCGCAGGCAAGATACCGGGCGGGATCCACTCTTCCGAGGGCCAGGAGGCCGTCGCGGTGGGCACGATGGCGGCCCTCGACGGCCAGGACGTCGCTTCGGGAACTCACCGCAGCCACCACCACGCGCTGGCCAAGGGCCTCGGCCCTCGACCGGTCATGGCTGAGTTGTTCGGCAAGGCGACTGGCGTGAGCGGAGGCCGCGGCGGCAGCATGCACCTCGTTGACGCCGACCGCAGGTTTCTCGGATCGAACGGCATCGTGGGCGCGGGCCTGGGCCTCGCCATGGGCGCCGCCTTGGGCATGAAGTTGCAATCCCAGAGCCTGGTCGCCGTCGGTTTCTTCGGCGACGGCGGCGCCAACACCGGACGTGTCTGGGAGTCAGTTAACCTGGCCGCGCTCTGGGGACTGCCGCTCATCGTGGTGTGCGAGAACAACCTCTACGCCGTCGAGACGCATATCTCCGACTCGATGGCAGGCACGTCCATCGCCGACCGTGCGGCGGGCTTCGGTCTCCCGGCGGAGACGGTCGACGGCCAGGACATCCTTACGGTCTACGACGCGGTTCGCCGGGCGCGGGAGCGCGCCGTGGCGGGCGGCGGTCCGACGTTCCTCGAAATGCGCACCTACCGGTACGAGGGGCACAACGTCGGCGACGTCCAGAACTACCGCGAGCTTGCCGAGGTGGAGGACTGGCGCGCGAACCGGGACCCGGTCGGCAGGCTGCGGCAGCTTCTGGAGAGAACTGGAGTGCTCGGCCCCGGCGGGTATGACGCCGCCGTCGGGCGCGCCCGGGAGGCAGTAGACGACGCGATCACGTTCGCCGAAGCTTCGGCGTGGCCTGACACCGGAGACGTCATGCGGAGCTGGCCGGCGGTACCGGTGAGTGCGGTGCCGGCATGACCGAGAAGCTGACCTATTCCCAGGCCTATCGCGCAGGCCTCGCCGAAGAGATGACGGCGAACGCCACCATCTTCGTGATGGGGACCGATATCTTCCTGCGGGGCGGGCACTTCGCTCAGGTCCTGGGTCTGGGCGAGCAGTTCGGCGTCGAGCGGATCAGGGACGCCCCGATTTCGGAGGCAGCGATGGTCGCGGCGGGCGTCGGCGCCGCTCTTCAGGGCATGCGCCCGATCGTGGACCTCAACTTCCTGGACTTCTCGTTCGGCTGCATGGACGAGCTTTGCAACCAGGCAGCGAAGATCCACTACATGTTCGGTATCCCGGTTCCGCTCGTCGTGCGGGCGACTAACGGCGTCGCCTATGGCGGCGCCCAGCATAATAACGTCATCGATTCGTGGTTCGCCGAGATGCCCGGCTTGAACGTCGCGGTACCTTCCACCCCACGTGACGTGAAGGGGCTTATCAAGTCCTCGCTACGTCTGGACGATCCGGTCCTGTTCCTGATGGACAAGACCCTGACCGGTATCCGGGGCGAGGTCGACGGGCCTGAGGATCTGATCCCGCTGGGCCGGGCCGAGGTCGTCCGAGCTGGCCAGGACGTGACGCTGATCAGCTACGCCGCAAGTGTCCGGGTGTGCCACCAGGCGGCCGACATGCTCCACGAACGCGGTATCTCGGCGGAGGTCATCGACCTGCGGACGCTGTACCCGCTCGACCTGGAAACGGTCTGCGCCTCGGTGCGCAAGACGGGTCGGGCGGTCATCGTCGACAAGAGCGCGGGATACGGGGGGGTCAGCGCCGAACTCGCGGCCTCTATCCAGCGGTCGGCATTCAACTACCTGGACGCACCCGTTGGCCGCATCCACGCCGCCCACTCCCCCGTTCCGCAAAGTCCTCCGCTCATCAAGGCGATGATGCCGGCCGCGCAGATGGTCGTCGATGAAGTCGTGCTCCTAGCGACGTCGTCCTGAACGGCGGTCCGGGCTGCGGGCGCCATGGCGGCCTCCCGCGGGCCGGCTACATGGTGAGGCTCGCCCCGGCGTTGGCCGCCAGGTTCCCCCCGTCGACCGGAAGCAGGACGCCGGTCACCATTGATGCGGCGTCCGACGCGAGGAAGACCACGGGACCTCGGATCTCACCGGGTGCTCCGAGGCGACCGAGGGGAATGCCGGCCAGGACCCGCTCCACGAGCGGCTCATGCGCACGACCGGCCACGATCTCGGCCCACCACGCGTTGGTGAACTGGCAGGGCAAGATCGCGTTGACCCTTATGTTCTCGGGCGCCCAGGCAAAGGCCATTTCTCGCGTAAGCTGGCAGATTCCGCTCTTGGCGACGGCGTAAGCCATATTCCCGCGGCCCAGAGCGCTAAGCCCGGCGATCGAGCTGAAGTTCACGATGCTGCCGCCGCGCCGCGCCGCTATCATCCGGGTCGCCGCCGCTCGGGAGCACAAGAAGAAACTGGTAAGGTCGCTGGCCAAGGTAGCCTGCCAGTCGTTTAGGGAGAATAGCTCGGGCGACGCACGTGGCACCGGGGCCGCGATGGCGTTGACGAGGATGTCGACACCACCAAGGGAGTCTGTCACCTTCTCGAAGACCCGCTCCACCTCGGCCTCGTCGGTGAGATCCGCGACGATGCCGACGGGCGTGCCGCCACCGTCCTGGATCTCCTGGGCGACCTGGGCGACCCGGACTTCATCGAGATCGACGACGGCGACCGAGGCGCCGGCGCTCGCGAGCGCCATGGCCGCCTGGCTGCCCAGCGCACCTGCACCCCCGGTCACGACCGCCTTTCGTCCGGTTAGATCGAACAGCCCTGACGGATCGGTGAGCATAGACACTCCAACCTTGATCGATATATGATGTATTATCCTCATGGGTAATTGGATCTCTGTCAACGCGCGGCGGCGTCGTCGTTAACGCCAGCCCGAGGTCAACACCGGTCAACGCCTAATCAGCCGCAGCCAGCCCGCCTGCCTGCCTGCAGCCGGGCCCGTGCCGCCACGGAGGACATGACGTGCAGAGATATCGGGTAGTCGTGACGGATTTCACGGAGTCGGGCCACGACATCGAATCGGAGGTCTTCGCCAACTCCGGGCTCCCCGTCGACCTGGTCACGGCCGAGGAGACCGGCCGCACGGGACTGCTCGCGGCGACTGCCGGGGCACACGCGCTGATAGTGCAGTTCGCGAGGATCGACCGGACCCTCATCCAGACGCTCATCTCCTGCCGGGTCATCGCACGTTACGGGGTGGGCGTCGACATGGTCGATATCGATGCCGCCACGGACATGGGCATCCCGGTAGCGAACGTTCCGCACTACTGCATCGACGAGGTGAGCCTGCAGACCGTCGGCTTTGTGCTCGACCTGAACCGGCGCACGCTGCCCCTCGCCGCTCACGTCCGTGCGGGTCGCTGGGGAACGGCCCCGCCGGTCACGCCGCCATCGCGGTTGCGGGGTCAGCTGCTCGGAGTCGTCGGGTTCGGCGCCATCGGGTCCGAGGTCGCGCGCAAGGCGCGAGCCCTCGGGCTCGAGGTCGTGGCTCACGACCCGTTCGCGGTGCCCGACCGGCACCCGGGAATCAGCTTCGTACCCCTCCCGCAGTTGCTCGCGCAATCGGACTACGTGACCCTGCACTGCCCGCTCACCGATGCGACCAGAGGCCTGATCGGCGCCGCGGAGCTCGCCCAGATGAAGCCGTCCGCCTATCTGCTCAACTTGTCCCGCGGTCCGGTCGTCGACCAGGCCGCGCTGACCGAGGCCCTCCGGATGGGTGTCATCCGGGGCGCCGCCCTCGACGTGCTCAGCACGGAGCCACCGGACCCGGCGGACCCCTTGCTGCAGCTCGACAACGTCATCGTGACGCCGCACATTGCCAGCTGGTCGATCGAGGCGGGAGCCGAACTGCGGCGAGAGGTCGCCCAGAGCGTCGTTGACGCACTCCAGGGGCGTGAACCCGCATCCGTGGTGAACCGGAACCAGCTGCTGGCCCGGTCGCGTCGATAGCACGTTCCCGGCGCGTCGATAGGACGTTCCCGGGCGCACGATCGTGAGTCCGGTCCGTCTCCAACCCGTCAGCGAGCAGGCGCCGAGCTCTCATATTCGATATCTCACATGTGAGTCGCCCGCCTTCCGGCAATCGCAATCGTGATCGGGCCGGCCCGCTAGCCCTTGAGGGCGCCAGAAGTAAGACCGTCGATCAGCGATCGCTGCGCGACGAGCGTGGCCAGGAAGACCGGAACGATCAGGCACAGGGCGCCCGCGGCCATGGGTCCCCAGCTTGACCCGTCGATACCGACGAAGTCCACGATCCCCACGGTGGCCGGATACGTGCTGAAGCCTCCGAGGATCAGCGGAATGAAGTACTCCCCCCAGGCTGCGATGCCGATCAGCAGCCCGACCGAGACGATGCCCGGAAGCGCCAGGGGCAGCGCAATCTTGACGAAGATGCGGAGCCGGCTGGCCCCGTCGACCCGCGCGGCCTCCTCGAGCTCAAGCGGCACGCCCTGGAAGTAAGAGGCCGACATCCAGACCGTAAACGGCAATAGGCCGGTCAGGTACGCAAGCGTCAGCCCGGTGAAGGAACCTATGAGGTTCAGCAGGTGGAAGAAGAGGAAGAGCGGGATGATGTAGATCACGGGCGGCACCATCCTGCTGAAAAGCAGGAAGGCGCCGAAGAAGCCCCGGCCGCGGAACTTCCCGCGCGCGAACGCGTAGCCAGCAGGAATCCCGAAGAACAGGGTGAATCCGGTAGCGAGCCCCGTAATGATGAGCGAGTTGAGCAGCGACTGCGCGTAGTTGTCCTGGAACAGCGCGGTGAAGTTGCTCAGCGTCAGCGGGCTGATGAAAATCGGCGGCGAGGCATCCGCGGCCACCGGCTCCTTGAAAGCGGTCAGCACGATCCACAAGAACGGGATCCCGATCAGCACAAGCCCGATGATAAGAAGCAGGATCCGGAGCGCCAGTATGCCTTTGCGTCGACGCATCATTCTCCTGCCTAATTTCGCCGGGGAAGGACGAGGAAGATGATGCCCACGGTGAGAGCCACGAGCAGCACGAGGACTACGCCCATCGCGGCGGCATAACCGAGCCGTTGGTAGAGCAATCCGGTGTTGTAGATCTGCAGGCTGAGTGGCGTGCTCGCTATCCCAGGACCGCCGGTGGTCAGCTCCTGGATCTGCTCAAAGAGCCTGAATCCGTCGATAAGCCGTAGCAAGACGACGATGAAAAGCACCGGCCTGATGTGGACCAGCGTCACGTGCCAGAACACCCTGAAGGGGCTGGCGCCGTCCACCTCGGCGGCCTGCTGCAGTTCACGGGGGACCGTGAGCAACCCGGCGAACAGGAGTATCGCCTGGAACGGCACCGCGGTCCACAGGCTCGCGATTATGACCACCGGAATCGCCAGATGCGGGTCGCCGAGCCATAGCGGCTGGGGCAGATGGAGCAACCCCAGGAAATAGTTGATCCAGCCCGACTGATTGTTGAACATCGCGCGCCACGTGATGGCGACGACGATTCCCGCCGTCATGATCGGAAGCGTGTACAGGCTGCGGACGATACGAATACCCGGGAAGGCGGTTCTCATCAGTACAGCGAGCAGCAGGCCGAGCGCCGTCGACAAGACGGTGAGCCCGATCACGATGTAGAGCGTGTTGAAGATAATCGGCAGCGTCTGCGGGTCGTGCCACAACTCGACGAAATTCGCGAACCCGATGAAACGCCAGTGAGGCAGGACGAGGTTGTAGTTAGTGAAGCCCATCCCGATCGTGGCCACGAACGGGATGGCCGTCACGGCCAGCATGACGATGAGGGCAGGCCACGAGAAGAAAATCAGGAAATGCCGGTCTATGTACGCACGGACGTGCGCGCCCGCGTTGCGGGCGCGCACGCCCGCATTGCCGGCGCGCACGTCCGGTGCAGCGTCTGTCGCCATACGCAGCTATTTCTCCCGCATTATCACGACGATGGGAACGGCTTGGGGTAGCCAGCCTGTTTCATGATGGCATTGACACCACTCGTCATCGTGGCCATAACCGATGCCACCGATTGCTGCGTGGTGACCAGGGTTGATAGGCCGTTCGCGATCGGCGGGATGATTTCAGTGCCCTCGGGAATACCGGGCAGGAGCGCCGCGTCGGGGTGCGCCAGGATGTACTTGAGAGCCTCATCGAAGGTCGGCGGCAACGCAGCCACGACCTGCGGGTCGGTGAGGACAGATGTTCGGGAAGGCGTCAGGAGGTCCTTCGCGAGCGCGGCGCCCTTCTGCGTCGCGGGTGAAGTCAGGAACTGGATGAGCTGCCACGCGGCGCCCTTGTGGAGAGATGCGTTGTTCATCCACACGCCGAACGGCTGCACCAGCGCGCAGTGATCGGGGTTGACCGCCTGGCACGGCACTTCCCAGAACGCAACGGAGTTTGCCACCTTCGACTGAGTCGGGTCGATCACCAGCGGAATGCTGCCCGAGTCATCCTGCCACATCGCGACTCTTCCCTGCTGGAAGTCCTGCAGGCAGTTGTCGACGAGATAGGTAGCGATGCCCTTTGGCGCGGCATTCTGCAGGATGTCGCGGTAGAAGCTGCCGAACGCGGAGGCGTTGGGCTCCTGGCCGATCAGGAAGTTCCAGCTCTTGTCGAAGTACGTCCCGGTGAGCGGGTTGTTGTAGGGGATGAACCAGTTCCACATCTGGAATGCGTCGTAGAGGGCCTGCGACTTGTCGCCGCGGACGCAGAAGCCGGCATGGGCAGGCGTCGTCAGCTGCTTCGCGTCAGCGAGGAGCTGCGTGGGATTCTGCGGCGGAGACGTTATGCCCGCCGCCTTGAACATCGCGGTGTTGTAGTACAGCAGTGCGCCGCCCGCGTGACTCGCGACGCAGTACGTCTTCCCACCCGACTGGCAGGATGCCTCGATCGCGGGCGCGACATCGGAGAAGTTGTACGTGGCGGCGGTGTCCGCGCTGCTGTTGATGTAAGAGTCGAGCGGGGCCACGTCTCCGGCGGCCACGAAGCCCGGCAGGTCCTCGGTGCCGTAGGAGAAGACGTCCAGCCCGGTGTCCTTGGACTTCAGCTGCAACTGGAGGGTCTGGTCGATGGACGAGACCGGCAGCTCGACGAAGTTCACCTTGATGCCGGTCTTGGCGGTGAACTGCGGCATCAGGGACTTGTAGTACGTGAACTCTGGTGTTGCGGTGTACGTCTCGTATGTGATCGTCGTTCCTGCGTACGGCTCGGACGAGTTCCCCGAGTTCGTCGTGCTACTAGATGAGCTGCACGCCGCCAGCGCCAGCGCCAGCCCGACCGCCGCCCCCACGGCGGCGTACTTCCGTCTAGCTACTCTCATGAACGTCTCCATATCTCGTACACCATCCAGGGTCAGTGCGCCGCCGCCAATGACACCCGGTTGGGGGCAGACTCCACCCTGACTCACCTGCTCAAATCGCGATGTCAGCGGCCGGAGAGGCCAGTTCGTCCTGGGCAGACGCCACAAGGGCTGACCTCCTTCCCTATGAGGGGCCGTGCGGCGAATCCTCGCAGCGGGGTAAAGGAGTTGCAAGACTTGAGATATCATATTTCTAGATCGTTACTCAGGCGTTACGTTCCCCACAATGGGAGGACGCCCTCGTCAGCCCCCAGAACTCGCGCTCTGCTGCGGCAACCATGACCCTGCGGAGCCCAGGCCCGGGAGCACTCGGCCGACGGAGCGCACCGGTCGCAGGAAGGCGCGGTCCTTTCCCGGCCTCTTGAACAGTGCGCCAGCGGCGCGACATCAGCCCTTCGGCAGCTGCCGGGCCATTACCATGCGCTGGATCTGGTTGGTGCCCTCGTAGATCTGGGTAATCGTCGACCAGCAGGCAGTTTCTGCAGGTAGATGGCGCGCCGGGTGGTGGGGTGGCCCGCCGACTTTTTCAGGTCGAAGTAGCTAGCGGGCACATCAACTGCATACACTCTTGTGCCATGATCAGGAACGTAAACCTCTGCCAGTGAGACGGAATATGAGCCAGCCCGGATCGGCGGAATGGGAGCTTCGCCCGGACAGGCCGCATCCAGCACGTGTATATGACTACTGGCTGGGCGGGAAGGACAACTTCGCTGCTGACCGGGACGCCGCCGAGTGGGCGCTCAGCAGGATCCCCCAATAACGGGACTACGCACGGGGAAACCGGCAGTTCCTAGCCCGTGTGGTCCGGTTCCTGTGCGGCGCAGGCATCCGGCAGTTCCTCGACATCGGCAGCGGACTGCCCGCCAGCCCGAACGTGCACGAGGTCGCCCAGGCATGCGCTCCAGACGCCCGCGTCGTCTACGTCGACAACGACCCGATGGCGTTCCTGCACGCTGAGGCGCCGATCGCCACCGACTCTATTACCAGCGCGGTCCGCGGCGGCCTGCGCGGCCATGAGAGGGTGCTGCGCGGCGCGGCCGAGCTGCTGGACTTCGGCAAGCCGGTCGCGCTGCTGTTTCTGGGCACTTGCACCACGTCGCGGACGATGACGACCCTGCCGCCGCGGTCGCCCGCTACCTTCCGGCGCTCGCGCCTGGAAGTCAACTCGTGATCTCGCACTGCACCGACGAGTTCGCGCCGGAGAAGGTACACGCGACCACGGCAGAGGCCAGGAGCCGCGGCGCGGTGTTCAGGCAGTACGTGACCGAGCCGACACGGTACCCGGTCTAACGCGGCGGGCGGTCTGCGGGCCGCGGGGCCGGGACCCGGACCGGACCGCGGCCGGAGCCGGGGGCGGGGCGAGCCGGGGTACGGGGGGCGCCGAGAGTGGTGCGGATCCGGTTCAGCAGCGACATAAGAGTGGCCAGGTCTTCCGGGCTGAGGTCGGTCGCGAGTGACTTTGCCCCGGTCACTAGCGCCGCGGCTCACGCACCGGGCATGCTGGCGCCGTGACCACCGCGCCTGTCTCCCGCAACGTGGCCGAGCTGCAGACCCCCGCGCCCTTGGTGGACGCCGCCGTCTTGGCGGCCAACCTGGCCCGCATGGCCGAAGCGTGGCCCGGCGAGCGGCTGCGACCCCACGTCAAGGCCCACAAGTGCACCGAGCTGGCCCGCTATCAGCGCAGCAGCGGCCACCCCGGGTTCACCTGCGCCACCATCCGGGAGGTGGAGGGGATGGTGGCGGCCGGCCTGGGCCAGGACCTCCTCCTGGCCAACGAGGTGCTCGACGCATCCCGCCTGGGTGCCCTGGTGGCGGCCGGGGCCCGGGTGACGGTGGCGGTGGACTCGCCGGCCACCGTGTACGCCGCCCAGCGGGCCGGGCTGCGCGAGGTCCTGGTCGACGTCAACGTCGGCCTGCCCCGCTGCGGCTGTTCGCCTGGCGACGCCGGCTCCCTGGCCGAGCTGGCCCGCAGCGCTGGCCTGGAGGTGCGGGGGGTGATGGGCTACGAGGGGCACACCATGATGGTGGGCGACCGGGCCGACCGGGCCCGCCAGGTAGCGGACAGCATGGCCCTGCTGGAGCGGGCCCACGGCGCGGTGGGAGGCCCGGTACGCTCGGCCGGGGGGACCGGCAGCTGGGACCTCAATGCCTACGCTACCGAGCTGCAAGCCGGCTCCTACGCCCTGATGGACACCGCCTACGCCGCCATCGGCCTGCCCTTCGGCCCGGCCCTGAGCATCCTGGCCACCGTGGTGTCGGTCAACCCGGGCGGGTGGGCGGTGGCCGACTGCGGGCTGAAGGCGCTCGGCATGGACCACGGCAACCCGTCGCTGTCGGATGGTTCGGCCGTGTGGTTCTGCTCCGACGAGCACGTCGTCTTCTCCCCGCCCGACGGGGGTTCGCTGCCCAAGGTGGGCGACCAGGTCCGGGTGCTGCCGGCCCACGTCGACCCTACCGTGGCCTACCACGAGCGCCTATACCTAGTGGAGGGTGACCGGGTCCTGGAAGCGTGGCCGGTGGACCTGCGAGGCTGGTGAGCAGGCGTGGCCGACTTAGCTGGCCCCGGCCGCCGCCGCCGGACGACCACGCTGCGGGGGCGAGGCCCGATGGGACCTCGATAACCGCGGTGACCTCGTCGGGGTGCCATCACCGACTCGCTCGTCTTCATGGCTGTCGCCGTGCTCCTCACCCGCACCATAGCGGTCAGCATCAATTCAGCACGCGGTCCGGAAACGATGGGCAACAACCGGTAGTAACCGGATAAACCGGACACGAGAACCGACCCCGCCCCGACGGCCGGGCGGCCCCGTTTCGGGCTTAGCTGGCCAGAGAAACCGCAGGTCAGCACCCCTGGATCAGTGCTTGAGGAGCTGGCGGGCCATGACCATGCGCTGGATCTGGTTGGTGCCCTCGTAGATCTGGGTGATCTTCGCGTCGCGCATCATGCGCTCGACCGGGAAGTCGTTCACGTAGCCGTAGCCGCCGAGCAGCTGGACCGCGTCGGTGGTCACCGACATGGCCACGTCGGAGGCCAGGCACTTGCAGGCCGAGGAGAAGAAGGTCAGGTCGTCGACCCGCTCCCCGGCCATGGCCCGGTCGGACCGGGCCGCGGCCGCGTAGGTGAGCTGGCGGGCCGCCTCGAGCTTCATGGCCATGTCGGCGATCATGAACTGCAG
>Ga0210386_10000758_pt1 | contig 29677 bp, 27 predicted proteins | sample IncBWH32OmetaG_FD_160091 | JGI IMG/M metagenome (GOLD analysis project Ga0210386, IMG submission 160091) | Forest soil microbial communities from Barre Woods Harvard Forest LTER site, Petersham, Massachusetts, United States - Inc-BW-H-32-O ...
ACGGGCCTCGGCGTTGGAAACTGTCCGGGTGTAGATCTCGGTGTCCGGAAGCAACCGGTCATAGGCCAGCCAGAGCCCGGGCTCATCGGTAGGGGTGAAGTCACGCAGCGTGTAGGTCCACTCCTCGAGGCTTCTGGTGTCCGACAGCCATTCGAACAGCTCGTCGGGCGGGCAGTCGACATAATCGTTGACCGTGCAGTACTGACCGAAGACCTCTTCGTGCGGGTACGCCGACCGCATCTTCGCCATGAACATCGGGGCGGTCTGCTCCAGCGGCGTGGTCTCGATGCGGACCACTCCCTCGATCGGCTCGGTGCTGCCGGAGTGAGTGTGAATGTCGTCAAGCGCGGGCAGGGACATGGGTGTAGTTCTCCTTTAGAGTTGTGATCTGTTGTTCGACAACCTGATTGGCAGATTGTCTGTTCAGGAATGCCGCGAATGGCGGGATCTCGTCTGCGGAGCACTCGACGGTGACCACGGACGGACCGTCGACGGCCATTGCCCGTTCCAGTGCTGCGGGTAGTGCGTCGATGTCGGCCACGTCGACCGAAGACAGCCCGGGGAACATGCCCGCCAACCCGGCCCCCAGCTGGCTGGGAGCGAACCGGTTGTAGCTGTACAGGTCGTCGTAGAACAGCTGCTCGCGGGTCACACACATGGCGTGGGCGTTGTTGTTGAACAGTACGAAAGTCACCGGAAGTCGGTACTGCACCGCGGTGTGCACCTCCATGCCGTGCATAAAGAACGCACCGTCCCCGGCGATCACCACGGTGCGCCGGCTAGACCCGTCGTTGGCACGGCCGAAAGCCATCCCGATACCGGCACCGAAGCTGTAGCCCATACCGCCCATGCCGAGCGCCACTGCGAACCGACCGTCCCGGCGAACGGGCAGGTAATGGATGGCAGCCGCGCCGGTATTGCCGGCGTCGACGACGATATCCGCCCCGTCGGGCAACACGCGATCGAGCACGTTCATGGCATCGCGGTAGCGCACCCCCGTACCGGCGAAGGCCGGCGGACTCAGTTCGGCGTCTGCCACGAAATCGGGTACGCGAAGGCCCCTTGGCCGCCCCGGCCCGGACAACGCTCGGGTCAGCATCGTCAGCGACCCTCGCAAATCTTCGGTGTGCACGTGCGTGCACGGCAGGTACGGGGGTGCCGAGCCGATCGAGAACGTCGGCACCGAGGCGAGCGCGTCGTCCAGGCCGGTGCGAGCTGTCACCGAAAGGCGGGTGCCGACGACCAGGCAGACGGCACTCTCTGCCACCGCGTCGGCCACACCGGGGTGGCCCATCACGCCGGTCACACCGAGTGCTGACGACGAACCCAAACCTGGTATACCGGCTACGTCTTTGGCGTCGGGCACACATGCCACCTGCGCGCGCAGCAGGGCCCGCAGCTCCTCGAGTTGGCCTCGGGCGTCATCGCGGGCCACCTGCTCGCCAGCGATGATCGTGACGGGTCCGTTGGCACGACGCAGAGCGCGCACGATCGGATGTGGATCACCGATGCGCGACCGCTGCGGGTCAACACCACGCCCGTTACGTTTGTCGTAGCCGTTGAGGCTCACCATCGACTGCTGAATATCCTTGGGCAACAACAGTACTGCTGGGCCGCCGGTTCGTGCCGCCGCTATAGCGTCGGGCAATGCCGAAACGATATCGGCGGGCGTCAACACCCGTCGGCAGAAGACCGATACCGCAGAAAACAGCGCCTCGGCATTCAGCGAACCGTTGCGACCACTGGTGTCTTGAAAGCTACCCCGGCCATCCATCGTGGTGGCCGTCTGACCGACCAACGCCAGCACCGGCACCCGGCTGGCCAATGATTCCCCAAGGCCGGCAACGAGGTTAAGCGCGCCCCCACCAGACGTCGCCGCCACCACACCCAAACCAGCGCCGCTGCGGCTGTACCCGTCGGCCATCGTGGCCGCGGAGAACTCGTGCTTGGCCAACACCGCGGTAATGTCCGAACGGAAATGTGCGGCATCGTAAAGATCCTCGATGTTGGCGCCGTCGACACCGAATATGTAACGGATGTCGATTCTCGCCAGGTGCTCGACGATATGGTCGACCACCCTCTGGCTCCTGGGCATCTGCTCACCTAACTTGCCGAACTTGTATGTGAGTGACACGACCTGCGGGTGACTTCGGTTCACCCGGGGGCGAAATCTACAGCGAACGCTCAAGGAGGACCTGGCCGTCGTCGGCGGAAACCACCTGCACAGAGGCGATTTGATCAACAGGTGTCGATATGCTGCCAGCGGGCGTCGCGGTATGTCCTGGGTTAGCCACCCAGGTCGCCATCCGCGTGTGGCTCCCGTCGCGACCTACCACGACCATCGCTAGCGTGTCGTGATGGGTGTTCAGCGAGGCCAGGCAGACGCAGTTCATCGAGATGAACGTTCCCCACTGCCGGCTGCTGAGCGAGACCGTCGAGGCAAGCCTGTTCGTCCCGACCTGCGCCATCGGCTGAACCGACACGCTCGCCTGCGGCGGCGTGGGCACCTGTGTCGGGTATTGGCCCGCAACGCCGACAAGTACACCGATCGCCAGCACCGCGGCTGCGGCGGCCCCAGCCGTCCAAGTCACGATGCGGGACCGGCGCCGCCGCCAGCTCACCTTGGCCAGCACGGACGGCAGCAACTCGTCAGGCAGCAACGGTGCTACGCCACTGCGGTCGTCGATCGCCGCCAACTCGTCGCGATCCAGCTGCGACAGCAGGGCCGGCATGCCGCTGAGGTCTCCAACGGCGCTGCCGCACAACGGGCAGTCGGTCATGTGTGTTTCGAATTCCCGCCGTTCGACGGACGACAATGATCCCAGCACGTATGCGGCATCCCACATCGCGTACTCGTTATGCCCGGATAGGTCGCCGCCATGCGGCGTTTCGGGCCGCCATCGCGGCATCATCGTGTAACTCTCATCTCCCCTGGCACGTCCTGCATTTCGTAATCCCCATTTCTTGCTTGTGAGTCGCATGGCCGCACCGCATGGTGCGGGCGCGGCGTCATAGCGCCTTCTGCGATGTCGAGACCGGCGTACCATCGCGCGACGTTCGGCGGCTAGTTGTGCCGTCGCGTCAGCGATCAGTAGTCGGTGTGCGGTGCGGCTCTCGCCGATGAACTATGTTGCGGCGACGGTGAACACGTGTGCGTCGTAGAATGTCGTCATCAGCTCGGCTTCCGCACCCGGCGAACTGGTTGGCATAGGCACTGCGTTCACCTCCTTACTGGTGAAACGATCGCAGCGCCTGTTTGGTTCACATGCGACACACCGGCCACGGCCGCCAGCGGTCAGACGCCGCCCATCCAGCTGTGAAATCGACCATCCGGGTCGTAGGCCGAGCGCACCTTCTCGAGACGTGCCATGTTCGGTTCGGTGATGAATCGCGCCGGACGCCGGCACAGATTCTCGTCGGCGAGCGAGATGCCGGTCGCCAAATGCGACATCGCCGCCATGTTGGACCCGGCCCAGTCGCGATACCGTTCGTCGTCGGCCGGATCCTGCCAGATGGTAAAGAGCGCCAGGTAGATCTCGTCTTCCAAGCCGTACACCATGTCCGCACGCTCCGGGGACGTCTTCCAGCCCGTGAAAATGAAGTGCGAGGGGTGCGGCGGCATGGTTTCGATGATTCTGCGAATGCCCGGCAGCAATTCTGCGGCGGAAGCGGACGTGAACATGCTGTCGGCGATGTAGCGGTGCCCCTCCGGGTAGCTGGTCATCACGGCGGTATACCAATTGGCCAAATTTGTCGGAGCATAAGGGAGGTTGACGATCGCCCTATCGATGACCGGGCAAGTACCCAGCGGGGCAAGGGCTTTCACCGCCTCTTCCTCCGAATCGGCGAATACTGGCGAGGCGATCGTGATGCCGGGTTGGTTGAGCCCGGCTCCCGGAAAGCTGCGCGCGGTGTGGATCTGCAGTTCTACCCGGTCGTCGAGTTCAGAACTGATCGAGCGCGCCCAGGTGAACACCTCGTCGGCGACCTCGATCGGGTACATGTACAGGCAGGTACCCCAAACCGCCGGACGTGGGTAAATACGCAGTTTGAAAGAAGTGACGACACCGAAGAAGCCCGGCCCCGAGCCGCGGGCTGCCCAATACAGGTCTGGATGGTTTTCGGGGTCGCAGTAGATCTGTTCACCCTCGGCGGTGACGACTTCCAGTCCAAGCACACTCTCGCACGCCGGCCCGACCACCGAACTGTTCCAGCCGTATCCGCCCTGCAAAAGATAGCCACCGAGGCGAATGCCTTCACAGTGACCCGCGGGAAAGAAGAGCCCTTGCGCGTCCAGGTCGGTCGCGAAGGCGCTGGCGGATTTGCCCGGGCCGACGTTCGCGGTCATCCGATCCGGTTCGACAGTGCAGTGATCGAGGCGGCTGACGTCGAGCAGCAGGCCACCGTCGCGTAGGTGACTGGCCGCCCAGCTGCGTCCGCCCGAACATACGCCGACGTGATGTCCGTTGGCCCGCGCATAACGGATCGCTGCAACCACGTCGTCGGTGTCTTGCGCCTGCACGATTACATCGGGAAAGCGTTCCGGCAGAAGGCCATTCCAAACCGTTTCCCGACGGGCCGTTTCGTAACCGTCTGCGCCACGCAAGAAGGTCTTTTCGGTCGAAAGTAAAATCACTGTGCACCTTTGCTTCTCGTGCGCGCCATCAAAGCCTGCATCGCGATGGAGACACCGCCGTCAAACGTTCGAAACTGCCGCCCTGGTGCTCCGAGGTCCGCGGACGCACAGGCAAGTGGCGCCCGGACGGATGGACCAATCCGGTTTAGGTAGGCCGCAACCTCGGCGGCCAATGGCGTCGCGTTGACGCGGATGGCCCGGAGTGGGCCATTGGGCGGAATGCCGTATCCGAGCGCGAACATTCCGTCGCCGACGTGCGAGGCAAAGCCGCCGCGCGGGTTACCGTGCTCGTCGAGGACGCCAAGATGTCCGACCAAACCGTCGAGATCCGTGCCGAACCCGGTGGCGGCGATGATCACCTGCGGCGCAACGGACGTGCCGTCGGCGAGGATCACGCCGCGGGATTCGATCGCCTTGACGGCGCCGACGACCTCGACACGCCCGACCCGCACGACGTCGATGAGCTCGTCGGCCAGCGTCGGGATGCGACCTCGTTTTTCCACCGTAGCCTTCAGCCCGAGCGGCGGTCGCTGGAAGCCGTAGGCCGACAGGTCACCCCACATCAGGCGGTTCATGCGCGCGATCAGCGGATCGATCATGCGTGCCGGGATCCTCGAGGACAGCTCAAGGAAGATATCCGACGGAAACGGACCTATGGCCCGCCGCACGAGGTGCGGCGGTGTGCGCACCGCAAGCCAGATCCGTCGCGCGCCGTCGTTAACGAGCTGAACAGCGATGTCGGCGGCCGAATTGCCTGCGCCAACAACGAGGACGTCGCGGCCACGGTAGGGCCACGCGTTTGTGAAGTTCCCGGAGTGAACGATCTCGCCGTCGAAGCGATTGAGTCCAGGCCATGCAGGGATGGTGGGCGCGCTATAGTTGCCCGTGGCGAGGACGATTGCCGGGGTGCGGATTTCACCCGACGAAGTGTCAAGTTGCCAGACTCCCCCTCCACGGTCGACGCGATGGACTTCACATCCGAGCAGGAGCGCGATGTTCTGCCGCTGAACGTAGTGATCGAAATAGCGGACCATGTCCTCCTTGGTCGGCCAGCGGCCGGCGTTCAAGGGAATCCGTTGTCCGGGGAGGTGCGACAAGAACCCGGTCGTGTTGAGCCGGAAGTTGTCATAGCGTCCGCGCCACGAAATCGCCGGGGCCGCTGCGCGGTCCAGAACGAGCGCTTTGATGCCATGCTGATGATCGAGTTCGCGTGCGACAGCCAGACCCGCGGGCCCCGCGCCGATGACAACGGCGTCGTGGTTGTGCTGGGTCTCTTTAGTCATCCGCGATCTCCGGTCGTTTTCTTGGGTGGCCAGGACCTCGGGTCCCAGTAATTACACGATGCAGAACCGCTAGCGGTTCAGTCGGGCAGAACAGGACCGCTGCATAGAATCCCCGCCCGTTCTTCACCTAGAGCCGGCTACCGTGCTTCACGCGGCAAACTTGCGAACAACGGTCGCAGCCAGCAGGCTGTCCCGCTGTTCTGCTTTTGGGCGAAGCCAGAATTGCCGCCGCAGCAGCCGTCGATACGCGGCGAACGTCAGCGTGATCGGGTCGCACCATGGCGGTATGCCGCCGACCAGATGCAGGGCTGTCACCAAGATCATCGACGCGGTGGCAATCGGCTGAGACTTGAAGTACCGGCGGGCCGCGTTGGTCAGCTGCTCGTCATCGGTGGCGATCAGGTCGTAGGCCGCCACGCCACCGGCCAGTGCCACCCACGCTCGGTCTGAGTTGCGCATCGTCGTTACCGCCTCCTATATCTACTACGACGTCGGGCGGGGCCCGGAAGTTCACGCGTTGCGCCAAGGCGACCAGGACGGTTCCCATCGGCCTCGATGGTTTGCATACGGGGTAAGGGCTAACCCGACTTGCCAGCCTCACGGTGCTTGCAGTTACGCCGGTCGGGCCTCGACCACGCTGAGGGGTGAAGCGGTTTCCACCACACGTGTCATCTGAAATCCGGCTCGGCTGAGCAGGTCTCGGTACTCGGCCGCGGTGCGTTCGCGGGCCCCCAAGTTCAGCAGCATCTCCAAATCCACCCATTTCCCGGGGAAGTCACGGTCGTGGTCGGGGATGACTAATTCGATCAGCAGCACCGTGGCTTGGGGGCCGGCTGCGCTGCGAACGTTACGCAGGATCTGCACCGCCTCCTCGTCGGGCCAGTCGTGGATGATGTTCTTGAGGATGTAGGCGTCACCGCCGCCGGGAACGCTGTCAAAAAACGACCCCTCCACGATACCCACCCGGTCGGCGACGTTCTGCTTGCGCAACAGGTTTGGGGCGCTCGCGACGACCCGCGGCAGGTCGTACAGGACGCCCCGCGAAGCCGGCGCCCCGGCCAGGATGGCGGCCAGCAGTGGGCCGTGCCCGCCGCCGACGTCGACGATCGTGGGGTAGGCGCTGAAGTTGTAGCCAGCGACCACCGGAGCGTCCGTCAGCTCCGAAACGCTGGTCATCGTCTGGTTGAAAAGTTCGGCAAGCTCGGGCTGGTCGGCGAAGTAGTCGAAGCTCTCCTTGCCGCGCAATGCCGGGACGACCGAAATCCCGGTTCGGATTGAGTCCACCAGCAGGGTCCAGCGTTCGCGCTGCTCCCGCGACCCGTAGAACTGGGCCGCCCAAGTCATCGAGATCGGCGCGTCCGAACGCAGGGTGCGCGCAAGGGAATTCAGCTCATAGCGGCCGTCGCGGCGATGACGGAAGATGCCTCGGCCGATCAACGCCCGCAGCAGCCGGCGTAGCGCGTCCGTGTCCGCGTCCACCCGGGCCGCCAATTCGTCGATCGGCAGCGGGCCGTTGGCGAGGGCATCGGCGACGCCGAGTTGGGCCGCCACGGTGATCGCCTGCGACGTCCAGGTGGCAACGATCATTTCCATCATTGCTGCCGGCGCGGGTGTCAGCCGTTGATGGAGCCGATACAGGTGGTGGCGAATCCACTCGACAATGCGGGCCAGCTTGGCGGGTGGCACCTTGGTGGTCGTTGATACCGCCGCACCTTCAGGGCTCGTGCGGGGCGACTTGTTCAATTTATTCATTGGCATGGACAAGATGGGTGGTTGTCGCGGCCGCGAGTTCTCGACTGATTTCCGCGGACAACCGGCGGTGACTTACCGAACGCAGAAACCTTGTCAGTGCCCAGGTCATGAACCGGTCCGAGATCATCGCCACCGGTCTCAGCACGGACTCACTGCGGGACACTTGCTGCGTGGTCACCCAGGACACGGCCTTGACCTTGCGTCGCCTGGTGTTCTCGTACCAGCGCAGGGCGCCGGAGAGATCACCGTTACTGCCGTTCACGTCGTTCCGGAAGCCTGACAGCGCCTTGCACAACACCATTGTGTCGAGGAGCGCCTGATTGGTCCCTTGCGCAAGGGTAGGCGGCATCGTGTGTGCGGCATCGCCGAGCAACGTCACCGCGCCCTGGCCCGAGCGGGGGATCGGATGCCGAAAATGCGGGAACGGCGACCGGGCCAGATCCTCGTCGGTCAATGTCGCGAGTACTCGATCGACCGACTCGGACCATCCTTTGAAATTGGAACGGATCATGTCGATCGGACGTCCCGGTCTGACGAAGTCGGGCGACCATGGCAAATCGAACCACCACTGCACATCCGAACCTCCAGCCGGCCACAGGCCCAGGCTTCCGTGCGCGCCGATAATCATTTGCGCGACATGCTTGTCGGCGACGTGTGGCAGGGTGACCAGTCCCTGCCAGCTGCACCAGCCGGTCGGCTCCGCGGATTGCGCGCCGACGACGTCTCGAACCATTGAGTGCAGGCCATCCGCACCGATCAACAAATCTCCTTCGGTCCAGCTGCCGTCGTCGAACTCGAGCCGAACTCCGTCTTGCGTACTGACGACCCCGACCGCACGGGCATTGCACCAGATGCGATCGGTCGGAAAGCCCTCCAACAGTCGTTCCAGCAGGACCCGACGTGGGACCATCCGAACCGGTGCCCCGAGCCGGTCCACGATCGCCGTCAGGTCCAAAGTGGCGACCGGGCGACCCGTGGACGTCATGACCCGCAGGGTGGACAACAGCTGACCGGCCCCATCCATATCGACCCCCAGCTGCCCCAGAACGGTCGCGCCATTGGGCCAGATGGTTACGGCGCCCCCACCTGCCGTCACATCCGGCCGCCGTTCGAAGACGGTGACGTCATGTCCGTCGCGCAACAATCCCCGAGCAATGGAAATGCCACCCACACCGGCGCCGACAACGAGGATCCGAAGCGACCGAGTCGGTCGACCTTTCGGCACTGGCATCAGCTCCGAGGAACGCCTCAATTGACGGCTCACTTCAGTCCTCTGCGTGGCGTTCGTAAGCCCATTGCTCAAGTCGCGCTTGCAACTTCAGCAGGCCAAGTCCAGCGAACGACATGCCCACCGAAAAGTAGACCATCAGCAACGGATTCATCTCAAACCTCCTACTAGTACCACGCAGGACGTCGACGAGAAGTTCACCGCGATAGACAATGTGGCGTCGCCGGATTCGAGCGGCGGTCGACTGCACCTCGGCGGCTGAGCAGATAGGCCCGAACCAGTCGCAATGCCAAACCCGGTCTCCGTCGAACCCGTTGCTGCGTAAGTTCTTTCAGTGCCAGGGCGTGCTGGCCCCACGTAGCTGACCGCGGACCGTACAGATAGGGTCTACGGTTTGGAGGGGCGAGATCTACCTGGCGCTCTTCACTGGGTGGCGCGATCCGGCTGACGATCAACGCGATTGCGATTGGACCCAGCCGACGAGAATCTGACCAGACGTCCGGCGAAGTTCATCACCGATCCGAACATGGCGCGCCTAGATCAGGTGCGCGCCGCCTACGACCCGGCTAGCCTGTTTCACAGTTGGATGGCCCGCGGGTAGTCCACCGAGTCGAATCCTATTGTCCGACCGGGATTTACAGCGAGCGCTCGAGTAGTACGTGGCCGTTGTCGGCGGAAACCACTTGCACCGCCGCGATCTGGCCGACCGGCGTCGAGATGCTGCCGCCGGGCGTCGCGGTATGGCCGGGGTCGGCTACCCAGGTCGCCAGCTGGGTGTGGGTGCCGTCGCGGTTCACGACCACCATCGCCAGCCTGTCGTGGTGGGCGTACACCGGCGCCAGGCAGACGCACCGCAGGTCGATTACGGTGCCCCAGTTTTGGCTGCTGAACGACACCGTGGAGGCCAGCTCCTTCGTTCCAATCTGGGCCATCGGCAGCGCCGACACGCTCGCCTGCGGCGGCGCAGACGTCGGGGAATGGTTCGCAACGCCGACGAACACACCGATCGCCAGCACAGCGGCAGCGGCGGCCGAAGCTGACCACGTCATCACGCGCGAGCGGTGCCGCTGCCGGCGGACTGCGAACAGCAACGACGGCAGTAAGTCCGGAGCCGTCGCCAGGGGCTCGGCGGTTTGGTCGGCCACGTTGATCGCAGCCACCGTGTCGCTATCGAGCTTCGACAGTAGGGCCGGCATGCCGCTGAGTTCGGCGACGGCCTCCCTGCACAACGGGCACACGCTCAGGTGCGCCTCGAACTCAAGTCGATCGGACGGTGACAACGATCCGAGCACGTAGGCGGCATCCCACATTGCGTACTCGTGGCTGTCGCCGGTGGGCAAGCCGCTGTCGCCGGGCGGGCCGAGACCTCGGATCACCTTCATCGTGTCCCTCCATCTGCTGCCATAAACGAGTATTCGAAGCCGACGGCCTTCTGGATGGCCCGGAGAATCGTCATCGGGTCACCCCCATCTCCTGCAGAGTGAGTCGCATTGCGCGCATGGCATAGTGTAGTCGCGATTTCACGGTGCCTTCGGCGATATCAAGATCGGCGGCGATCTGCGCGGTGGTCCAGCCCCGGTAGTAGGACCGCTCGACAACGGCTCGATGATCAGCCGACATTTGGGCCATGGCGTCGGCGATCAGCATCCGGTCCAGCGCCGCGTCGACTTCGTCGGGAGCCGGTTGCTCGGGTGCCCCTTCTTCGTCCAGCGAACCACCGAAATTGCGGAACCGTGGGCTGCGTCGCTCGTCGATGATCATGTTGCGGGCGACGGTGAACATCCACGCACGCGGCGAGCGCTCGCTGTCGGTCATGACCTCTGGATGCTGCCATGCCCGCAACAGGGTCTCCTGGACCACGTCTTCGGCCCGGGCCGCGTCGTTGGTCAACCGAAGCGCATAACGCCACAAAGCTCCGGCGTGCTCGTCGTAGAGCGCCTTCATCAAAGCGGCCTCGCTGTTAGATGCGCTGGTAGCCCGACTCACTCGATCACCTCCTGATACTGATAGTGATACGAGCTAGGCGTCGTTCCAGTTCACCGCGGCGGCACTCCCGCAGGTCAGGCATTTAGTCGGGGATCCAGTTGCCGTGGAATCCGTGCGGGACCCGGCGGGGCAGGCGGACGCGAGCCACCGGGTCGCCCTCGAAGTCCGAAGCATCGATGATGACCAGGTCACTGCCGTCGGTTACCGGGTCGTAGACGTAAGTCAGGTACCAGCCGGCGAGCTCGTCGGACTCCCCGACGGCCGGCGCGAACACCGCCTCACCTGGCGCACTCGGCGCTCCAAGGCTGCCGCGGGCTGCGAAGCGGTGCTCGGAGGCGGTATCACGCTGCAGGTCATAGCGGACTAGCGCGCCGCTACCGACGGCCACGGAATAACGGGCGGCCGCGCCGGCCAGCCGGTCGTCTACGCGCGGGAACTCCACACCGCGGTCGTCGAGTTGGCTCTCCTGCACCATTCCGGTGTCCAGGTTGATGCTCCAGCGCCACAACTCGGCATCGGTCCCGAACTCGCTGCTGTCGCGCCACATCTCCGGATAGCGGAGGACTTCCAGCACAACCGAGTTCCCCTCGTCATAGGAGTTGGCGACGTGGAAGACGAAGCACGGGTCGACGTCGAACCACTGCAACCGGCCATCGGGGTCGTCGCGGCGCAGCACGCCCAGGCGGGCCTGGTGCTGGTCGTCCCATCGGTACGGTAAATCCCGCTCGTTTTGCTGCGTGAGCGCAAGGCTCAGGTTGAACAGCAGCGGCAGGTCCATGAACACCACGTGGTCTGCGGTCAGCGCGAAGTCGTGCATCAACGTCAGCGCGGGCACGTCGATAGGACGATTGATTGTCAACTGGCCGTCGGCGTCAGCGCGGTGGTAGATCACATGGGGTTCGAAGATGTTGCCACTCCCGAAGAAATGCATTTCGCCGGTAGCCGGGCAGATCTTCGGGTGCGCGGTCATCGAGTCCATCAACTTGCCGCCGAAGTCATAGGCGCCCAATGTTTCCAGGTCGTTGCTGATTTCGTAGGGCAGCGAGAATTCCATCAGCGCAAGGGTTTTGCCGGCGTGGCGGACGACATGGGTATTGGCGATGCTGGAGTGCAAATTTCGGCTGCCGTCATCGTTGTAGTTCGGAAAGGGACGCTCGAAGCTTTCGGTGCGCACCCAGCGGTTGCGGTACCAGGCGGCGCGGCCGTTCTCCAACCGAACTCCGTGGACCATGCCGTCACCCACGCACCAGTGGCCCGCGCCTGAGCGCGGGTTTGGGCCGTTGCGCAGGTACCAGCCGTTGAGTTCGGCGGGGATGCAGCCTTGCACCGGTAGATCGAAGGCCGTCAGTTCGTCGTGGACGGGAGCGTAGTTGCCGGTGCGAAAGACCGGGAAGACGGTCTGCGGATCCACGGTCGTTGCCGTCATCAGCGCCGGTCGCGGTTCCACCGGCTCCGACGCAACGGCCAACCGCTGGTCCGCCCTCGCCAGCAGCGACGTCATCAGGTCAGGGCACGGCGGCGCGGCGGCCGACCCGTCGGCGAAGTCGGGCGCAACAACGTGGTCGTAGTCGAGCAGCGACAGCAGCGGTGAGACGGTGGTCAGCTCGGCGACGGCCTGGCGACACGAGGCGCAGCCGACCAGGTGCGTCTCGAATTCTTGCCGGTCGGCGTCTGCTAGTGAGCCCAACACATACGCCGCGTCCCACATCGCGTAGTCGTGCTCGCCGTCGAGCATGTCGGGGCTGTCGGGTTCATGGCCGCGGGGTAGTTCCCCGTCCCGAGAATCCGTCATTGCGTCACCCCCATCTCAAACAAAGCCTGGCGCAGGGCTCGTAATGCGTAATGCAGCCGCGACTTCACCGTGCCTTCGGCAATCCCGAGGTCGGCGGCGATCTGCGCGGTGGTCCAGCCCTGATAGTACGAGCGGCCGACCACCGCCCGGTGGTCTGCGGACAGCTGCGCCATCGCGTCCCCGACCAGCGCCCGATTCAACGCCCCACTCACCTCGTCGGGACCGGCCGGTTCCGGCGGGCCTGAGCCGTCGAACGACATCACCTCGTTGCGGAATCGCGCGCTGCGGCGCTCGTCGATGACCATGTTCCGGGCAACGGTGAAAAGCCAGCCGCGTGGGGACTGCCCGTTGTTCAGGACGTGCGGGTGTTGCCACGCCCGCAGCAAGGTCTCCTGCACCACGTCCTCGGCACGGGCGGGATCACCGGTCAACCGCCACACGTAGCGCCACAAAGCGGCGGCGTGTTCATCCCACAGCCGCTTGATAGCGTTCGCATCGCCGGTTTCCGGTATCTAAATCACCAGCCTCCCGCTGATGACACGGTTCAAGTGTCCGTTCGGTTCACTGCGGGGTTCACAGCGCGCCCGTCCGGCGCCGAGCCTGCGAAGCTAGCCGAGGGTCAGAATGCGTGGCCCGTCATCGGTGGCCGCGACGGTGTGCTCCCAGTGTGCAGCACGCGAACCGTCGGCGGTAGTGACCGTCCACTGGTCATCGAGCACGACCGTCTTGCCGGTTCCCAACGTCAGCATTGGCTCGATGGCCAGCACCGATCCGTGGGCCAGCAGCGGACCGCGTCCTGGAGCGCCCTCGTTGGGCAGAAACGGATCCATGTGCATCTGCCTGCCGATGCCGTGTCCGCCGTAGCCCTCGACAATGCCGAACGCCCGCCCGTAGCGGGCCTCGGCCGCGTGGGTAGCGGTTTCGATGGCGTGTGATACGTCGGTCAGGCGGTTTCCGGGAACCATGGCGGCGATTCCGGCCTCCATCGATTCCCTGGTCGCCTGCGACAGCACTTCGTCGGCCGGGATGAGCGGGCCGACGCCGAAGGTGATCGCGGCGTCTCCGTGCCAACCGTCCAGGATTGCGCCACAGTCGACGGACACCAAGTCACCGGAGGCGAGTGTCTCGCCGCCAGACGGGATGCCATGCACTACGCGGTCGTTGACCGATGCGCAGATGGACGCCGGGTAGCCGTGGTAGCCCAGGAATGACGGCGTCGCACCCGCCTCGCGGATCACCGATTCGGCGATCTCGTCGAGATGGTGCGTCGACGCCCCCGGCACTGCGGCCGCACGCACCGCCGCCAGCGCGGCGGCGACCACGGCGCCCGCCGCTGCCATCGCGTCGAGTTCGTCGGCGTTGCGCTGCGGCACGACCTTGCGACTGCGCAGGCCCCCAAGGGCGATCACAGTTACTTTCCCAGGGCTCGCAGCGCGCGGGCGAAAACTTCGTCGACGGTGCCGACCGCGTCGACGGTTCTCAGCTCGCGGCGGTAGTACTCCAGCAACGGCGCGGTTTCGTCGCGGTAGACGTTCATCCGATTGAGGATGACCTCGTCGGTATCGTCGGCGCGGCCGCGGGACCTGAGCCGCTCGAGCAACTCGTCTTCGGGCACGCGAAACTCCACTACCGCATCCAGCTGGGTCCCTCGTCGCTCGAGCATGTCGTGCAGCGCTTGGGCCTGCGGCACCGAGCGTGGGTATCCGTCCAGAATGAAACCGTCGGCGGTATCTGGCTCGGTCAGACGGTCGTCGACGAGTTCGTTGGTCAGTTCGGAGGGCACCAGATCACCGGCGTCCAGGTAGCGCTTGGCCTCCAGACCCAGCTTGGTGCCGGTGCTGATGTTGTGTCTGAAGAGCTCGCCAGTGGACAGGTGCGGTATCTGGAGTTTCTCCGCCAACTTCTCGGCCTGCGTGCCCTTACCCGCTCCGGGGGGGCCGAGCAACACAACTCTCATTTGAGGAACCCTTCGTAGTTGCGCTGCATGAGCTGACTCTCAATCTGTTTGACCGTATCCAAGCCGACGCCGATCGCGATCAGCACCGCGGTGCCACCGAACGGTAGGTTCTGCACCGTTCCCGTGCTGCCGATCTTGAGGAACAGATTAGGCAGCACCGCGATGACGCCGAGGTAAATCGAACCCGGCAGCGTGATCCTGCCGAGCACATAACGCAGGTAGTCGGCGGTCGGCTTGCCCGGCCGGATGCCCGGGATAAATCCACCGAACTTCTTCATTTCGTCGGCACGTTCGTCGGGGTTGAACGTGATCGAGACGTAGAAATACGTGAAGAAGATGATCAGACCGAAATAGATGCCGATGTACACCGGGCTGGCCGGGTTTGACAGGTAGTTGGCGACGAATTTGTCCCACCAGCTGTTGCCCGAGCCGCCGGTGCCGCTGCGGATCAGCTGGGTGATCAGATGCGGAATGTAGATCAGCGAGGAGGCGAAAATGACCGGGATAACACCGGCCTGGTTGACCTTCAGCGGCAGATACGTCGAGGTGCCGCCGTACATGCGCCGGCCCACCATACGCTTGGCGTACTGCACCGGGATCCGGCGCTGACCCTGCTCGACGAACACCACGCCGATGACGATGATCAGCGCTGCCACACAGACCAAGGCGAACGTCACCCCGCCGCGGCTGTCCAGGATGCTTTTGCCTTCACCGGGGATGCGGGCGGCGATGCCCGCGAAGATCAGCAGCGACATGCCGTTGCCGATGCCGCGTTCGGTGATCAGCTCGCCCATCCACATCACCAGTGCTGCGCCGGCGGTCATCACCAGCACGATGACGACCAGGGTGAAGATGCTCTGGTTGGCGATGATGTCCAGGCTGCAGCCCTGCAGCAGACCGCCGTTGGCGGCCAGCGCCACGATGCTGGTGGCTTGCAGGATGGCCAGCGCGATCGCCAGATAACGGGTGTACTGCGTCATCTTGACCTGGCCGGATTGGCCTTCTTTGCGCAGTTCCTCGAACCTCGGGATGACCACGGTGAGCAGCTGCACGATGATGCTCGCGGTGATGTAGGGCATCACCCCGACCGCGAACACGGTCAGCTGCAATAGCGCACCGCCGGAAAACAGATTGATCAGCGAGTAGATCTGGGCAGCTTCGCCGCCGCTGACCTGCGCGATGCACTTCTGCACATTCGGGTAGTTCACACCGGGCGACGGCACGGTCGCACCCACCCGGTAAAGCACGACAATGCCCAGCGTGAACAGGATCTTCCGCCTCAGGTCGACTGTTCGCAGCGATGAGATGAAAGCCGAAAGCACTCTTCCTCCTGTGCAGCCGGTCTCTGGTCGCGGCATGCCAACGGGGCTGGTCTGACCAGCGTCGGATGGTCCTGCGTCACGCGCCGAGCAATGGCAGGCCAGGAGCTGTCCAGGCGCGTGTCAGACAGTCTACGAGACTAACAGCGCGGGTAACGCTTCCCCGCAAAAGGGTGGCCTCCCCGGACGATCCCGCACTACTAGCACACTCATAGCTTGCGCATAGCAACACGGCGTAGATTCCTCAGTATTCTTTACCTTGGCTAAGTATGAAGAGGCTCGGCTCCGAGCTGAAGGAGGAGTAAACATGCCGCGCAGCGACACCGATACCTGGGACTTGGCATCCAGCGTGGGCGCTACTGCGACCATGGTCGCCGCCGCCCGGGCGGTGGCCACCGAGGACGCCAACCCGATCATCAACGACCCGTTCGCCGCCCCGCTGGTGCGGGCGGTCGGGATCGATTTCTTCACCCGCGTGGTCGATGGACAGGTCACTCCCGCCGACGTCGGCGAGACCGGCAATGCGGAATTGCAAACAGAAACCGACTCGCTGGCGGTGCGCACCCGCTTTTTCGATGAATTCTTTCTCAACGCGGCCGCGGCGGGGATCGGTCAGGCCGTGATTCTGGCCGCTGGCCTGGACGCCAGGGCGTACCGGCTGGCATGGCCGCCCGGCACCGTTGTCTATGAAATCGACCAGCCCAAGGTCGTCGAGTTCAAAACCGCGACCATGGCGCGGCTGGGCGCCGAACCGACGACCGAACGGCGCACGGTCAGCATCGACTTGCGCGAAGACTGGCCCACCGCATTGCGCGAGAGCGGTTTCGACGACACCAAACCGTCGGCCTGGAGCGCCGAGGGACTGCTGATGTACCTGCCGCCGGAAGCGCAGGATCGTCTCTTCGACCACATCACCGCGCTCAGCGCTCCCGGCAGTCAACTGGCCACCGAATATCACCCCGATACCGGTCCGACGATGGCCGAGCGCGGCCAGGCAATGAACGATCGGTGGGCCAATATGGGCTGTGACGTTGATTTGTCGGGGCTGTTCTACGAGGGCGAGCGCAACAATGTCGCGGAGTATCTCGGCGACCGCGGTTGGCAGGTGGTCGCCCGGGCACGACGGGAGCTCTTCAGCGAATACGGTCGGCCCTTTCCCACCGACGAGGCACTGGCCGCGTTCCGCAACATCGTCTCCGTCATCGCAACCGCAACTGGCTCGCAAAAATAAGGGAGGGTAAGCATGTCCGCAAACGACACCAGACGACATGACGGCGACAGCTGGGATCTGGCATCCAGCGTGGGAGCCACCGCCACCGCGGTAGCCGCCCGGCGGGCGATGGCGTCGAAGGGCCCGAATCCCCTACTCGACGATCCCTTCGCCGAACCACTGGTCAACGCGGTCGGGGTGGACGCCTTCATCAGAATGATGAACGGCGAAATCGAGGTCGCCGAAGACGATCCCGCATTCACCCCGCGCCGGCTGGCCGAGGGCATGGCGGTCCGGACCCGGTTCTTCGACAGCTTCTTCGCCGACGCCGCCGCGGCGGGCGTGCGTCAGGCCGTCATTCTTGCCGCCGGGCTGGACACTCGCGCCTACCGGCTGCCATGGCCGCCCGGGACCACGGTGTACGAAATCGACCAGCCCCAGGTGATCGAATTCAAGACCCGCACGCTGGCCGATTTGGGTGCGGCTCCGTCCGCCGATCGCAGGGCGGTGGCCATCGACCTGCGCGATGACTGGCCGCAAGCGTTGCAGGACAACGGATTTGATACTCAGCACCCGACGGCGTGGATCGCCGAAGGACTGTTGGGCTACCTGCCGCCGGACGCGCAGGATCGGTTGTTCGACAACATCACGGCGCTCAGTTCGGCCGGCAGCAGAATCGGCACCGGCTACGTCCCGGACATCAGTGGTCGCATCGCCAATCGGGGCAAAGAGATCAGCGAGCGCTGGCGCCGCCTCGGGCTGAACATGAATTGGGCCGAGCTGGTCTACGACGGCGAGCGTAACGACGTCGCGCAGTACCTGACCGAACGCGGCTGGCGGACCACCGTGCGCACTACACCGGAGCTGTACGCCGACAACGGTTTCGACTTCCCCGAGGGCCCGACGATGGTCGCCTTCGGTGACATCCGCTACCTTTCCGCAGAGCTACCGTAGAACTTCGGTCAGTTCCAGAAACCGGCCGTAGCGCTCCTCCATCGGGCCCGTCCAGGCCGGATCGGGTTGGACGATGCGCTCGACGGCGGCCCATCGGGCGGCGTCGATGATCGACGATTCTCGGCCTACCGCCATCCGGCTGAGGAAAGCCGCACCCAGCGCCGCTCCCTCGGCCACCCCGGACACTTCCACCGGTCGGCCGGTGGCATCGGCGATGGCCCGCAGCCACGGCTCGACTCGAGTACCGCCGCCGGCGGCCACAATTCGCGAGACTTTCGCCCCACTCAGCTCGATGAGCTGGCGGACGACGAAGCCCGACGCCTCGTAGGCTGCCCGCCGCAGCGTTGCCGCGTCGTGGGTGAGATCCAGGCCGTCGAGCAGCCCGCGACGGTCGGGATCGTGAAAGGGCGTGCGTTCGCCGCGTAGGTAGGGCGACCACACCGGCACTCGCCGCGGATCCACCGCCACCGGGTCGCCCGGTCCCAGGACACGGTCGACCCAGCCGAGAAACAGCCCGCCGGCATTGCTCGCCCCGCCGATCTGACTCTTTCCGGTCATGTGCGGGATGGTCCACAGGCCCGGCACCTGCCTCGCCTCGGGGATTGTGACCCAGACAATCAAGGTGGTGCCGCACAGCACCAGCACGTCGCCGTCGTCGTCGGCACCGGCCACCATCTGCTCGCACACGGCGTCGATGGCACCGACGGCCAGCACGGCGCCGGTCGCGCGCAGCCGCCCGGCGGTGACACCCGGTGCTTCGACCCGCGGCATCCGGTCGACCGTCACACCGCGCTCCGCGCAGGCGTCGACGTTCCAGCCGTTGCCGTCGAACAGCGGTGACGCGGTGTAGGCGGTGGGAAAGTCGACGACGGCCTCGCCGGCCAGCGCGTAATTGGCCACCGCCGGTGCAGGCCAGTAGCCGGCCGCAGCGGGGGCTTGGGTTGCCGTCCAGCGCAGGAATTCGGCGGCCTCGCCCACCGGGAACGGGCCGGCGCCGCCTGGGCTGTCCGTGCCGGCAGCCCGCCCCCGACTGTCCCCGTACAGCAGCCCCGGCGTGATCGGATGGCCGCCGGAATCGACGGCGGTCAGCGACGGCACCATCGCGGAAACGGCCACCGCCAGCGCATCCGGCCGCGCCAATCGCTCCAGCGCCGCCAGCGGACCCAGCCGCCACGCCTCATCGGCGTTGTGCTCCAACCGGTCCGGGGTAGGCACTCGCAACTCGTGGGGGATTCGTGCCCGCGCGACCACCCGACCCTCTTCGTCGGCGGCCACCGCTTTGACGGCGGTGGTGCCGATGTCGATGCCGATTGTGACCTCTTCGCGTGACACGGGCGTCACCGTACGCCAGCATTGGCAGTCGTGACGCGTGCTTTGGTGACCGCCCCGTTGCGTGGCGAGGGGTTCGAGAAGTTGCGACAGCTGGCGGATGTGGTCTACGACCCGTGGATCGAGCAGATCCCGCTGCGTATTTACACCGCCGAGCAACTGGCTCAACGGATCACCGACGAAACCGCCGATGTCGTTGTCGTGGAGAGCGATTCGATCAGCGGGCCGGTGTTCGAATTGGGATTACGGGCCATCGCCTCCACCCGAGGGGACCCCAACAATGTCGACGTCGCGGGTGCGACCGCGGCCGGGATTCCGGTGCTGCATACCCCCGGCCGCAACGCGGACGCGGTCGCGGAGATGACGCTCGCCCTGCTTTTCGCCGCCACCCGCCAGGTGCTGGGTGCCGACGCCGACGTGCGGGCCGGAGAGGTCTTCCGCGACGGCAGCATCCCGTATCAGCGCTTCCGCGGGTGGGAACTCGCCGGCCAAACAGCAGGGCTGATCGGCCTGGGCGCCGTCGGGCGGGCAGTGCAGTGGCGGATGGCCGGGCTCGGAATGCGGGTCATCGCCTATGACCCGTACAACGACGAGGCTCGGCACGGCCTCGACGAACTGCTCGCCGAGGCCGACATCGTCTCGCTGCACGCGCCCGTCACCGCCGACACCACCGGGCTGATCGGCGCCAGCCAGTTCGCGGCCATGCGCGACGGCGTGGTGTTCCTCAACACCGCCAGGGCGCAGCTGCACGACACCGACGCGTTGGTCGAGGCGCTGCGCAGCGGCAAGGTGTCCGCCGCGGGTCTGGATCACTTCGTCGGGGAATGGCTGCCGACCGATCACCCGTTGGTTGCGATGCCCAATGTGGTGCTCACGCCCCACATCGGCGGAGCCACGTGGAACACTGAAGCGCGGCAGGCACAGATGGTGGCCGACGATCTGGAAGCCCTGCTGGCCGGCAAGACGCCCGCCCATATCGTCAACCCGGAGGTGTTAGGACCATGACATCCGTGAGATCCGTGGTCAACCCGGAGGCCGCGGTGTTGGCAGCGGCCAAAGACATGCTGCGCCGCGGGCTGGTCGAGGGAACGGCGGGCAACATCTCGGCCCGGCGAGAGGACGGCAACCTCGTCATCACCCCGTCGTCGGTCGATTACTCCGACATGACGCTCGAGGACTTGGTGGTGGTCGATCCGGACGGCGGCGTGCTGCACGCCGCCGAGGGCCGATCACCATCGACGGAGATGAAGTTGCACCTGGCCTGTTATCAGGCATTCGACGACATCGGCAGCGTCATCCATAGTCATCCGGTGTGGGCCACCATGTTCGCCATCGCACAGCAGCCGATTCCAGCGTGCATTGATGAATTCGCCATCTATTGCGGCGGCGACATCCGCTGCGCCGACTACGCCGCGTCGGCCACACCCGAGGTGGGCAGCAACGCGGTAAAGGCGCTGGAAGGACGGGCCGCCGCCTTGATCGCCAACCACGGCCTGGTGGCGGTGGGTCCGCGGCCCGACAAGGTACTACACGTCACCGCCCTGGTCGAGCGCACCGCTCAAATCGTCTGGGGTGCAAGGGCCCTGGGCGGCCCGGTACCTATCCCTGAAGACGTGAACGCCAACTTTGCCGGCGTCTACACGTATCTGCGCGCCAACCCGATGTAGTTGCGTCAGCAAGCCTTGGCGTCGAGTGTGAATCTGTGGCGTCGAGTGTGCGTGTACGGCGGAATTTCGCCGACTTTCCCGCCCTGATTGCACAGTCAAGGCCGTCAATTCACACGCGATTTCCGCGCGGCTTCTAGCGCTGGTCGAAGGCGACCTTCACTGCGCCGCTTTCGCCCTGGTTGGCGATCGACAGGAAGGCATCCCGCCATTCCTCGAGCCGGAAGGTGTGAGTCAGCATGGGACGCAGATTAATTCGGCCGTCGACAACCAGGTCGAGGTAGTGCGCGATAGCGTGCTTGCGCTGGCCGTCAACCTCCTCGAACCCGAACGCATTGCTGCCGACCCAGCTGATCTCCTTGAAGTACAACGGACTCCACTCCCACCGGCCGGGTGCGTGCACGCCGGCCTTGACCAGCGTCCCCCGCGAGGTCAGGACCCGCACCCCGACTTCGAACGTTTCCGGCTTTCCGACGGTGTCGTAGACGACGTCGACGGCGCCGGGGTGTGCCATCGGCAAACCTTGCAGTGGCTGCCACAGCCGGCCGCCGCCCCAACTCACCAACTCTTCGATCACGGCCAGCCGGGGCTCGTGGGCCAGCACGATCGCGGCGCCGAACCGGTGAGCGAGCTGCGCCTGGGCATCGAACCGGGCCACTACCGCGACCGCCACGTCCGGGTAGAGGGTGCGCAGGATCGCCACCGCGCACAATCCCAGGGAGCCGGCGCCGTAGACCAAAACCCGGCCCGATCTCGGCGGTGGGTGGCGGGTGATGGCGTGCAGCGACACCGAAAACGGATCGGCGAATACGGCTAACTCGTCGGGTACCGATTCGGGCACCGCGAACAGCATGCTGTCGTGGGCCGGCATCAACTCGGCGTAGCCACCGGTCACGTCGGCCGACACCCCGGTGTGGATCCCGGGTTTGATGTCGCCCTCGCAAAAACTCCAGCACAGGCTGTAATCGCCGCGCTGGCAAGCTGGGCAGAGCGGCTCGACGCCCCGCGGCGCGCAGGACAGCCACGGGTTGAGCACGACGCGCTGACCCACCTCGAGGTCCCGAACCTTCGGCCCTATCTGCACCACGTCGGCGACCACCTCGTGGCCCATGACTTGAGGAAACGAGCAGAACGGCGCCATCGCGTTATCGGCGTCACCCTCGCCGAAGTCAAGCAAGATCTGCTTGGAGTCCGAGCCGCAGATACCGGTCAGCCGGGGCCGGGTGATCACCCAATCATCGTGCAGCAGTGGAGGATCCGCGACTTGCTGCAGCGCAACCGGGCTGTGCGTCAATGCGTCGTCGGGCCCATCCGACGACTCGGGCGGTACGCCGAACACCAGCGCACGCATCAGGGTGCCTTGGCGGAAAGGGCAGTGGCCGCGCCGGCGATGTAGGCGTCGAGGTCAGCGTCTTTGGCGTCGACGACCGCCTTCATGTCCGGCAGGTAATGCTCGAAACGGTCGCTGCCCAGCGCCGCGATGATGCCGTCGGCCACCTCGGCGGCCGGCACCTTGGGCCCCTGGTAGAGGGGTTCCTCGCTGCCCGGCTGATCCCAGATCTCGGTGTCGACGGGCCCCGGCTCGATCAGCTTCACACAGACGCCGGTGCCGTGCAGGTCGACGGCCATCGACTCGCTCCAGCCGCAGAGCGCAAACTTGCTGGCGGAGTAGGCAGCCTCGTGGATGATTCCCAGCCGGCCACCCACGCTGGACACGTTGACGATGACGCCGTGCCCGCGGTCCAGCATCCGGGGCAAGATGGCCAACGTCAGCCGCATCGGGGCGAAGAAGTTGACCCGCATGACGCCCTCGACCTCGGCCGGTTCCAGCGCATCGACGGCCCGGCGCTTCGGCATGGCGGCGTTGTTGACCAGGACGTCGATGCCGCCCAGGTCGTCCCATGCCCGCAACCCCAGCTCGCCGACCGTCGCGGTGTCAGCCAGATCGGCCACCCACATCGTCGAGTCGGCCGAGGTGCTGCGGCAATCCGCCAGGATCTCGGCAAGACGTTCCGAACGGCGGGCGATCAGTCCCACCACCGCGCCGTGGCCGGCCAGCCGCCGGGCCAGGGCGGCACCGATGCCCGATGACGCGCCGGTGATGACCACCCGCTTTCCTGCTACCGAGTACGTCATGGCCACAGCGTGGCGCGAATGGCCATTTGTGACATGGGTTTCGGCAATATGCGTGGTTAAGCGGGAGCTAAATCGGAATTAGTGGCGTGGTAAGCTCGTTATATTGGCTAAGTATCAACCTGGCTTCTTGTAGGGGGTAGCGATGGCACGTACCGACGACGACACCTGGGATCTGGCATCGAGCGTCGGGGCGACCGCCACGATGGTCGCGGCGTCCCGCGCGATGGCGAGCAAGACCGAACACCCACTGATCAACGACCCCTTCGCCGAGCCGCTGGTTCGGGCCGTCGGCCTGGACCTGTTCACCAAACTGGCAACCGGCGAGTTGACCCCGGCCGACCTCGAGGACGACAGCGACGGTGCTGCCCCGGGCGTGCAGCGGATGACCGACAACATGGCAGTCCGCACCAAATTCTTCGACGAGTTTTTCATCGACGCGACCCAACGCGGCATCAGGCAGGCGGTAATCCTGGCGTCCGGACTGGATGCTCGCGCCTACCGACTTCCCTGGCCAACGGGCACCACGGTGTACGAAATCGACCAGCCACAAGTCATCGAATTCAAATCCCGCACCCTCGCCGAGTTGGGCGCCCAGCCCACCGCCTTCCGGCGCGCGGTCGCCATCGATCTACGCGACGACTGGCCGGCCGCGCTGCGCGCAGCGGGCTTCGAAACTGATCAGCCCAGCGCGTGGAGCGCCGAAGGCCTACTCGGCTACCTGCCGCCCGAAGCACAAGACCGTCTGCTGGACACCATCACCGCGCTCAGCGCGCCGGGCAGCCGGATCGCGACCGAAAGCGGGCCCACCCGTGAACCCGGACACGAGCAGCGGATCAAAGAACGCATGCGGACCGTGTCCCAACGCTGGCGTAAGCATGGACTCGATCTCGACATGACCGAGCTGGTCTACTTCGGCGACCGCAACGAGGCGGCGGTCTACCTCTCCGAGCACGGGTGGCAGATGGCTGGCAGCAGCATCCGGGAACTGTTCGCGGCCAATGGTTTACCGCCCATCGAGCAGGACGACCTGCCGTTCGCCGACCGTCTCTACGTCAGCGGCACACTGACCGACAAGAAGTAGGAGCCATCAGCATGACACACGCCCACTCCGGAAGATTCGAAGGCGACAGCTGGGACCCGGCATCCAGCGTGGGAGCGACCGCGACGATGGTTGCGGCCTCGCGCGCGATTGCGTCACAGGGGCCCGACCCGCTGCTCGACGATCCGCTGGCGGACCCGCTGGTCCGTGCGGTGGGCTTGATTCCGTTCGTCCGCCTCATCGACGGAGAGGTCAGCGTGGATGACGACCCGGCGCTGACTGGCAGAACGCGAATTGAGCAAATGGCGGTGCGGACAAGGTTTTTCGATGACTTCTTCATCACCGCCACCGAGGCCGGCATTCGACAGGCGGTGATCCTGGCTTCTGGCCTGGACACCAGGGCCTACCGCCTACCGTGGCCGGCCGGGACGGTGGTCTACGAGATCGACCAGCCGCAGGTGATCGAATTCAAGACGAACGCGTTGGCCGATCTCGGCGCCAACCCGACCGCCGAGCGCCGCACGGTCAGCATCGATCTGCGATACGACTGGCCGGCAGCATTGCGGCAGCAGGGTTTCGACGTGAACCAGCCGACAGCGTGGAGCGCCGAAGGGTTGTTGCCCTACTTGCCCTCGGAGGCCCAGGACCGATTGTTCGACAACATCACTGCGCTCAGCGCGCCGGGAAGTCAACTCGCCACCGAGCACACCTCCGACCCGGGCGCCTTCTCCGCGGAAAGCGTGCAGCGCATCAGCGAGCGATGGCAGCGCGCCGGCTTCGACCTCAACGCGGCCGACCTCTTCTATCAAGGCGAGCGCAGTATCGTGATCGACTACCTCACCGGCCACGGCTGGCAGGTGGCCGCCCATCCGGCCCCGGAGCTGTATCAGCGCAATGGATTCAGGTTCCCGGAAGAAGAGGCGATGGCTTTGTTCCGGAGCATGAGCTACGTCGCCGCCACCCTCGGATAGGGTTGCCGTGACGCGCACGGATGACGACAGCTGGGATCTGGCCTCTAGTGTGGGTGCGACCGCGACGATGATCGCCGCCGGCCGGGCGATGGCGACGAACGACCCCCGCGGACTGATCAACGACCCGTTCGCCGAGCCACTGGTCCGCGCCGTCGGGCTGGATTTCTTCGTGAAGATGATCGACGGCACGATTGACTTCTCGGCGATCGAGAACGCATCGCCGGCGCGCAGGGAAGCAATGATCAACGGGATAGCGGTGCGCACCAGATACTTTGACTCCGCCCTGCTGACGGCCATGGACGGGGGTGTGCGTCAGGTGGTGATCCTGGCGTCCGGTCTGGACTCCCGGGCCTATCGGTTGAATTGGCCGGCCGAAACCGTGGTCTATGAGGTCGATCAGCCGAAGGTGATCGAGTTCAAGACGACCACGCTGGCCGGTATCGGCGCTCAGCCCTCCGCCGAGCGCCGTACCGTCGGCATCGACCTACGCTACGACTGGCCGACAGCGCTGCGTGCCGCCGGCCTGGACACCGAAGCACCGACGGCGTGGCTGGCCGAGGGTCTGCTGATCTACCTGCCGCCCGAAGCCCAGGACCGGTTGTTCGACAACATCACCGCGATAAGCGCGCCGGGCAGCACCGTAGCCACCGAATACGTTCCCGGTCTTAAGGATTTGGACCCGGAACGGGTCCGGGAGCGGACTGCGCCGTTTCGCGAGCACATCGACATCGATATGCCGTCTCTGGTGTATACCGGGGAGCGCACCCATGTCGTCGAATACCTGCGCGCCAAGGGATGGGATGCCGTCGGCACCCCTCGCGCGGAGTTGTACGACCGCGACGGACTCGAACTTCCCAGCCCAGAGGATGACGAACCGCTCGGCGAGATCATCTACGTCAGCGGCACACTCGCGGGTTAGAAACGGGACTCCCCCAGCCACAGCACGCTGGCACCGCTCAACGTCCGCTCGGCCTGTTCCACGATTCCGGCCACCGACTGAGCGATCAACGCGCCCAATGCATCCGGTAACGATGCGGCGGTCGGTAGTGAAGACGGGCGTGGCCGCAGGAAGTCCCACAGCGACGAGCCCGGATAGCCCACAATGCGGACTTTGGCGTCTTCGTCCAAGCCTGCCAACACCTTCGCGCGGCGCACCGCAGTTCGCAGGCCGCCGAGTTCGTCGACCAAGCCGTGCTCGAGGGCATCGGCACCGGTCCAGACGCGTCCCCGGGCAACCGCCTCCACCGCCTCGGCAGTCAGGTTGCGGCCCTCGGCGACCCGCTGCACGAAGTCGGTGTAGAACAGGTCCGCTTCGGCCTCGACCTGGGCGTGCTGCGCGGGAGTGAACGGTGCGTTGATCGACCAGGCGTCGGCATTGGCGTTGGTGCGCACCGCATCCGACCCGACGCCCAGTCGGCCCTTCAGGTCCCGGGCGACCAGCTTCCCGGTCACCACGCCGATCGAACCGGTGATCGTGCCGGGGTTGGCCACTATCGCGTCTGCGCCCATCGAAACGTAGTAGCCGCCGGAGGCGGCGACCGCGCCCATCGAAGCCACCACCGGCTTACCGCGATCGCGCGCCTTCTTCACCTCCCGCCAGATGGTTTCCGACGCGGTGACCGAACCGCCCGGGGAGTCGACGCGCAGCACGATCGCGGAGACCGAGTCGTCGGCGGCTGCCTCCCGCAGCCCCGCCGCGATCGTATCGCCGCCGGCGCTGGAGCTGCCGAACGGCAATACTCCCCGCCCGCCACGGCCGCTGACGATCGGACCGGCAACGGCGACGACGGCGATTGTCGACTTCGGTTTGCGGCCCGGCACCGATGGCAGCGCGGATCCGCCCGGCCCGGTCGCGCGGGCGTAGCGGCTCAGGTATAGCCGCGGCGGCGCGTTGTCGCCGTCGGCGTCGCCGGTTTCAGGCGAAATCTCCCCGACGCCAACAAGTTCTGCGATCCGCGCATATGCCTCGTCGCGGAAGCCGATGTGGTCGATGAGCCCGGCGGTCACGGCGTCCTCGCGCAGCAGCGGCGCGCGATCGGCCAGCGCATCGAGCGAGTCGTGGCCGATCTTGCGCGAGTCCGCGACCGCCTGCCATACCTGGGCGCGCAAGCTCTCCAGCAGGCGGGTGTCGGCTTCTCGGTGGGCTTCGGTGTACCGGTCTTCGGTGAAAAGGTTTGCCGCCGACTTGTATTCACCCCGCGCGATGAACTGCGCTTCGATGCCGGCCTTGTCCAGCGCGTCGCGTAAGAACAGGGCATTGGTGGCGAAACCGATCAACCCGACGGTTCCCGACGGCTGCATCCACACTTCGCCGAACGCCGATGCCAGGTAGTAGGACGGCGTTCCCGGATACGTCTCGGCCCACGCCAGCGACGGCTTGACCGCGGTGAACGCGGCGACGGCTTCTCGTAGCTCCTGGACCGGCCCCGTCGCGGCCGCGGGAAGCTGCACACGCGCGATCAGGCCGGCAACCCGCGGATCGTCGGCGGCTCGGTGCAGCGCGGACACGGCTTCGCGCAGCAGCAATGGGCGGCCGCCGCCGCTGACGATCGCCAGCGGGTCCAAGCCGCCGGCTTCCGGTGGCGCGGCGCGCAGGTCGAGCTCGAGCACGCAGCCTTTGGGCACGCCGTGGTGGCGGGCGGTGTCGACCCGGCGAGCCAACGCGCGTACCTCGTCGACACCCGGCGGGTCGGGCAGGAAGGCAAACATGTGTTGAGCCTACCGATGAGCGGCGGCGCCCCGCGGCGACGGCGTGCGGACCGTACGGTGGTGGGGTGCGATTCTCCATCTCCATCCACCAACTTGACCCCGCCGGAGTCGACGCGGCCGGCCTACGCGACTACCTGACTCGGGCCGAGGAGCTCGGTTTCGAGGGCGGCTGGGTGCTCGAACAGGTCGTCGGGGAAGCGCCGCTGCTGGCGCCGCTGGAACTGCTGGCGTACGCCGCGGCCTGCACCGAGCGGCTGCGGTTAGGCGTGGCCGTGCTGGTCTCGTCGTTGCATGATCCGCTGCAGCTGGCCTCGTCGGTGACCGCGGTCGATCGGCTCAGCCACGGCAGACTCGACGTCGGGGTGGCACCCGGCGGCGGCTTCCGCCAGTTCGCCGCGTTCGGGGTGGACAAAGCCACCTACATCAGTAGCTTCACCGAGGGACTGGAGTTGATGAAGGCGGCGTGGTCTGACGAGCCGCGGGTGACGTTTCAGGGCCGATTCCGCCAGGTTGACGACCTGCCGATCCAGCCGAAACCCGTGCAGCGGCCGCATCCGCCGATCTGGTTCGGCGGTCAGGCCGCCAAGGCGCTGGCCCGCGCGGTGCGCCACGGCGACGCGTTCCTGGGTGCCGGTTCGTCGAGCACCGCGAAGTTCGGCGAGGCCGTGAAAACGGTGCGTCACGAGCTGGTCGAACAGGGCAAAGATCCCGCGCACTACCGGATCGGCAAGCGCGTTTATCTGATGATCGATGACGACCCGGCGAGGGCGCACGAACGCGTCCTGGCCGGGTTGCACCGCATCTATGGTGCGATGCCCGGCGTCGAGGCGGTGCCGGTGTCCGGCACGTCCGACGATGTTGCAGCGGGATTGCGCGAGGTCATCGACGCGGGCGCCGAAATGTTCCTGCTCAACCCGGTCGGGCGTGACCTGGCCGAGGATCGCGAGCAGATGGAACGCCTTGCCGCAGAAGTGGTTCCGCAGCTGCACTAATGCCGAGGTGACGCGGGGACGGTGTGTTCTGCGGAGGTCAGCTGGTGAACAGACCCCCGAGCGGCCCGATCAACCCGATGTAGTCGGTGACGATTCGGTCCTGCGACTCAATGCTGGGTGTCGGCATGGTCGTGCCGCCCATCATTAACGCGTTCAGTGGGTCGTCCGGATTGTCGGCCCGGGCGATCGGCGCCGCGATTATCGACGTCAGCGCCAGAAATACATCGAGGCGCCGGCGAACAGCGCCAATGACAAAGAGCGGCGGACCTGCTTGTTAAGGCTCACGGCGACTCCCGGAAGAAAGAATTAACTTTGCCTAAAAATTTCTCAGAAAACAAGGACCGCGACGGTTCGCGTAACGGCGGTCACGGTATGACCAGTAAGCGGTATAACCAGTAAATGGTTCTCAAAGTCACCGTGTTGCCGGACCTGGTCGGCGGAGACGTCGACGAGGGTTATGGCAAGGTCGCCGATGCATTCCGCGCCAACTTCGCGGCCGGTCGCGAGGTCGGCGCCGCGATCGCCGTGTATCGCAACGGCGTCAAGGTGGTCGACCTGTGGGGCGGCTACCGCGACGGAATCGCCAAGGCGCCCTGGCAGCACGACACCATGGTCAACATGTTCTCCACGACCAAAGGTGTTGCCGCCCTTGCCGTTGCCTTGGCAGCGTCGCGCGGATTGTTCGGCTACGACGACAAGGTAGTCGAGCACTGGCCGGAG
>Ga0210386_10000759_pt1 | contig 29650 bp, 15 predicted proteins | sample IncBWH32OmetaG_FD_160091 | JGI IMG/M metagenome (GOLD analysis project Ga0210386, IMG submission 160091) | Forest soil microbial communities from Barre Woods Harvard Forest LTER site, Petersham, Massachusetts, United States - Inc-BW-H-32-O ...
GCTGCATCGTCGCCGACGGAGCCGATTGTCCAGCTCCTCCTCAGCCCGCCACGCGGGCTGCATCGTCGCCGACGGAGCCGATTGTCCAGCTCCTCCTCAGCCCGCCACGCGGGCTGCATCGTCGCCGACGGAGCCGATTGTCCAGCTCCTCCTCAGCCCGCCACGCGGGCTGCATCGTCGCCGACGGAGCCGATTGTCCAGCTCCTCCTCAGCCCGCCACGCGGGCTGCATCGTCGCCGGACGAACGCGGTCGCTTACCATCGTCCCTCGTGCCCCCTGACGAAAACGAGCGATCGACGCGTCAGCTCGCGCGCTGGATCGCCGTCGTTGCGGGAATCGCCGGAGCGCTGCTGTGCGCGCTGGTTCCACTGCTTCCGGTGAAGCAGACCACAGCCACAATCCTGTGGCCGCAGGGCCTCAACGGCGACGGGCACGTGACCGATATCACCGCGCCACTGGTGTCCGGGGCGCCTCGGTCCCTGGACGTGTCCATTCCCTGCGCGGCGATCGCCACCCTGCCCGCCGACGGTGGGCTGGTGCTCTCGACGCTGCCGGTCAACGGGTTCCAGACCGGCAAAAGCGGGTTGTTCGTCCGGGCCAATAAGGACGCGGTCGTCGTTGCGTTCCGCGACTCGGTGGCCGCGGTGGCGGCCCGCGCCGCGGTCAACGGTGGTGCCTGCAGCGTGCTGCACATCTGGGCGGACGCCGGCGCGGCGGGCGCGGACTTCGTCGGCATACCTGGTGCCGCGGGAACGCTCGCGCCGGAGAAGAAGCCTGCGGTTGGCGGCATTTTCACCGACTTGAAGGTGTCTGCGCAGCCGGGATTATCGGCGCGTATCGACGTCGACACGCGCTTCATCGTCACCGCCACCACGCTGAAGAAAGCCGTAATGGCCCTGGGTGGGCTCGCGGTGGTGACTGCGATCGTCGCGCTCGCCGTGCTGGACCGGCAATCCGGCCGGCGGATCCCCCGCAACTGGCGACGCTGGCGACGGCCTGGGCTCGCCACCTGGCTCGCCGATGCGGGTGTGGTCGCGACGCTGCTGCTCTGGCATCTCATCGGCGCCACCTCATCGGATGACGGCTACAACCTGACCATCGCCCGGGTGGCGCCGAAGGCCGGGTACGTGGCCAATTACTACAGGTATTTCGGGACGACGGAAGCACCGTTCGACTGGTACCTCGGGGTGCTGTCCAAATTGGCGTCGGTGAGCACCGCCGGTATATGGATGCGGATACCGGCCACGTTGGCCGGGATCAGCTGCTGGTTCGTCATCAGCCGCTACATATTGCGTCGGCTGGGCCCAGGCGTGGGCGGACTGGCCGCCAACCGGGTCGCGGTGTGGACCGCCGGCGCGGTGTTCTTGGCCGCCTGGCTGCCCTTCAACAACAGCCTGCGGCCCGAACCCATGATCGCTTTGGGTGTGGTGGTCACCTGGGTCCTGATGGAGACTGCGATCGCGACCCGGCGATTAGTGCCGGCGGCACTGGCGATCGTGGTGGCGATGTTGACGGTGACCTTGGCGCCCCAGGGGTTGATCGCTATCGCCGCGCTGCTCACCGGCGCGCGGGCGATCGCCCAAGCGATCGTGCGGCGCCGGGAAGCCGATGGTCTGCTGGCGCCTCTGGCGGTCCTGGCGGCGTCGCTGTCGCTGATCACCGTGGTGGTGTTCCGCAGCCAGACGCTGGCCACGGTCGCCGAGTCTGCCCGCATCAAGTACAAAGTCGGTCCGACGATCGCGTGGTACCAAGACTTCCTCCGGTACTACTTCCTCACGGTGGAGTCCAACGCCGACGGGTCGATGACGCGGCGATTCGCCGTGCTGGTGCTGCTGCTGTGCCTCTTCGGACTGTTGGTGGTGCTGCTCCGGCGCGGTCGCGTGCCGGGGCTGGCCAGCGGCCCCGCGTGGCGGCTGATCGGAACCACCGCGATTGGCCTGCTGCTGCTGACGTTCACGCCCACGAAGTGGGCCATCCAGTTTGGTGCGTTCGCCGGGCTGGCCGGCGGCCTGGGCGCGGTCACCGGGTTCATCTTCGCCCGGATCGGCCTGCACAGTCGCCGCAACCTGACGCTGTATATCACCGCGTTGTTGTTCGTGCTGGCGGTGGCCACCTCGGGGGTCAACGGCTGGTTCTACGTGAACAACTACGGGGTGCCGTGGTATGACATCCCGCCCGTCATCGCCAGCCGTCCGGTGACGTCAATGTTCCTGACGTTGTCGATCCTCACCGGGCTGCTGGCCGCCTGGTACCACTTCCGGATGGACTACGCCGGCCACACCGAGGTCAAGGACAACCGGCGCAACCGCGTGCTGGCGTCCACACCGCTGCTGGTGGTCGCGGTGATCATGATCCTGGGCGAAGTCGGTTCGCTGGCCAAGGGTGCGGTTTTCCGTTACCCCCTCTACACCACCGCCAAAGCCAACCTGGCCGCGCTTAGCTCAGGTCTTTCCCCGACCAGTTGCGCCATGGCCGATGACGTGCTGACCGAGCCCGATCCCAACGCCGGCATGCTGCAACCGGCTCCGGGACAAACCTTCGGGCCCGACGGCCCGCTCGGGGGAATCAAACCCGTCGGCTTCAAATCCGAAGGGGTGGGCGACGACCTGAGGTCCAACCCGGTGGTGACCAAACCGGGGGTGGTGAATTCCACCGGGTCACCCAACAAGCCCAACGCCACCATGAGTGACTCCGCGGGAACGGCCGGCGGGAAAGGCCCGGGCGGGGTGAACGGGTCGCACGCGGCCCTACCGTTCGGACTCGATCCGGCCCGCACCCCGGTGATGGGCAGTTACGGCGAAAATTCGCTGGCCGCCACGGCGACCTCGGCGTGGTACCAGCTGCCGCCACGCACCGGCGACCGGCCACTGGTGGTGGTTTCCGCCGCGGGCGCGATCTGGTCGTATAACGAGGACGGCACTTTCACCTACGGGCAGTCGCTGAAATTGCAGTGGGGTGTCGCTCGCCCCGACGGCACCACCCAGCCGCTCGCGGAGGTGCAGCCGATCGACATCGGGCCGTGGCCGGCGTGGCGCAATCTGCGCTTCCCGCTAGCCTGGGCGCCCCCGGAGGCTAACGTGGCACGCATCGTCGCTTATGACCCGAATCTGAGCTCCGAGCAGTGGTTCGCGTTCACGCCGCCGCGCGTTCCGGTGCTGCAGACTCTGCAGCAATTGATCGGATCGCGCACACCGGTGCTGATGGACATCGCGACCGCCGCCAACCTTCCCTGTCAGCGGCCGTTCTCCGAACACCTTGGCGTTGCCGAACTTCCGCAGTACCGCATCCTGCCCGATCACAAACAGACGGCGGCGTCGTCGAACGGGTGGGAGGCCGGTGAGGACGGCGGTCCGTTCCTGTTCACTCAGGCGATGCTGGTCACCTCGACGATCTCGACGTACCTGCGCGGCGACTGGTACCGCGACTGGGGATCGGTCGAACAGTATTACGCGTTGGTGCCCGCCGATCAGGCACCGGATGCCGTCGTCGAACAGGGCGTGACCACAGTGCGCGGCTGGAGCCGGCAAGGACCGATCAGGGCCCTGCCATGAGCGTCATCAACCACGAACGGCAAGCGGCCACCTCGGAGCCCGACACCCATCGCGATGTGCGGGTGACGCGCTGGGTCGCGACGATCGCCGGGCTGATCGGCTTCGTCCTATCGGTCGCGACACCGCTGCTGCCCGTCGTGCAGACGACTGCGATGCTCAACTGGCCACAGAGCGGACAGCTGAATAGCATTACGGCACCGCTTATTTCGCTGTCTCCGGTGGACTTGACGGCTACCGTGCCGTGCTCTTCGGTGAGTGGCCTGCCGCGCGACGGTGGGGTCGTGCTGAGTACCGCACCCAAGAAGGGCAAGGATGCCGCGCTCAACGCGTTGTTCGTCGTTGCCAACCGCCAGCGCGTCGACGTCACCGACCGCAACGTGGTCATCGCCAGCGTGCCGCGGGATCAGGCGATGTCCGCGCAGTGCCAGCACATCGACATCACCTCCACGCGCGCCGGCACCTTCGCCACCTTTGTCGGGTTGACAGATTCGGCGGGAAAGCCGGTGAGCGGTGGCTTCCCCGACCCCAACCTGCGCCCCCAAATCGTCGGTGTGTTCACCGATCTGACCGGTCCCGCGCCGCCCGGACTGCGGCTGTCGGCGACCATCGACACCCGGTTCTCCACCACCCCGACGACACTGAAACTCGTTGCGATGGTGCTGGCGATCGTGGCCACCATCGTCGCACTGGTCGCGCTGTGGCGCCTCGACCAGCTCGATGGCCGCCGTATGCACCGGTTGATCCCGAAGCGCTGGCGGAAGTTCACCCTGATCGACGCCACAGTGATATTCGGTTTCCTGCTGTGGCACCTGATCGGCGCGAATTCCTCCGACGACGGCTACATCCTCGGCATGGCCCGGGTCGCCGGCCACGCCGGCTACATGTCCAACTACTTCCGCTGGTTCGGCAGCCCCGAGGACCCGTTCGGCTGGTACTACAACCTGCTGGCGCTGATGACCCACGTCAGCGACGGCAGCCTGTGGATGCGACTGCCTGACCTGCTCGCCGGGCTGGTCTGCTGGCTGCTGCTGTCGCGTGAGGTGTTGCCCCGGCTAGGGCCGTCGGTGACATCCAGCAAGGCCGCGAACTGGGCGGCGGGCATGGTGCTGCTGACCGCGTGGATGCCGTTCAACAACGGTCTGCGCCCGGAGCCGATCATCGCGCTCGGTTCACTGATCACCTGGGTGCTGATCGAGCGGTCGATGTGCGCCTCCCGGGTGACGCCGGCGGCGCTGGCAGTGGTGACCGCCGCGTTCACCCTCGGTGTGCAGCCCACCGGCCTGATCGCGGTGGCCGCGCTGGTCGCGGGTGGCCGTCCGATCGTGCGAATTTTGGTGCACCGCCATCGTGTGGTCGGCACATGGCCGCTGGTGGCCCCGATGCTGGCAGCCGGCTTCGTCATCCTCACCGTGGTGTTCGCTGACCAGACCCTGTCAACGGTGTTGGAAGCCACCAGGATTCGCACCGCGATCGGGCCGAGCCAGGCCTGGTACACCGAGAACCTGCGCTACTACTACCTCATCCTGCCCACCGTCGACGGTTCACTGTCGCGTCGCTTCGGCTTCCTTATCACCCTGCTATGCCTGTTCACCGCCGTGTTCATCATGTTGCGGCGCAAGCGAATTCCCGGTGTGGCCCGCGGCCCGGCGTGGCGGCTGATGGGCGTCATCTTCGGCACCATGTTCTTCCTGATGTTCACGCCGACGAAGTGGGTGCACCACTTCGGGCTGTTCGCGGCGGTGGGCGCGGCGATCGCCGCGCTGACCACGGTGCTCGTGTCGCATCAGGTGCTGCGTTGGTCACGCAACCGCATGGCTTTCGTGGCGGCGGTGTTGTTCGTGTTGGCACTCTGTTTCGCCACCACCAACGGCTGGTGGTACGTCTCCAGTTATGGCGTGCCGTTCAACAACGCCATGCCGAAGCTCGCCGGAATCACCATCAGCACAATCTTTTTCATCCTGTTCGTGATCGCGGCACTCTGGGCGATCTGGTTGCACTTCGCGTCGCCGGATCACGGCGAGGGCCGGCTGGCGCGGGCGGTGACGGCAGCGCCGGTGCCGATCGCGGCCGGATTCATGGCGGTGGTGTTCATCGCATCGATGGTCGCCGGAATCGTCCGCCAGTACCCTACCTATTCCAATGGCTGGGCCAACCTGCGCGAATTCGCCGGGGGCTGCGCACTGGCCGACGACGTGCTCGTCGAGCCGGACAGCAACGCCGGCTTCATGGCGCCGCTGCCCGGCAATTACGGCCCGTTGGGTCCGCTGGGCGGCGCCGACCCAGTAGGGTTCACGCCCAACGGCGTGCCGGACCATACCGTGGCCGAGGCTGTTCAGGAAACGTCGGTGCCGCAGCCCGGCACCGACTACGACTGGTACGCGTACGACTGGCGCGCGCCGACCAAGCTGAAGGCGCCAGGCATCAACGGATCCCTGGTGCCGTTGCCCTACGGCCTCAACCCCGACCAGGTTCCGCTGGCCGGCAGCTACACCACCGGCGCCCAACAGCAGAGCAGACTCACCTCGGCGTGGTACCAGCTGCCCAAACCCGACGACGGGCATCCCCTCCTGGTGGTGACCGCCGCGGGCAAGATCGCCGGCAACAGCGTGCTGCACGGGCACACCGGCGGGCAGACCGTGGTGCTGGAATATGGCAGGCCCGGCCCGGGCGGTGACATAGTGCCGGCCGGGCGGATGGTGCCCTACGACCTGAACGGGGAACAGCCGAAGGCGTGGCGCAATCTGCGCTTCGCCCGAGACAAGATGCCCGCGAACGCGACTGCGGTCCGGGTGGTGGCCGAAGATCTCTCCCTGACACCGGACGACTGGATCGCGGTGACCCCACCGCGGGTGCCGGAACTGCGTTCCCTGCAGGAGTACGTCGGGTCGTCGCAGCCGGTGCTGATGGACTGGGCGGTCGGGCTGGCGTTCCCGTGCCAGCACCCGATGCTGCACGCCAACGGCGTCACCGAGATCCCGAAGTTCCGCATCACACCGGACTACAACGCCAAGAAGCAGGACACCGACACCTGGGAGGACGGGGTCAACGGCGGCCTGCTGGGCATCACCGACCTGTTGTTGCGGGCCCACGTCATGTCCACCTATCTGTCCCGCGACTGGGGCCGGGACTGGGGATCGCTGCGCGAGTTCGACACCGTCGCCGACGCCCATCCCGCGCAACTCGACCTAAGCACCGCGACCCGCAGCGGATGGTGGTCGCCGGGCCAGACCCGGATCAAGCCCTAGCTCGGCGACGATGCGGGACGCGCAGCGTCCCGATGAGGAGCCGGGCAATCAAACCCCAGCTCGGCGACGATGCGGGACGCGCAGCGTCATCCATCGTGACCATCGTCACACCCGGAGCGCGACTTGTTCAACGCACGTGACGTTCGAAGTCTCGGGCTCCCGGGTATGACTGCTTGATCCATCCCCAACGAAAGGAAGCTTGTGGGCAGCAGCGGACCAGAAGAGGCCATCAAAGGCGTCATCGAGGACGTCAAGGGTAAAGCCAAGGAAATCATCGGGATCGTCACCAACCGCGACGGTCTGCGCCAAGAGGGCCGGGCGCAGCAAGAAAAGGCTGAGGCCGCGCGCAATGTGGCCAAAAAAGAGGCCGAGGCAGCGGCCGCAAGAGCCGCCGAGCAGGCTGCCGAGGCGCGTCAGAAGTCGGCAGAATAGGCGCGAAACAGGCTGGGCGGTGAGGTTTTCCTCGCCGCCCAGTTCTTTTTACGGCTCGGCTGGGTTTTTCAAGGGGACGGCGCGCAGCACCAGGACAGAACGCCCGTCCAGGGTGACTGGCTCAGCGGCGTCGATTGGTTTGGCGCCGACGATGCGGACCGGGTCCGAAGTGTCGACGACCGGCTCCCAGCTGGCGCCGAATTCGGATGGCGGCATGGTGAATTCGATCGGCTCGTAGTGCGCGTTGAAGAACAACATGAACGAGTCGTCGGTGACCCGCTGCCCGCGATTGTCGAGGTCCGGGATGCCTTGGCCGTTGAGGTACACCGCGATCGACTTGCCGAAGCCGCTGTCCCAGTCCGCGTCGTCCATCAGTGACCCGTCGGGCTGAAACCAGCCGATGTCCGGCAACGGTTGGGAGGACCGCTGGCGGACCGGGCGGCCGCTGAAGAACCGCCGCCTGCGGAACACCGGGTGATTGCGGCGCAACGCCGACACCACCCGAGTGAAATCGAGCAGAGTTCCGTCAGCCTGATCCCAGTCGATCCAGGTGATTTCGTTGTCCTGACAAAAGCCGTTGTTGTTGCCGCCCTGGCTTCGGCCAAGCTCGTCGCCGTGGCAGATCATCGGTACACCCTGTGACAGCAACAGCGTGGCGATGAAGTTGCGTTGCTGGCGGGCGCGCAGTTCGTCGACCTCGGGGTCGTCGGTTGGGCCCTCCACGCCGCAGTTCCAGGACCGGTTGTGGCTTTCCCCGTCGTTGTTGTCCTCGCCGTTCGCCTCGTTGTGTTTCTCGTTGTAAGACACCAGGTCTCGCAATGTGAACCCGTCGTGGGCGGTGACGAAATTGATAGAGGCGACCGGCCGACGACCGGTGACCTCGTACAGGTCGGCCGATCCGGTTAGCCGGTAGGCGAATTCGTCGAGGGTGGCGGGTTCACCACGCCAGAAGTCGCGAACGGTGTCGCGGTATTTGCCGTTCCACTCGGTCCATTGCGGTGGGAAGTTGCCCACCTGGTAGCCGCCCGGCCCGACGTCCCACGGTTCGGCGATCAGCTTCACCTGGCTGACTATCGGATCTTGTTGCACGAGTTCGAAAAACGCTGCCAGCCGGTCCACGTCGTAGAACTCTCGGGCCAGAGTGGAGGCGAGGTCGAACCGAAAGCCGTCGACGTGCATCTCGGTCACCCAGTAGCGCAATGAGTCCATGATCAGCTGCAGCGCGTGCGGATGTCCGACGTTGAGGCTGTTGCCGGTGCCGGTGTAGTCCATGTAGTAACGCTTATCGTCGTCGACCAGCCGGTAGTAGGCGGCGTTGTCGATTCCGCGCATCGACAACGTTGGGCCCAGGTGGTTGCCCTCGGCGGTGTGGTTGTAGACCACGTCGAGAATGACTTCGATATCGGCTTCGTGTAATTCGCGCACCATCGCCTTGAATTCCTGCACCTGGCCGCCCGGAGTGGTGGCGCTGGAGTACTTCGCGTCGGGCGCGAGGAATCCGATGGTGTTGTAGCCCCAGTAGTTGGACAGGCCCTTGTCGATCAGGGTGGAGTCGTTGGCGAAGTGATGCACCGGCATCAGTTCGATCGCGTTGACGCCGATGCTTTTGAGGTGCTCGATGATCACCGGGTACGCGACGGCGGCGTAGGTGCCGCGCAGGTGTTCGGGGATGTCCGGGTGGCTCTGGGTCAGGCCTTTGACGTGCGCCTCGTAGATGACGGTGTCCGCGTACTGATGGTCCGGTGGTCGGTCGTTTGCCCAGTCGAAGAAGGGATTGATGACCACCGACTTGGGCATGCTGGCAGCCGAATCTTCGTCGTTGCGGCTGTCGGGTTCGCCGAAGTTGTAGCTGAACAGCGACTGGTTCCAGTCGAAGTTGCCGTCGATGGCCTTCGAATATGGATCGAGCAGCAGCTTGTTCGAGTTGCAGCGCAGCCCGGCGGCGGGATCGTAAGGGCCGTGGACTCGGTAGCCGTAGCGTTGACCGGGCTCGATGCCCGGGATGAACGCGTGCCAGACGAACGAGTCGATCTCGGGCAATGTGATCTGGGTTTCAGTTCCGTCGGCGTCGAAGAGGCACAACTCGACCCGCTCGGCCACCTCGCTGAAGACCGCGAAGTTGGTGCCGGCACCGTCATAGGTCGCGCCCAGCGGGTAGGCCTTGCCTGGCCAGATCTCCACTGCGGGCCTGGAGTCGCGAGCGGTGTCGGCGGCTGTCATGGCAGGTCAATACCCGATCGCCGTGGCGGGAAACACCCAGGCGGCGTTTGGATGTTCATTATGCGGCCGAGCCAATTTTCACAGGACCCGGCCGAGTTCTACACATCTGAAAATGTGACACCGGTCTAGATCGGGAGCAGTCCGTGCTTGCGGAGGACTCGCGAGTGTAACTGCTTGTCCCGCAACAAGTGCAGCGACCGACGCAGCAGCAGCCGGGTCTCGTGCGGCTGGATGACCGCGTCGATGAAGCCGCGCTCCGCGGCGATCCACGGAGTGGCCATGTTGAGGTTGTAGCCCTCGATGAAGTCCCGCTTGATGGCCTGCGCCTCGGGCGTGGTCGGGTCTGGGAATCGCTTCATCAGCAACTGTGCGGCGCCGTCGGCGCCGATCACCGCGATGCGCGCGGTGGGCCAGGCGAAGTTGAGGTCAGCGGTCAGCTGCTTGGATCCCATGACCGCGTAGGCGCCACCGTAGGACTTGCGGATCGTGATCGTCACCTTCGGCACGTCGGCCTCGACGACCGCGTACAGGAATCGCCCGCCGCGCTTGATAATTCCGCCTTTTTCCTGCTCAACCCCCGGCAAGAAGCCAGGGGTGTCGACGACGAACACCAGCGGCACGTAGAACGCGTCGCAGAACCGGACGAACCGGGCCGCCTTGTCGGAGGCCTCGTTGTCGATCGAACCCGACATGTACGACGGCTGGTTCGCCACCACGCCGACCGGTCGACCATCGACCCGGGCGAACCCGGTGATGATGGACTGTCCTGCCTGAGCGGCGACGTCGAGGAAGTCGCCATCGTCGAAGATCCGCAGCAGGATCTCGTGCATGTCGTATGCCGTGTTGTCGGAATCCGGCACGATCGAATCGAGTTCCAGGTCGGTTGGAGTGACCTCCGGCTCCAGCCCCGGGTTGACGGTCGGGGCCTTGTCGAAGCAGTTGGACGGCAAGAACGACAGGAAGTCCCGGACGTACTGGAAAGCAGCGGCCTCGGACTCGACGACCTGGTGGATGTTGCCGTAGCGGGCCTGCGCGTCGGCGCCACCCAGCTCGTCGAGGCTGACGTCTTCACCGGTGACGTCCTTGATCACGTCGGGACCCGTGACGAACATGTAGCCTTGGTCGCGCACTGCGACCACGAGATCGGTTTGGATCGGCGAATAGACGGCTCCCCCAGCGCATTTACCGAAGATCAGCGAGATCTGCGGCGCCAGTCCGCTCAACAGGTCGCCGCGGCGGCCCAATTCGGCGTACCAGGCAAGCGACGTGACCGCGTCCTGGATGCGGGCACCGGCGGAGTCGTTGATGCCGATGATCGGGCAGGCGACCATCGCGCACCACTCCATCAGGGCCGCAACCTTGCGGCCGAACATCTCACCGACCGAGCCTTGAAACACCGTCTGGTCGTGGGAGAACACCCCGACCGGCCGGCCGTCTATGGTGGCGCGGCCGGTCACACACCCGTCGCCGAAGAGCGCGTTCGGATCTCCCGGCGTCCGCGCCAATGCCCCGATCTCCAGGAAGCTGCCTGGGTCGACCAGATCGTAGATGCGCGAGCGGGCGCTCGGGATACCCTTCTTCTCGCGCCGTGCAATTGCCTTCGGATCACCGGGTTCCTTTGCGAGCTCTAGCTTTTCGCGGAGTTCAGCCAGTAGCTCGGCGCTGGTCTTGGTGGTCACTTGGCTTCCCTTTTTTGTAGCCGATCCTCTGCTTTAATCTTGTTGAGCGCCTGGGTCATATGCGCGCCGACCTTGGCGATGATCGGCTCGTCGATGGCCTGGATGTGTTCGCCGCCGATCGGGACAACTTCCAGATCCGCAACGTACTCGCCCCAGCCGCCGTCGGGCTTGCGGGTGGCATAGCGCGGCTCGAAGGTGATCGCGTCGTCGTGGTAGCGATCGGCCATGTACAACGTGACATGACCGTCGTAGGGCTGGATCTGGACGGTGTCGATCGCACGGTTGTCCAGATACGAGGTGCGCTGATGTTCGATGATCCCGCCGGGGATCTGCACACCGCTTTGTTTGACGGCCTCCAGCACGAACCTGACCTGTCCCTCGTCGTCGAGCTCTTCGAGGTGCTCGTACGGGATGTCAGGGATCTCGACGTTGAAGGTCCGCTCGGCGAACCGGGCGTAGCGCTCCCAGCGCTTGCGGGTCTCCTCCTTGGTCTGCGGGATCTCCTCACCGGCGCGCACCGCGTCGATCAGCCCGACGAACGGCACATCGCAGCCCTGCTGCTTGAGCCCGATCGCGCAGGCGTAGGCCAGCACCCCGCCCAGCGACCAGCCGACCAGAATGAACGGCCCGTCGCCGCCCAGCTCGCGCAGCTTGGGAACGTACTGGGCGGCACGCTCCTCGATGGTGCCCTCGACGCGCTCGAAACCGTACATTGGGGTGTCCGGCGGCAGGCGGTTCAGCAAGGGCTCGTACACCACAGTCGACCCGCCCGCAGCGTGGAACACGAACACCGCGGGCTTGGTGGAGCCTTCCGGCCTGGCGCGGATGATGCGCACGAATCCGTCGATCTGGCCGGCTTCCAGGTACTCGCGCACCGCGGTCGCCAGCTCCTCGATGGTCGCGGCGGCTTTGACGTCCTCGGCGGTGATCGGGCCCTCAGCCCGTTCGGAAAGCCGTTGCGCCATCTTGGCGGCAGCGTCGTCGTCTAGCTTCGGCAACGCATTGAAGATGCCGCCCGGTGACTTGCCGGTGACGATCGCCCAGGTGGCGAAGGTGACCCGCTCGGCGGCGTCCCGTGGGGGAATGTCGGAACCGAGCGCCTCGGCGACGGCCTGCTGGTTGAGCGCCTGCGCGGCAGCCGCCAGGTTCGGTTGCGGGGCGGGCGCGGCCGGGCCGGACGGGTTAGTCGGCGGCGGCGGGATCGGCGCGTCGGAAGCCGGCGCGGGCGCCGTCACCGCAGCCGGCGTCGCCCCGGACAACATCCCCGCCTGCTCCTTGGCGATCTCGTCGGCGGTCTGGGTCTTCTGGTGTTCGTGCAGATCCTGCACCTCGTCGCGGTGCTCGATCGCATACTCGATGAGCTTCTCGACGTTGTAGAGGTTGGCATCGCGAACCGCTTGCAACTGAATGGGCGGCAGGTCGAAGTCGTACTCGACGCGGTTCTTGATCCGCACCGCCATCATCGAGTCCAGGCCGAGCTCGATCAGCGGCACCTCCCACGGCAAATCCTCGGGCTCATAGCCCATCGCCATCGACACGATGCTGGCCAGCCGCTCGCCCACCGTCTCACCGGAATCCGGTGACCACCTGCTCAACCCGGCGACCTGACGCGCGGTCAGGCTGTCGGTCAGCGTGCCCGCATCGTCATCGGCAGCCGCCGGCTCGGCGACGGCTGCCGCCGCTTCGGCCGGCGCCGCGTTGACCGTCGGGGCGATCGCCGCACCCGCGCCAACGGCCGTCGGCAACACGGAGGCGTGGCCGGCCCGCGATACCAGTGCGTCGTAGACCAGCGTGAAGGACTCGTCGATGCGCGCGTGGATCTGAACAGCCGCTCCGCCGGGATGGCGGGTCAGCGTCGTCACCAGTCGGGCGTTCTCGGCGGGCACTGCCCGTTGCTCGGAGGCCGTGAGCTGCGCATCCGGAAGCACTTGTGTTGCTGCAGCTTTCACAAGTGCGGCCAGGTCAGTCGCACCACGCGGCGCATACTCCCACACGTGCCGGCCATCCGGCATCGCCACGTGGGTGCCGGGCATCAGCACCGATCCGTCACCGGAGAAGTGCGCGTCGAGCCAGTGCTCCTTGCGGCGGAATCGGGTCGGCGGGACGTTCGCATAGTCCTCGGGGCCGGAAGCGCGCGTGAACAGCGTGCGGACGTCGAGGTCATGCCCCAACACGAACAACTGCGCCATCGCCGACGTCATCGCATCGACATCGTCCTGCTTGCGGGCCAGCGTCGGGATCAGCTGCGCATCCGGCAATCCCGCGGCAGCGGTGGTCAAACCTACCTGCATCAGCGCGACCGGGTTGGGCGCGAGCTCCAAGAACGTGGTGTAGCCGTTGTCGACCGCGTTGCGGACGCCGTGGGTGAAGTAGACCGAATGCCGCATCCCCTTGATCCAGTAGGCGACATCGTGGATCGGCACGCCGCCGGGCTTGATGTAGGTGCCCTCGTGGATCGTGGAGAAGATGCCCACGGTCGGGCTCATCGGCGTGATGCCCTGCAGTTCAGCGGAGAACTCACCGAGCAGCGGATCCATCTGCGAGGTGTGGCCGGCGCCCTTGGTCTGAAGTTTGCGGGAGAAGCGGCCCTCCGCCTCGCAGCGGGCGATGATCGCGTCAATCTCTGCGGGCGGCCCGCCGATCACAGTCTGACTGGGTGCGGCGTAAACGCACACCTCCAGGCCGGGGAAGTCGGCGAACACGGTCTTCAGCTCATCAGCGGAGTACTCGACCAGCGCCATCAACCGGATGTACTCGCCGAAGAGCATCGCTTCGCCTTCGCCCATCAGATGCGAGCGCGAGCAGATCACCCGGGTGGCGTCCGCGAGCGAGAGCCCGCCGGCGAAGTAGGCCGACGCGGGTTCGCCCAGCGACTGACCCACCACCGCCGCGGGTTTGGCGCCGTGATGGCGGAGCACCTCGCCCAGCGCGATCTGGATCGCGAAGATGGTCACGTTGCTGGTTTCGATGCCGTAATCGTGTGAGTCGTCGAGGATCAGCTCGAGCACCGAGTAGCCCCGCTCATCCTGGATCAGCGCGTCGACCTTATCGATCCACTCGGCGAAGACCTCGTTGCGCAAATACAGGTTCTTGCCCATCTTGCGGTGCTGTGCGCCGAAACCGGCCATTGTCCACACCGGGCCGTTGGTCACCGGCCCGTCGGTGCTGAACACGTTCGGCTTCTGCTTGCCGTCGGCGACCGCGCGCAGTCCCTTGATCGCCTCGTCGTGGTCGTGGGCCAGCACCACCGCGCGCGAACGGCCGTGGTTACGCCGCGACAGCGAACGGCCGATCGACTCCAGCGAAGACGCTTGGCCGTCCGGGCTTTCCAGCCAATCGGCGAGCTCGGCTGCGGCGGCCTTTTTGCGCGACGTCAGAAACGCCGACACCACCAGCGGCACCAGCGGCGCCGGTGTCTCTTCGGCCGCAAGCTCTTCCAACGCGATCTCTTTGAGTCGCTTGGCTTCGTCGGTGATGCCGGGCAGCTCGTACTCGTCGTCGAGCGCCGCGTGGCCGTTTTCGGCGGATTCCACGAACTCGCCGTACTCGTCGAAGCGCATACCGCCGACAAGCCCGACGTGCTGCTCCTCGACGGGCGCCACAGGTGCCTCGACAGGCTCCGGCTCGCGCTCTATGACGTCGCGGGGCAGCACTTCACGCAACACGACGTGCGCATTCGCACCGCCGAAGCCGAAGCTGGACACCCCGGCCACGGCGTAGCCGCCGTAGCGCGGCCAGTCGGCGACGGTGTCCAGGACGCGCAGATGTGTCGCGTCGAAGTCGATGTAGGGGTTGGGGCCGGCGTAGTTGATCGACGGCGGCAACTTGTCGTGCTGCAGCGACAGCACCATCTTGGCCAGGCTGGCCGCGCCGGCGGCCGACTCCATGTGCCCGACATTGGTTTTGATCGCCCCCAGCAGCACGGGCTTGTCGGCGGGACGGCCGCGGCCGATGACCCGTCCCAGTGCCTGCGCCTCGATCGGATCGCCCAGCACCGTGCCGGTGCCGTGCGCCTCGATGTAGTCGACGGTGCGCGGGTTGATGCCGGCGTCCTTGTAGGCCCGACGCAGCACGTCGGCCTGGGCGTCCGGGTTTGGTGCGATCAGACCGTTGGACCGGCCGTCGTGGTTGACCGCGCTGCCGGCGATCACCGCGAGGATCTGGTCGCCGTCGCGGCGGGCGTCGTCGACCCGCTTGAGTAGCAGCATCGCGCCACCCTCGGAGCGGGTGTAGCCGTCGGCGTCGGCGGAGAAGGACTTGATCCGGCCGTCTGGTGACAGCACCTGGCCGATCTCATCGAAACCGAGCGTCACGACGGGGGTGATCAACGCGTTGACGCCACCGGCGACGGCGGCGTCGCATTCACCGTTACGCAGCGCCTGTATCGCCTGGTGGGTGGCGACCAGCGAACTCGAGCAGGCGGTGTCCACCGCGACCGACGGTCCGTGGAAGTCGAAAAAGTACGAAACCCGGTTGGCGACAACCGAACTCGCGTTCCCGGTGATCGCGTAAGGGTGGGCGACAGTCGGGTCGGACATCGCCAAGAAGCTGTAGTCGGCGACGGAGGTCCCGACGAACACGCCGACCGATTCACCGCGCAGGCTCGACGCCGGGATGCGGGCGTGCTCGAGCGCCTCCCAGGTCAGCTCCAGCGCCATCCGCTGCTGTGGATCGATGTTGTCGGCTTCGGTCTTGGACAGCGCGAAGAACTCGGAGTCGAAACCTTTGATGTCGCTCAGGTAGCCGCCGCGGGTGCGGGCCTTGTTGATCCGTTCGGCCAGCCGCGGCTCATCCATGAACTCCGACCAGCGGTCCGCGGGCCGGTCGGTGATCGCGTCGCGGCCCTCGAGTAGCGCCTGCCAGGTCTCGTCGGCGGTGTTCATGTCGCCGGGCAGTCGGGTGGCCAGACCCACCACGGCGATATCGACCCGCTCGACCGGACCCTGACGCGTCCAGTCGGCGTCGTCTGTGCCGCCGGCATCGAGTTCGGGGTCGCCCTCGACGATCCAGGTGGCCAGCGACTCGATGGTCGGGTGCTCGAAGGCGGCGGCGATCGACACCGTGACCCCGGTGCGATCCTCGATGTCGGCGGCCATCGCCACCGCATCCCGCGACGACAGACCCAGTTCCACCATCGGCGTGGCCTCGTCGATCGCATCGGGCGACTGCCCGACGGCCTTGCCGACCCAGTTGCGCAGCCACTGCCGCACCTCTGGCACGGTCATGTCGGTGCGGGCGGGTTTGTCGGCGGGCCCGGCAGCGGCTTGCGCCAAAGGTTCCGAATCGGTGTCTGTATCAGTCATGTTGGGGCTCAGTCAGCTTGGTCGGGGAAGGCATTCGGGACCGCGGTGCCGCTGCGCAGGCTGCCGTCGATATAGGCGGTGCGGCAAGCCCGGCGGCCGATCTTGCCGCTGGACGTCCTGGGAACCGATCCGGCCGACACCAGCAGGACGTCGCGCACCGTTACCCCGTGCCGAACGGCGATGGCCGTCCGGATGTCATCGGCGATGGGTTGGTAGTCCAGCTTGTGCGCACCGGTGGCACGCTCGCCGACGATCACCAGCTGTTCGGAGGTGTCATCCGGGTCGTATTTCAGCCCGGCGTGCGGGTTGTCGAACACCGCCGCAGGCAGCTGGTTGAGGGGCACTGAGAACGCGGCAACGTAACCCGCGCGCAACGCCCGGCTGGCTTCCTGCGCCGAGTACTCCAGGTCCTGCGGATAGTGGTTGCGGCCATCGACGATGACCAGATCCTTGACTCGGCCGGTGATATAGAGGTCACCGTTGTGGTAGGTGCCAAAGTCGCCGGTGCGCACCCACGTCCCGTCATCGGCGGCTCCCTCGGCGTGTGACGGGTTGGTGCGTGACTTGAGGATGTTTTTAAACGTCTCGGAGGTCTCTTGCTCCCGGTTCCAGTAACCGGCACCCATGTTGTTGCCGTGCAACCAGACTTCACCGATCTGCCCGTCGGGCAGTTCGCTGGCGGACTCGGCGTCGACGATGGTCGTCCACTGGTCGATACCGATCTTGCCGGCGGAGGCCTGCGCGACAGCGTTCGGCGCGTCAGCGGCCACCTCGACGAACCGCTTGTTGTTCAGCGCCTCCCGCTCGACGTGGATGATCTTGGGCGCGTCGGCCATCGGGGTGGTCGAGACGAACAGGGTGGCCTCGGCCAGACCGTAGGACGGTTTGATCGCTTTCTCCTGGAAGCCGTACGGCGCAAATGCCTCGTTGAACTTGCGGATCGATGCCGCCGACACAGGCTCGCTGCCGTTGAGGATCGACTTGACATTACTCAGGTCGAGCGGCGGCTCGTCGTCCTTGGGCACGCCACGCAGGGCGGCGTGTTCGAAGGCGAAGTTCGGGGCGGCGGAGATCGTCCCGCCGGTCTCGCCGTCCTTCCGCGCGAGTTCGCGTATCCACCGGCCGGGCCGGCGCACGAAGGCGGCGGGTGTCATGAAGGTGAAGTGGTAGCCGATCACCGTCGACAACAACGCGGTGATCAGGCCCATGTCATGGAAGAACGGTAGCCAGCTGACACCACGGTCACCTTCCTGGCCCTCCAGCGCATGGATCACCTGGACCACGTTGGTGGGCAGGTTCAGGTGCGTGATCTGGACGCCCGTCGGGGTGCGGGTGGAGCCGGAGGTGTACTGCAGATAGGCGACGGTGTCGTGCCCGGCGGGCACGTGCTCCCACGTGGAGCCGACCTCTGTGGGCACCGCGTCGACGGCGATGACACGCGGCCGCTGGTTGGCCGGCCGGCCGCGCATGAACTTGCGAACGCCTTCGGCGGAGTCGCTGGTGGTCAGGATCGCCGACGGCTCGCAATCGTCGAGCACCGCGTGTAGTCGGCCGACGTGACCCGGCTCGGCCGGGTCGAACAGCGGCACCGCAATCCGACCGGCGTACAGGGTGCCGAAGAACGAAACGAGGTAGTCCAGGTTCTGCGGGCACAAGATGGCGACACGGTCACCGGGTTGGGTGACCTGCTGCAGTCGGGCGCCCACCGCACGGTTGCGGGCGCCGAAGTCGGCCCAGGAGATATTGCGCGCGATCCCGTCGCGTTCGGTGGAGAAGTCGAGGAACGTGTAGGCCAACCCGTCTCCGCGCACCTTCGCCCACTTCTCGACGTGACGGACCAGGTCGGTGTTCTCCGGAAACCTGATCCGCCCGTTCTTATCGATGAACGGGTTGTGGTACGCCATGCCAGTCTCTCCTGTCGCAACAGTTCTAGGTCGATCTGCAGCTATGCGAGCTGTATCGACGGTTACATCCGACGCGGGCCGGCCAATCGGACACCGCACATTTCGCCTGCGCAGGGCTGTCGCGAACAGCAAACCTCACAGATCGTACCGACGCACGCCTGGCGATCCGCGACGCGTCGACGCGGGAGGCCGACACAGTTGTTCTTAAATATCTCTTAATGTTAGTTGGTGCCGCGCCGCGAACCAAATCTGAAGGTACCGCTTGTTGCATTCGTCACCTGTATGACGCCGACCCGTGTCTGGCGGCCTGATCACCCGTGTTTCGGGTGCGGCGCGTTCGCGACCGTATCGTGCGCCCAATTCAATGCCCACTCGGTGGCCGGCTGTCCGTTCAAGCCCCAGAACTGGGTGGTGGCATACAGCGCATGCACCGGCTGGCCGGCGCCGCCGGCCAGCACATCCAGCGTTCTGGGCAGATTAGCCAGGCTGAACGCCTCCTGGGGAGCGGCACAGATCAGGTCGCCAGTCCCGCAGATCTCGTTGGTCTTGCCGTTGAGCGCGCCGAAACCGCCCGGCCGCGGGCCGGTCATGGTCAAACCGAGTCCGGACAGCACCGGCACCTCCTGCAGGGTGATCTCGGCGCCTTCGCCGGGCGGATTAGGCCCGATGTCCTGGCCCACACCTTGCTGACGACGGCCGTCCGCGATCAATGTCACACCGAGCACCAGATCGTCGTCGACCGGTCCGCGGCCATTGCCGATATCGCTGGCGATGTCGCCGGCGATCACCGCCCCCTGCGAGAAGCCGACCAGCGCATAGCTGGTCAACGGGCACTTGGCGTTCATGTCGGTCATCGCCTTGACCGCGGCGCGGGTTCCCTCGGCGCGGCTGTCGTTGTACGACATTTGGGTGTCCCCGCTCAGCGGATTGTGGAACTGGGCGGTGTAGGGCACGGTGTACGTCTCGACTCGGCCGGAGTTGAACTGCTCGCTGATCGGACGGGTGACGTTGAGTAACAACGCCTTCGGGAACTCGACCGGGTTCAGCGGATTGTCCTGCAGCGACGACTCCCAGGTGCCGGGAATCGCGATCAATTGCACATCGGGACAGCTCGCGTCTTGAAAGGCCGGCCGTGGCTTGTGTGGGTAGGTCGAACTGCTGGTCGGCGGCACGATGCTAGGCGGCACCGCGCTCGGCGGAGTTTCCTTTTGCCGCAGGACGGCAACCACGGCGAAGATGACCAGCCCCACGACCAGCGCCACGCACGCAGCAGCGATCAACGCCAGGGTGCGGTGGCGCTTCCGTCGGGAATTACGCCGCGAGTTAACAGCCATGGTCTCCTGCTAGCAGAGTCGTTCGGTCGCACAGTCGGCGGCGGGCAATGTGTTTCGCGCGCCACGTCCGGGCCACTGCACGGGCCGTAACGTCGGCTGCACCCCTTAACGGTACCGGTTCGCGGCACCACCTCCGCTGCGCCGAGCCTGCGACAGACGGCGGGTTGGCGAGCTAGCGGATCGCGCCGACGATGTCGCCGGACATCGCGCCCAGCTGGCCGCTCCATGAGCCCCAGTCGTTGCTGCCGCTATTGGGGAAGTCGAAGTGGCCGTTGTGCCCGCCGACGTTGCGGTACTGCTGGTAGAAAAACCGGGCGTTGCCCATCGCCTCGCCGGCCTGGCCGATCATCGCGCCGGCATCGCCGCCCATGTTCGTCGGGCTCCACACCCAGATCCTGGAATTGTTCTGTGTGAGTAAGTCGGCGTGCACCCAGGGGTCGTGCCACTTCCACCGACCCAGCTGCGGAGCGCCCCACATGCCGTTGCCGTCGACGCCGCCGAACTGCTGCAGACCGGCGAGGATCGCGCCGTTCGTCGTGGTGTTCGACGGGTACAGGAAGCCCGACAGCGAACCCGCGTAGCCGTAACGGTCGGGGTGGAAGGTGGCCAGGGCCATCGCGGCGTATCCGCCTTGGGATGCGCCCACCGCGGCGTGGCCGCCCGGAGCCAGACCTTTGTTAGCGGCCAGCCAGTCCGGCAACTCGCTGGTCAGGAAGGTCTCCCACTGCTTGCTGCCGTCCTGCTCCCAATTGGCGTACATGCTGAACGCCCCGCCGGCCGGTGCGGCCACCGAAATCCCCTTGCCGCCCAGCGTGTTCATCGCGTTACCTGCGGTCACCCAGTTGCTGACATCCGGGGCGGCATTGAACGCGTCCAACAGAACCACCATGTGCGGTCCGCCGGCCAGGTAGGCCACCGGGATGTCACGGCCCATCGACGCCGATGGCACCATCAGCGTCTGGTAGCCCGCGGCGCGGGCGGATGGGCCGTTGACCGCAGCGAGGCCGCCGACCCCGATCGTCAGCACGGCGGCGCACAGGAGCCTTAGCAGCATCGACAGACCCTTCATACCGACCTCACTCGTCGCTCGACCACCAACCCAGGGGCCAATCCCGCAGATCGCCCCCTGCCGCGAGAAAGTCAATCACACCCGGGGCGACCCGGACGCCGGAAATGACTAACGGCGACGACCCCGCAAGGTCGCCGCCGTCAGTCGTGTTGGTCTACCGTCCGGTGTGTTGGCCGGTCGCGGAGGCCGCGGGCGCGGGCGCACCCGGAGCCGCAGCCGGCCCAGGACCCGCGCCCGGCGTCGCGCCGAGATGTTGCTGCAGGTCGGGCAGCATGGCGTGCAGCTGCGCACCCCAGTACGGCCAGTCGTGCGTGCCGTTGGCGTCGAAGTTGAACACCGCGTTGTGGCCACCGGCCGCGTTGTAGGCGTCCTGCCACTTCATGTTGCTGGTCCGCACGAAGCCCTCGAGGAACTTGGCCGGCATGTTGTCGCCACCGAGGTCCGACGGCTTGCCGTTACCGCAGTACATCCACACGCGGGTGTTGTTGGCGACGGTCTTGCTGACGTTCACCAGCGGGTCGTTGCGCTGCCAGGCCGGGTCCTCCTTCGGGCCCCACATGTCTTTAGTCTTGTAGCCACCGGCGTCACCCATGGCCAGGCCGATCAGCGACGGTCCCATGCCCTGCGACGGGTCCATCAGACCGGAGAACGAGCCGACCTCGATGAACTGGTCGGGGTGGTAGTTCGCCAGGTTCAGCGCCGAGGCACCGGCCATCGACAGACCGACGGCGGCACCGCCGGTGGCCTTGACCTGCTTGTTGGATGCCAGGTACGCGGGCAGCTCGCTGGTGAGGAAGGTCTCCCACTTGTAGGTCTGGCAACCGGCCTTACCGCAGGCCGGGCTGTACCAGTCGGTGTACCAGCTGGACTGTCCGCCCACCGGCATGACGATCGACAGCCCGGACTGCAGGTACCACTCGAAGGCGGGGGTGTTGATGTCCCAGCCGTTGAAGTCATCCTGGGCCCGAAGACCGTCGAGCAGGTACACGGCCGGCGAATTGGCGCCACCGCTCTGGAACTGGACCTTGATGTCGCGGCCCATCCCCGCCGACGGCACCTGCAGGTACTCGACCGGCAGACCCGGCCGGGAGAACGCTCCCGCGGTCGCGGACTCGCCCACGACGCCGATCAGCCCCGGCAGCAGCGCCGCTGCGGCGGCTCCCACTACGAGTCGGCGCGGCACCCTCTTTGCCGCGCCACGAAACCTGTCAACAAGCCTCATTCTTTGCTTCCCCATCTTTGTCGGGCCCACACCTGTGGGTCGGACTGCATGCGCCGGATTGATTGGCGTACGGCGCAGCTGTGCCCATTTAGTCAACCACATCTTTGGGGCTGTCTTCTCCTTGGCATGCGTCCCCAACCGGCCCCCGCGCCGCTGCCGGGCCCACCCAATTCGGCTGTGGATCACCACGTCGTGAATGTGCCGATGAGCGGTCGCCCGCCGGTAAGACTACATATGCCGCGTTGCTGGGCGCAGGTCGGGGCGATTGCTGGAGCGGCCGAAGCGAGCCGGCGGAAATCGGTACGGAAAATCCTGGGCCGGCTACGGCCCGGTGGCCGGCAGACCGGTGTACGGGACGCCGCCTGACTCTGGCACGGCGAGGCCGCACCTGATGAGTTCGTAGCGCGGAACGCGGTCGATTCGGTACTTGGTGAATCCATAGGAATGCAGGAAATTCGACACAAACCGGTGAACACCCATCGGAGCACGCACCGAACTCAGCATCGACTGGGTCGCCGGACATTGCAGCGCCGCCGTGGCCTGAGCGACCCACTGCGCGTCGAGGTACCCCGGAACACCCGGATACCACTTCACCCAGGGCCCATCGGCGATCACCCAGTCCGGGAAAAGGTTCTTGTCGTGACCGATCCGGCCGTGCTGCAAGCGGGCGGTGTGAGCGGCCACCGGGTTGGCCAATCCGATTTGGTCGATCACCCGGATATCCAGTCCGACATTCATGCCCACCATGCCGAGGTTGGTGAAAAATACTGTGTGAGGCCCCTTTTGAGGTGGGCCGGGTAAACCAGCCGGGTTCGGCGAGATGGGCGGGACGAGATCCCACCGATCGTAGTTGCCGGACGGCAGCAACAATGCTCCCTCCGGCGTGTTGTTGAGCGCCACCAGCACCGCACGCATACGCGGGTAATCCAAGTAGTCGGCGGCCGTCAGGGGATGTGCGTGACCCGTTGCCTGTGCATAGAAACGGCGCTCGTCCACAATGCCCGAGTAGGTGACCCGGGTGGCGTCGTCGCCCATTCCGGGCGAATTGGCCGCCCACAGCGACCATCCCGCGAGCGCCATCCACAGCGCGCTCACCGCGCCGGCCAACCAGTAGCCGGCCTCCCGGGACAGTCTGGTTCCGTCGGGAAACACCACGGGCACCACCGCCACCGGCGCGAGCAAACAAAACAGCGGCGCCAGCAGAACTCGGCCATGCATGAAATCCCCGCCCTGCCGGATCCAGTACAGCGCCTGGAGCAGCCCGCTGACGAGGAAGAAAGTCACCACGGCGGCCGGGCTTTGCACCGACCGGGCCAGCGGTCCGGGCGCGCGTGCGGGTGTGTACCGAATCCCTTTCCGGCGGCCGGCGGAGACCACCAGAGCCAGCCCCGCCAGCAACACCACCGGCACCCACAGCGCGTAGGGCTGGTTGAAGTTCGAGAGATAGATCACACCCTGCGACCACTTGTCGCCGGCCGCGTCCTTGGCCAGCGCGGTCCCCGGGAACAGCAACCCGTAGTAACCCATCCGGAAGATCTGGTAGGCCACCGGAAGTAGCCCGCCGGCCACCACGATCAGCACTCGACGCCGCCCACCCTTCGCAGCGATCAGCATCATGATCAGCGCCAGCCCGCCGATCAGAGCCAGCTCGGGGCGCACCAACACGCTGCAGCCGGCGACAAAGGCCAGCGTGCCGATGAACACTCGCCCGGACGGGCGCACTCGCACCGCTTGCGACCAGCAGACCATCATCCACCAGAGCAGCCCGAGGTAGGCCATCACCAGCCCGCTTTCCAGGCCTGAGGTGGCGAAGTCACGCGCCGGCGGGACCGCGATGTAGACCAGTGCGCCGGCCGGCAGCATCACCGCCCGACGGCCCAGCAAGCCGGGCGCGAACAGCCGACCGGTGCCCAACATCAGCATCGCCAGCCCAGCCACGCTGAGCAGAAGAGCCAAGACCAGCGCCACGTACTCCAGGCGCATCGGCCAATTCAGCCAGCCGCCCACGTAGACCAGATAGGTCCACACCACCGAGGTGTTGGCCTCTACCCGCTCACCCTTGTTGAACACCGGCCCGTTGCCGGCCAGCAGATTACGTACGGTGCGCAGGACGATCAGTCCGTCGTCGGCGATCCAGCGCCGCTGCCAGGCACCCCATCCGAACAGCACGCCGACCACCACCACGCTGGCCCAGAGACTGACCCGGACGGTGGCGTCATACGGGAACGATGGCCGGCCTATCGCTGTTGTTATTCGCCGGCCAGCCGGCTTGCGAGACGGGGCCGGGAGCTTCGGGGCCACGTCAGCCGAGGATAACCGCAGCACCTATGGTTCCGATCCAGGCCAAGAACAGTATTTGCAGCACCCGGTCGCGCAGCGCGATGTCCTCGGGCTCTCCGGCCAGGCCGCCGTCGACGTCGACTGCGTATCGCAAAATCGCGATGGTGAACGGAACCATCGAGATCTTGAACCAGGAGCCCGAGGCTGCGTCGCGCTCGAACGCCCACAGCCCGTAGCACAACACCACCGCAGTCGCCGACATCGTCCAGACGAAACGCAGGTAGGTGCTGGTGTAGCTTTCCAGCGACTTGCGGATCTTGGCCCCGGTGCGCTCGGCCAGTTGCAGTTCGGCATAGCGCTTGCCGGCCACCATGAACAGCGAACCGAATGCCGCGGTGAGCAAAAACCATTGGGACAGATGGATTTCGGTGGCGGCGCCACCGGCGATGGCGCGGATCAAATACGCCGACGAGACGATGCAGATGTCAATCACCGCTTGGTGTTTGAGTCCGAAGCAATAGGTCAGCTGCATGCCGATGTAGACGGCCATCACCAGGGCCAGGTTCGGGTTGAACCACCAGGACAGGCCCAGCGAGGCCACCCCGAGCACCGTTGCCAGCGTGTAGGCCAGCCACTCGGGCACCACGCCTGCCGCGATCGGCCGGAACCGCTTGGTGGGGTGTTCGCGGTCGGCCTCGACGTCTCGAACGTCATTAACCAGGTAGACCGACGAGGCCGCCAGGCAGAACACCACGAAGGCGACCGCCACCTGACCCAGCATCTTGAGGTAGTCGTAGTGGACGACGGTGCCCAACGCGGCCAGCGGGGCCGCCGCCACCAGGACATTCTTCACCCACTGGCGAGGGCGCATCGCCTTGACCACGCCGACGATCAGGTTGGCCGGCGGTCCGGTCACCGGTACTTTGCTGTCGATGTCCTCGATGTCCTCACTCATTCACTCGCTCCACCCGTGATCCGACCGTCCACCCAGGTGGCGACCGCCGCGACGGCGGCGCCGACGACCACGCCGGTGGCCACGTCGCTGGGATAGTGCACGCCGAGCAGCACCCGGGAGAGCGCCATCGGCGGCACCAGCATGACAGGCAGCGGCGCTCCGGTGGCGCGGGCCAGCAGGATGGACGCCGCCGTCGTCGAGGTGGCGTGCGCCGACGGGAAGCTCAGGCTGCTCGGGGTGCCGACGTTCACCGCGACCGTCGGATGATGCGGCCGTGGCCGTCGCACCAGTCGCTTGATCAGCACCGCGGCCGCGTGCGCGGTGAAGGCCCCGGCGCCGGCCACCAGCCAGGCCCGGCGCCGCGCCGGCTGCAGGATCGCGCCGATCGCCGACACCGCCAACCAGCCGATGCTGTGCTCACCGAAGTAGGACAGGGCCCGCGCCGCAGCCAGTGCGCCGGGGCGTTCGCCCAACGCCGATTGAATCGCTACCAGGGCAGCCACTTCACCACGTGGCGGCACCGAATCAGCTGCGATGTCGGCCATTGCCGGACACGTTGTCTCGAGCCGGCAGCAGCACCGTCTCCCACTTCTCCTTGCTGGACAGCACCGGCAGCGCCTCGCGGTAGGCGCGACGCATCTCGTCAAAGCGGCTCAGCAGGAGCCGTTGACGCCGCAGCGACTGCCATAGCAACGCGAACATCTTCGCGCGGTCGCGCTGCCGGTAGACGGCCCCGCGTCCGTCAGCCGTCGTAACCGTGGCGCCGTCCAGCGTGGACAGCCGGAACCACCGGGCGTCTTGGGTCGGCACGTTGAGCTGAGGGCGCTGATGGTGCGTCGGGTCTACCCGCTTGAGTTGATGGAATGTCCCGCGGGCCAGCCGGTACCCGATTGCCAGCGGGTTCACCGGCGGCTTCATCTCATAGTTCCGCTGCGACGCCGCCGGCAACTGGTCGGAGGAGGGCAACACCACCGCATCCGGGTATGCCTTGCGCATGCGATGCACCTCGGGCAGCGCGGTTTCCAATATTGAGAAGATGTGCTCTGGACCGGCGAGGAAATCGTCGATCGCCCTGTTCTGAATGGCTACCGTCGAATACTCAAGGCAGGAAAGGTGTTTGAGCGTGGCCTTGAGGTGGCTGCCGACCAGTCCGGACACGTCGCCATCCCAGTGCATGGCCGCAACCACCAGCCGGTTGCGCAGGTGGAAGTAGGCCTGCCAGTCGATTGCGTCGTCCTTGTCGCTCCACGCCATGTGCCAGATCGCCGCACCGGGCAACGTGGCGGTGGGATAGCCATGCGCGGCGGCGCGCAAGCCGTAATCGGCGTCGTCCCACTTGATGAACAGCGGTAACGGCTGGCCCAGTTCCTCGGCAACCTGCCGCGGGATCATGCACGTCCACCAGCCGTTGTAGTCGACGTCGATGCGCCGGTGTAGCAGTTGGCTACGAGGGTCGTTGTCGCTCAACGGGTATTCGGCGAAGTCGTGGTCGTATTCGGTATAGGGCGCGGAGGTCCACATGAAGTTGGACCGGTCCACGATCTCGCCCATGATGTGCAGGTGCGACGGCTCCTGCAGGTTGAGCATCTGGCCGCCCACCAGCATCGGCGCCTTGGCGAAGCGGTTCATCGCCAGTATCCGCAGGATGGTGTCGGGTTCCAGCTGAATATCGTCATCCATGAACAGGATCTGCTGGCAGTCAGTGTTTTTCAGCGCTTCGTACATCACCCGGCTGTATCCACCGGAACCACCGAGATTGGGCTGGTCGTGGATGGAGAGCCGATCACCCAGTGGCGCGGCGGCGGCAGCGAAGTCGGGGTGGTCGCGCACCTTCGAGGTGCCCTGGTCGGGCACGATCACCGCGCCGATAACTTTGTCCACCAAGGGATCTGAGGTCAGATCTCGTAAGGCGTTGACGCAGTCGTCTGGTCGGTTGAAGGTCGGGATGCCAAGGGCGATGTTCGCGACCCCTGGCGCGGGCTTGTCGGAGTACCATCCGGCGCTACCCAACGTGACGTTGCTGTCGGTGGTGATGTCGAACCAGACCCACCCGCCGTCTTCGAACGGCTGCAGTCCCACCTGGAACTCCACCGTCACCGACTGGTCCCCGGTGCTGGCGAATTCGCGTCCTTCGACGAAGATCCGAGCGCCGGTCGCCTTGGTCCGGTAGACGTCGACGCGCCCGGTCCCGGTCAGTTCGGCCCGCAGCACCACCGACGCGCATGTTGTCCACCGCCGCCAGTAACTGGCCGGGAACGCGTTGAAATAGGTGGCGAATGACACCTCGGACTCGGCACCGATCTGCAGTGAGGTGCGGTTGCTCGCGTGCGCGCGACGGGAGTTCGTCGTCGACTCCTCCAGGTAGAGCTTGCGCACGTCGAGTGGCTCGCCGGGACGCGGCAGGATGACGCGGGCCAGCAGGCTCACGGCTTTACCGCCACGCTCTTGCGGGATCGGGGCGCCCGCATTGGCCGTTGCCCTGGCTGCATCGTCGCCGGTGGTCTTCGTCATCCGCGGATGGTTCCTCTGTTGTTCTCTTCGAGCGCCGCACCGTCACGAAGGTGCGGCGCCAGGATGTTGTCGTACATGTTCAGTGCACTGGCGATGGCCATGTGCATGTCGAGATACTGGTAGGTGCCGAGCCGGCCGCCGAAAAGCACCTTCGACGAAGCGGTTTCATCTTTGGCCCTGGCTCGGTAGGCGGCCAGCACGGTGCGGTCGGCCTCGGTGTTGATCGGGTAATAGGGCTCGTCGTCATGGTCGGCGAATCGGGAGTACTCCCGCATTATCACCGTCTTGTCGGTCGGGTAGTCCCGTTCTGGGTGGAAATGACGGAACTCGTGAATGCGGGTATAGGGCACGTCGAGGTCGTTGTAGTTCATCACCGGTGTGCCCTGGAAATCGCCGATCGGCAGTACCTCGACTTCGAAATCCAAAGTGCGCCAACCTAAGTGCCCATCCGCATAGTTGAAGTACCGGTCCAGCGGGCCGGTGTAGACGACCGGGGTGTCGGGACTTTCCGCTCGCAGGCCGTCGCGCACGTCGAACCAGTCCGTGTCCAGCCTGACCTCGATGCGCTCGTCGGCGGCCATGTTCTGACACCACGCCGTGTAGCCGTTGACCGGCAGCCCCTCGTAGGTGTCGTTGAAGTACCGATTGTCGAAGGTGTAGCGCACCGGTAGCCGGGTGATGTTCGCCGCCGGCAATTCCTTGGGGTCGGTTTGCCATTGTTTGGCGGTGTAGCCCTTGACGAATGCCTCGTAGAGCGGCCGGCCGATCAGCGAGATGGCCTTCTCTTCGAGGTTCTGCGCATCGGCGCTCTTGATCTCCGTGGCCTGCTCGGCGATCAGCTCCCGCGCCTGGTCGGGGGTGAAGTAGCGGCCAAAGAACTGCGCCACCAGCCCGAGCCCCATCGGGAATTGGTAGGCCTGCCCGTCGTGCATCGCGAAGACCCGATGCTGGTAGCCGGTGAACTCGGTGAACTGCCGCACGTAATCCCACACCCGCTTGTTCGAAGTGTGGAAGAGATGCGCGCCGTACTTGTGCACCTCGATGCCGGTCTGCGGCTCGGCCTCGGAGTAGGCGTTTCCGCCGATATGCGGACGCTTTTCGACCACGAGCACGCGCTTGTCGAGTTGGCTGGCCACGCGCTCGGCAATCGTCAGGCCAAAGAATCCGGAGCCGACTACGAAGAGGTCGAAACGAGTGGTCATCGGTTGCCTAGGGTATCCGACGGCGCGACCGTAGCCCGCTTGGCAACGGCGTTCCGCCGGGGTGTTCTGTGTGCGGCGCTGGCCAATGGCATGGATACCAGCCCCGGTGCCGGCGGTTGAGCGCATTTCAGTGACGAAGGTCGCGATTGGCTCACAATTCGATCTCGCCACTCTAGTCACACCAATCACGTCAGTACCATCGATCACGTGCCCCGAATAGCAGCTCTCCCGGCACCTTGCGCGTGCTGAGCGCGCATGAAACGACAGACCACATAGCCCAGATATTGAGGAGACTTCCGTGCCGAACCGACGTCGACGCAGGCTCTCGACAGCCATGAGCGCAGTCGCCGCTCTGGCGGTCGCGAGTCCATTTGCTTACGAAGCCGTCAGCGGTCTGCTGACCGACCACAAACCCCCGGTTGAGCACCACGAGTTCGTCAAGGCCGCGGGGATGACCGACCTGCCCGGCGAGTTAATGTCTGCGCTGTCGCAGGGACTGTCGCAGTTCGGGGTTACCCTCCCGCCAGTGCCTAGCCTGACCGGCGCTACCAGCCCGGGCGGCCTTACCTCGCCCGGTCTGGCATCACCTGGCCTGACCTCGCCCGGTCTCGCCTCGCCCGACTTAACCTCACCAGGCCTCACCAGCCCCGGTCTGACGTCGCCTGGTCTGACTTCGCCGGGTCTGACATCGCCTGGTCTGACCAGTCCGGGCCTCACCCCGGGCACAACGACGGGTCTCACCA
>Ga0210386_10000760_pt1 | contig 29649 bp, 30 predicted proteins | sample IncBWH32OmetaG_FD_160091 | JGI IMG/M metagenome (GOLD analysis project Ga0210386, IMG submission 160091) | Forest soil microbial communities from Barre Woods Harvard Forest LTER site, Petersham, Massachusetts, United States - Inc-BW-H-32-O ...
TCGCCGAGAGTTGAGGGTCGTTCGCCACAGCGTCGGCCAGAATGCCGATCGTGCCTGTGATGACCGTCAGAATATTGTTGAAGTCGTGGGCGACGCCGCCGGTCAGTTGGCCGACAGCGTCCATCTTTTGCGCGTGGCGGAGCTGCGATTCGGCGTTCTGTTTTTCGGTGAGGTCGCGGCCGACGAAGAAATGGCGGCGAACCGGCTCGGACCAGGCTCCCATCCAGCTCAGGTTCACCGTGCGTCCGTCCTTGTGGACGTAGCGGGTTTCAAAATTGCGCATCAGGTGCCCGCGCCTTGCCGCGCGCATTTCCTGCCGCGTGCTTTCAAGATCGTCGGGATGAATGAAATCGACCGCGCTATGTTCGGTCATCTCCTCCGGCCGATATCCGAGGATCGCCATCGAACTCGGGCTGACCTGAACGAACGTTCCCTTGGTGTCGGTGACCAGGATCAGATCCTGCGATGTCTCGAAGATGCGCTGGCGCTCTTCAATTTCCTGGCTGAGCGCCGCCCGGGTTTTCTTGCTTTCGGTAATGTCGCGCGCGATCTTGGAAGCGCCGATGATCTCACCGGAAATGGAGCGCAGCGGAGAGATCGAGATTGAAACATCCAGCAGCTTTCCGTCTCTCGTTTTGCGCTGGGTCTCCTGGTGAGCGGTGATTTCGCCGCGTCCGGTGCGGGAGAGAATGTCGCGCAACTCCATAAACCTGTCGGGCGGGACAATCAGGTCGATATGTTCGCCGACGGCCTCGATGGATGTGTATCCGAACAGGCGCTCGGCGGCCGGGTTCCAGCCGGTGATGATGCCGTCGAGGGCCTGGGTGATGATGGCATCGTTGGAGGATTCGACCACCGCACTGAACAGACGTTCGCGCTCGGAATGCCGTCGTTGCTCAGAGGCGCTCTCGCGGCGCAAGGTGTGAAGCAGGCGGGACAGCCGCGCCTGCAAATTGATATTTTGCAAGAGCAACGCGGCCAGCACGAAGCAGGCGGCAAAAAGCCCGTAGAGGCGGCCCAGGTAAAAGCCGAAATCGTACCGGTTAGCATTGAGGAGCGCCGAGGAAGCGATATCGAACAGCCAGGCGCACAGCACCACCATGAGCCAGACGTCGAGCACCGAATGGGGCGCTCGCCGCCACAGCACGATCAGGGCTGCGAGATTGAAGAGCCACACCGTCAGCGAAGCGCCAAATAGCGCCGGCGCGTAGCCTTTGTCTGTCATGAGCGTCGGCAGGTACTGATGCTGCTCCGTCACCAAGTAGATCAGGGCCGCGGTCGCGGCAAAAACCGCGAGCACGGCCCAGACCATCGATTCTCCGGCCGATCCCGTGATTTCGCGGCCGCCATCCTTGTCCTTGAGCAGGGCATAGCCGAGCACAAAGAGCGGGAAGCCGCCGTGCCAGACCATATAGAGCCATGCGGTGGTCTGCGGGCCGGCATTAAATAGCCCGCTGGGGCTGAGCAGATTCGGAAAGGTGAGGGCGTGAACGACGGCTGCGACCGCGGTGAACAAGTATCCGCTCGCGAGCAACAGAAGGGCCCGCGATCGCAGCAGGGAGAATTGCGAGAGCAAGAGAATGGTCGTGATCAGGTCGCAGATCGCAAGCGCAGATTGATAACTGGCGACAAAGGCGGGAACCGGCGGCAACGGCACCCGGGAAAAGGGAAGGGCGGTGGCAAAGAAGATTGCCGATACCAGGACGACGCCGAGGGCGATCGTTCGGTCGCGGCTGGTGGCAGGCATCGTCGAAAGAAAAATGCTGCGGTCGTCGCCTGCTTCCACCTTCGTCTCCTGGCGCCTTCGAAGTTCGGGCGCTACCTCAGACCGCGCTCGCCCGCCGCGTCAGCAGCCCGCCGACGCGAAGCATTCGACAGCCATATTGGCCTTATTGCCGTTCAGAGGGAATGCCCGCCGGCATTTTTCGGTTCAGGTTGGGCGGGAGCTGTGAACCCGACAAGTTGCTATCGACCGCGGCCAGCAGCTGAGCGGGTCTGAACGGTTTTTGCAAACTTGAGACGGCGCCCAACTTGGTTGCCATGTGCAGAAAGTCGGGTAGCCGGTCCGATACGAAACTGAACTGTTGTCCTGAAATCACGATGACCGGCATGTCGGGCCGCGATTGATGCACCAGCCTCATCGTTTCAAAGCCGTCCATTCCCGGCATGAAGATATCGACGATGAGCAGGTCGAAGCTTCGCGATGCGACGAGTTGCAGGCCGTCGCGACTATTGTCGACGGCTTCGACCGTATGCGCCGCCCGTTCAAGCAGCACCTTGATCGTGGCAAGGACCGCGCGGTCGTCATCGATGACGAGAATGCTCGCCATGAATTTCCCCTTAAATGGATTTCCGCTTAAGGATTTTTCGTTCAACGCGAGGTTACACACTTCCCGATATCGGCCAAGGGCGAAGCGTGGACGAGGCGGCGATAACCTAAGCTAGGCACAGATGATTTCCAAAGCAATTTAGTAAAGTTATGTCGCGCCCGGGCTGCGGCAATTGCGATTGCGATAAGGAAGTGCCACTTGGCGTAACCGCATTTTTAAGATTTCGCGCCCAGTCTGGAGTTCCATTGCAGGCCGTGCGGAGTGGTTCCGTGAGTATGCGCCGCGTGCTCGTCATCGACGATCAGGTGGATGTGCGGACGATGATATCCATCGTGCTGCGGATCCACCATTTTGATGTGGTGGGAGTCGCGACCGAGGCTGCCGGGCTCGACGAATTCGATGGGACCGCATTCGACGTCGCGATCATCGACATTTTCCTGGGAAGAGGCAGCGGCCTCGACGTCATCGCCAAGATACGCGAGCGCGCTCCCGGCTTTCCGATCGTTGCGATATCCGGCGTGACGGCGCTCGATTTCGTGGCCGAGTCGCCCGAGCTTTCCGACGTCATTTGTTTGCGAAAGCCGTTTCGCCCGGCCGAACTCGTCCGCGTGACCGAAGTGGCGATCGCATCCCGCGCCGTGGATGTTGATCCGGACAAAGAAAAACGCCCCGGCGAACCGGGGCGTTGAACAAGACTGCCCGTCAGCGGGCTCAGGAATCCGGATCAGGAACCTTTGGGATTGATCTCGGTGTAGCCGCCCTTGGCATCCCATTTGTAGACCACGTAGTCGATCTGCTTGATGTCGCCCTTGGCGTCGAACTCGAGCTTGCCGATCACCGTATCCCAGGAGCCGGCCTTGATCGTGTCCATGACCTTCTTCGAGTCGGTCGTGCCGGCCTTTGCCACCGCCTGCGACCAGACCTGCATCGCGGCATAGGTGTAGAGGGTGTAGCCTTCGGGGTCGATGTTGTTCGCCTTGAACTTCTCGACGATGGACTTCGCAGTCGGCTTGTTGCGCGGATCGGGCCCGAAGGTGAAGAGCGTGCCTTCGCCGGCCGGTCCGGTGATGGAAGCGAATTCCGCGTCGGCGAGCGCGTCGCCTGCCATCAGCACCGTCTGCATGCCCTGATCACGCATCTGGCGCACGATCAGGCCGGATTCCTGATGATAGCCGCCGACATAAACCAGATCGATATTCTCACGCTTCATGCGCGAGACGATGGCCGTGAAGTCCTTGTCGCCCTTGTTGTAGGATTCGTACATCTTTTCGGTGAAGCCGGCCTTGTTAAGCGCCTTCTTGGTCTCGTCGGCGAGGCCTTTGCCGTAGGTGGTCTTGTCGTTGAGGATGGCGACGTTCTTGCCCTTGTAGAACTTGGCGATGTAGTCCGCCGCGACCAGGCCCTGCTGATCGTCGCGGCCGCAGACGCGCGCAACGTTCCAGAGCTTGCGTTCGGTGAACAGCGGATTGGTGGAGGCGGGCGTGATCTGCAGCACGTTGCCGTCGGCATAGGCTTCCGACGCCGGGATCGACGACGACGAGCAGTAGTGACCCATGACGAACGGGATTTTGGCGCTGGCAAACTTCTCCGCCACCGATCGTGCCTGTTTCGGATCGCAGGCGTCGTCGCCGACTTCCAGCGTGAGTTTCTTGCCGAGCACGCCGCCGGCGGCGTTGAGGTCCTTGACCGCCTGTTCGGCGCCGTTCTTCATCTGGCGGCCGAAAGCGGATTCGCCGCCGGTCATGGGGCCAGCCACGGCGACGGTAACGTCTTGCGCAAACGCTGCCGTCGATAGCGCCAGCGATGCGCCAATTGCCAGGCCAAAGAGCTTGATTGATTTCATAGGGATCCTCGCGGGTGGTTCGCCATGGGACTACGCCGGCAGGCCGCCGGATTGAGAACGTATGGAGGTATTCTCGGCTGATTTTGCGGCGAAGTCATCGGTAAATTTTGGCCAAACGGGTTTCAAAGGTAACCGTTTTCCGGCCTGATGCCGGCTGCACCACCCCAAGACAACACCGGATCAGCCCCGCCGTCCGCCTTCCAGATAGGCAGCGCGGATTTCCGGCCGTTGCAGCAGCTCCGCGCCCGTTCCCTGAAGCGTAATGAGGCCATTGACCATGACATAGCCACGATGGGCGAGCTTCAGCGCGTGGTTGGCGTTCTGTTCGACGATCAGGACGGTCAGGCCGTCTTGGCGGTTGAGCGTCCGAATGGCGTCGAAAATCTGGCGGGCGATCAGCGGCGCGAGTCCGAGCGATGGCTCATCTAGCAAAAGCAGGCGAGGGCGGCTCATCAGTGCGCGCCCGATCGCCAGCATCTGCTGCTCGCCGCCCGATAGCGTGCCGCCGCGCTGGGTCAGCCGCTCTTTCAGCCGCGGAAACAGCGCCAGCACGCGTTCGAGTGCGCCCCGACGCTCCGCCTCGCTGGAATCGGTGGCGTCAGCCCCCATTTGCAGATTTTCCGCTACGCTCATCCGTGGAAAAATCCGGCGTCCTTCGGGCGACTGCGCAATACGCAAGCGGGCGATCTCGTGGGTCGGTACGCCGGTGATGTTGCGGCCATCGAACAGGACCTGGCCGGCGCGGGCTTTCGGCTTGCCGAAGATCGTCATCATCAGCGTCGATTTGCCGGCGCCGTTGGCGCCGATCAGGGCTACGATTTCGCCGGGACTGATGTCGAGATCAACGCCCTTGAGCGCCTCGATCTTGCCGTAGGCGGCCCGCAGGCCGCGGATCGCGAGCAGGGGCTGGTTCAAGCTGCGGCCCCCTTGCAGGGGGAGGTTTGAACCGTGTTACGGGACCGAGTCATGCCCCGCTCTCCATGACGGCGGCGGCTTCCTCTTCGTCGGCGCCGAGATAGGCGGCAACGACCTTGGGATCGTCGCGCACCGCTTGCGGCGCACCTTCGGCAATCTTCACGCCGTAATCCATCACCACGATGTGGTCAGAAATTTCCATCACCACACTCATGTCATGCTCGATCAGGAGGATCGACGTGCCTTCGCCGCGGATCGAGAGCAGCAATTCGCTCAACGCCGAGCTTTCACGCGCATTCAGTCCGGCGGCGGGTTCATCGAGGCACAATAGCGCCGGTTCGGTGCACATCGCGCGCGCAATCTCCAGACGGCGCTGATCGCCGTAAGGCAGGTTGCCGGCGGCATCGTCGGCGCGCTCCAGAAGGCCGATCCGACCTAGCCATCGTTTGGCCTGATCGATGGCGTGCTTCTCGGCGGACCGGTACGACGGCGCGCCGATCAGCCCCAGAAAAGTGAAGCCGGACGCCAGCATCAGCGCATTGTGCTGGGCGACCATCAGGTTTTCCAGCGCCGTCATGCCAGGAAACAGGCGGATGTTCTGAAACGTGCGCGCGACTTTCGCCTGTTTGGAAATCCGGAAATCATTCAGCCGTTCGAGCTGAATAACGCGGCCATCCTCGTGGGCGAGGCGCATCGTGCCCGATGTCGGTTTGTAAAATCCGGTGATGCAATTGAAGACAGTGGTCTTGCCGGCGCCGTTCGGTCCGATCAACGCGGTGATCTTGTGCCGCTCGGCGGTAAAGTCGAGGCCGTTGACCGCGACCACGCCGCCAAAGCGCATGGTCAGGCCCTCGACGGTGAGGATGGTATCGCCGTTCATCCCCGTCCTTCCCTGGCGAGTTCGGAGGAGATGGCCGTGCTTTGCCTCAAGAAAACCGTCGGCGCCCGATGGCCGATCAGACCGCGCGGCCGCCAGATCATCAGAAACACCATCGCCATGCCGAATACCAGCATGCGGTATTGATCGAAGCCGCGGAACAGCTCAAAGCCGCCGATCAAGGTCAGCGCCGCCAGCGCAACGCCGAGCTGTGAACCCATGCCGCCGAGCACGACAATAGCGAGCACCAGCGCCGATTCCTGGAAGGTGAAGGATTCCGGGCTGATGAAACCTTGCCTTGTGGCGAAGAACGCGCCGGCGAAACCGCCGAACATCGCGCCGGTGGCGAATGCCGTGAGTTTGGTCGTGGTGGTGTTGATGCCGAGCGCGCGGCAGGCGACTTCGTCCTCGCGCAAGGCTTCCCAGGCCCGGCCGATCGGCAGGCGGCGCAGGCGGATCGTGACCCAGTTGGTGAGAAGCGCCATCGCCAGGATCAGGTAGAACAGAAAAACGATGCGATGGGTCGGCGAGAATTCGATGCCGAGTTTTGCGGCAAGTCCGTCGTCGCCGGGTGTGAGCGGGATACCGAAGAAGGACGGTCTCGGAATCCCGGACACGCCGTTGGGGCCGCCGGTCAGGCTCTGCCAGTTGATGATGACGAGGCGGATGATCTCGCCGAAGGCCAGCGTCACGATGGCGAGATAGTCGCCGCGCAGCCGCAGCACCGGAAAGCCGAGCAGCACGCCCCAGAACGCCGCGAGAATGCCGGCGAGCGGGAGGCAAACCCAGAACGACAGTCCGAAATTGGTCGACAGCAGCGCATAGGAATAGGCGCCGACCGCGTAGAAGGCGACGTAGCCGAGATCGAGCAGGCCGGCGAGGCCGACCACGACGTTCAGTCCCCAGCCGAGCATGACATAGGTCAGTACGAGGATGCCGAGATCGAGAATGTAGCGTTGATCGTAGAAGATCACCGGCACCAGAAATGTGAAGATCAGAAGCAGCGGCGGGATGGCTTTGCCGGCAAAGTCGAGCGCTCGTTGTGCTGATGCCGGCACGGCGCTTGCGATCGGTGTCGGTCCCCACCATTGCCGCAGCAATTCGATGACGATGCTGCCGACGAACACGATTCCCACCATGGTGGCGAGGTCGTTGAACCGCGTCCAGTAGACCAGTTGTCCCGTCGGGCCTGCCTCGGTGCGGATGCCGATCATCAGCGAGAACAACACCAGCGCCACGAGGGCGCTGATCAGGGCTTTCTTGAAGATGAAGGCGATGCCTTCGCGGCGCGAGGTTTGCGTGAGGTCGACTGAAGCTGCCGTCACGCGGTTATTCCTTAGACTTTTTCGACTTCAGGGCGGCCGAGCAGGCCGGTCGGCAGGAAGATCAGCACCACGATCAGGATCGAGAACGCTGCGACGTCTTTATATTCGACCGAGAAATAGGCCGACCACATGGTTTCAATCAGGCCGATCAGGAGTCCGCCCAGCATCGCGCCGGGCAGCGAGCCGATGCCGCCGAGGACGGCGGCGGTGAACGCCTTGATGCCCGCGACAAAGCCCATGAAGAAATCGACGAGCCCGTAATAGAGCAGATACATCATGCCGGCGACTGCCGCGAGAGCCGCGCCTATCACGAAGGTCATGGAGATGGTGCGGTCGACATCCACGCCGAGCAATGCCGCCATGGTCTGGTCCTGCTCGCAGGCGCGCATGTCGCGGCCGAGGCGCGTACGCGAGACCAGCCAGGTGAAGATCGCGAGCAGTACGATCGTGGTGACCACGACGATGATCTGGGCGTTGGAAAGGCGGACCACAAAGCCGCCGTCGTCGAGCAGGGTGTAGCCGCCGGTAATCACGGGCGGGATCGGTTTGACGCGGGCGCCTTGCGAGATCTGCGAGTAGTTGATCAGGACGAACGACATGCCGATCGCCGACAGCATGGGTGCGAGGCGGAAGGAATGCCGCAGTGGCCGGTAGGCGATGCGCTCTATCGTCCAGCCATACAGCGCGGTGATCGCCATCGAGACCAGAAGCACGATCAGAAGGATCACAGGCACCGTGGTCAATCCGATCGAGACCAGGATCAGGAAGGTGATCAGCGCAATGAAGCCGCCGATCATGAAGATGTCGCCATGGGCGAAATTGATCATGCCGACGATGCCATAGACCATGGTGTAGCCGATGGCGATCAGGCCGTAGATTGAGCCGAGGACGATGCCGTTGATCAGTTGCTGGGCGAAATAATCCATACGCTGCCGACTGTTGGCGCATTTTCCGGCAAAAAGGGAATCCGGTTTGCCGTTATCGAAAATGCCGTTTCTACTTCTGACACAGCGAAGGCTCCGGCAGCCGGACGTCGCGTCATTCCATTTTTTAACAGCGGGAACCGGTGGCGGCAACTGCGCTGCAAGGTGTCTCAAGAGCTTGTACAGAAGTAGTTTTTCGCAGCTATGAGGTAAGCGTCGGAACCACAATTTGGCCAAACAGGCGAAAGCCAGCGGGGAACCCGCGTTTCCGCGCAACCAAAGGCTGGTTCCACAGTTGTCCCTTGCGACTTTGAAAAAAGGGAGATCGCAATGTCCAATCAGAACCAGAATCCCGGCCAGCAGAACCAGAACCCCGGGCAGAAGCCGGGTCAACAGCAGGGCGGCGGGCAGAAACCCGGACAGCAGCAGCAGGATCCGAGCCGACAGGACCAAAAGCCCGGCCAGGGTCGCTAGCCCGATCACGAGTTAAAGCTCGATCTATTTCTGGACGGGAGTCTGTAAGTAAATAAGAAGGTTCAAGGAAAGGTCTCGCCGAAATGGCGGGGCCTTTTCCTTTTTGCGATGTTGGTGTCGCAATCGTCCATTCCCGGAGGTGATCTGGACCTCTTGTGGAACCTCAACTAGGTTCCCCCTCCCAAGCGGCAACGCGGCAGGTCTGGCTTTGGCCCTCCCTGAAGCGGAACGACCGCATGTTATCAGGAGGAAAGCCGAATGACTCTCACTCGCCGGGATGTATTTGCGACGGCTGGCGCTGCCGCCGCCACGCTGGCCGTTCAGAACAGCGCCAACGCCCAATCTTTCGATTTCAAGCCGAACCAGCGTTACCCCGACGCCTCGGTCGAGGTGCTCGATCCGAGCTTCGCCAAATACCGGCTGTTCTCCTCTACCGTCGAGCAAGTCGCGACGGGCATGCGATGGGCAGAAGGACCGGTCTGGTTCGGCGACGGCCGCTATGTGCTGGTCAGCGATATCCCGAACAACCGCATCATGCGCTATGACGAAGCCAACGGAAACTGGGGCGTGTTCCGGCAACCGTCGAATTTCGCCAACGGCAATGCGCGCGACCGCCAGGGTCGGCTGATCACCTGCGAGCATCTCACCCGCCGTGTCACGCGCACGGAATATGACGGCAAGATCACCGTGCTGGCCGACAACTTCAACGGCAAGCGTCTCAATTCGCCGAATGACATCGTTTGCAAATCGGATGGATCGATCTGGTTCACCGATCCGCCGTTCGGCATCGGCGGCGATTGGGAAGGCGACAAGCAAACATCCGAATTGCCGCACTCGGTTTATCGGATCGCGCCCGATGGCAAGCTGGGTCTTGTCACCGCGGAGCTTGCAGGACCCAACGGGCTTGCCTTCTCGCCGGATGAGAAGAAGCTCTATATCATCGAGTCACGGGCACAGCCGAACCGGCTGGTCTGGTCCTTCGACGTCGGCGCCGACGGTTTCACGCTGTCGAACAAGACCAAGCTGATCGATGGCGGCGCGACCGCTCTCGATGGAATGAGGGTCGATACCGACGGCAATCTCTGGTGCGGCTGGGGCTCCACCGGCGCGCCCAACAGCAAAGGCGAAGAACTGGACGGCGTGAAGGTGTTCAACCCCGAAGGCAAAGCGATCGGCTTTATCCGCTTGCCCGAACGCTGTCCCAATCTGGTTTTCGGCGGTCCCAAAAAGAACCGCCTGTTTATGGCGAGTTCTCATTCGCTCTACGCCCTCTACGTCGAGGCGCACGGCGCGGTTTAAATCCGTGGCTTCACCTCGCCCCGCTTGCGGGGAGAGGTCGGCGCGCAGCGCCGGGTGAGGGGGCTATCATTGAAAATGAATGCGAATTATTGCCCCTCACCCCAACCCTCTCCCCGCAGGCGGGGAGAGGGAGCCCAAAGATTAAGGTAAATAAAGGGTTTAAATTGCCGATCGCAGTTTAACGGCGTTACTTCCCGAGCAACCGCACAAGATCTCGTGCGTTGCGGATAAACAGGGAAGTCACATGTCGTCAAATTGGCGGATCACTTCGTTCAACGGCGTGCTGCTCGCCGCCTATTTCATTCCGACCTGGGCGATCATCGCCTGGCAGATCGTGACGTCGCCGGTGCGTGGCCTCTTCGAGCGGCCGAGCGTCGCGGTCGCGCTCTATGCCACCGATCATCTGCAATTGCCGACCATGACCGCGGTGCGCTTTGCCTGGTTGTTGGCGCTCGGCCGGCTGACGGTTGTTGCCTTCTTCGCGCTATTTCTTGTCCTCACCGTACGCGCCGCCATTCGCAAACAAGGCAGCAGCGATGAAGCGCTGGCGATCGCACTCACCATCGGCAGCGTAATCAGCTTTGCGAGTATGTTGATGGCCTCGCAAGTCGGCGAAATCGAAGCGCTCCGGCTGCATGCTTCCGAGCTGCTCGTCATGATCGGCACTGGCATCGTGATGCTGTTCGACACGCCTGCGCAGCCGCAGACGGCAACGGTGCCGTCCGATCTACCCCTCCAGAAGACCTAGCTCGGCTATAATGGCTGAGGCCTCCTTCACGGCGTGATTGGCGGCGGGCACGCCGCAATAGATCGCCTGCTGCAGCAGAATTTCCTTGATATCGTCGGGCGTGAAGCCGCCCTCGGCAAGTGCCGCGCGCACATGCAGGCGAAACTCGTCCCATTGGCCGAGCGCGACCATGGTGCCGATCACGAGCACGCGCCGCGTGCGGTGATCGAAATGCGGCCGGGTCCAGATCTCACCCCAGGCATGGCGGGTGATGAGATCGATGAAATCGGCGTTGAACGAATTCTTGTTCTTAATTGATTTATCGACCCAGGCGTCGCCCAGCACCTTGCGGCGCTGTGCCATGCCGTCGTCGTGGCGTTTTTGATCGTCCATCAATTTCCTCCCGAGTGGTGGGCTCCCTCTCCCGTTGGGAGAGGGCTGGGGTGAGGGGTTACGCTTTATCGATAAATCTTAACCCCTCACCCGGATCGCTACGCGATCCGACCTCTCCCAATGGGAGAGGTGAGACCGAATCCGCGGGGCGCTCAAGCCGAATCGTCGAGCGTCACTTCTGCGTCAAAAAGCCGACCACCGCATCCGTAAAAGCGTGCGACTGTTCGAGGTTGGAGATGTGCGCCGCGTCCAGGATCGTCAGCGATGCGCCGGGAATGTTGCTGCGGATGAATTCGTTGGCGGCGAGCGGTGTCGAGGTGTCGTGACGGCCGGCGATCACGAGCGTCGGGTTGGTGATCTTCGGCAACAAAGCGCGCTGGTCAAGCGTCGAGAGCGTCTCGGCGCAGGCGAGGTAGCCGGCCGGCGGCGTGGCGAGCAGCATGGCTTTCAGGTTTTGCGTGACCTGCGGCTCGCGCTCGCGGAAATCGGCAGTCAACCATGCCGAGATCACCGCATCGGCAATCGCGGCTATGCCGCCTTCCTTGATTAACTTGATGCGGGCCTGCCAGTTGGTCGGGTCAGGAAAATAACTCGACGTATTCGCAAGAACGATCTTGTTGAATCGTCCGGGCGCATTGGCCCCTAACCACTGCCCGACCATGCCGCCGATCGAGAGTCCGCACCAATGCGTCTTCTGGATGTTGAGGTCGTCCAGGATAGCGAGCACGTCGCGGCCCAGGCGCTCCATGGAATAAGGGCCCGGCGGCACGCCCGATTTGCCGTGGCCGCGCCGGTCGTAGCGGATCACCCGAAAGAGCTGCGTGAGCGCTTTCATTTGCGGCTCCCACATCGCCATCGTCGTTCCGAGCGAGTTCGACAGCATCAAGGTCGGGCCGCCGTCGCGGCCCTCGACCGAAACATTGAGCAAGCACCCGTCGGCGTCGATCATCGGCATTTTCTTTTTCCTTTTTCATGCGCGGCTAAAAACCGCCGGTTATTTGTCTTCGAGGGAAGCGAGCAGGCGATCGATCAGGGTTTGCGAGACGCCTTGATAGGCCATCGGTTCCAGCAATTGCGCGATCTTCTTTGCGTCCAGATGCGCGGTGATTTTCGGGTCGCTCTCCAGCGCGGCGCGCAGACCCGTCTTTTCCGCCACGGCTTTTTTGCTCGCGGATTCCACCAGATGATGCGCCTCTTGCTTGCCGACCTTTTCTGCCAGCGCAAACGCAACCGCCTCTGCCATGATCAGGCCGCCGGTCGCATCGAGATTGGTGCGCATGCGCGCGGCATCGACTTCGAGGCCTTCCGCAATATCGACTGTCGCGGCCAGCCCTCCTGACGTCACAAGCAGAAGGCTTGGCAAGGTCGGCCATTCCGAGTGCCAGGGGCCGGCGCTGCGCTCGTGATCGCCGACTTGCGCCGCGAAAATCGTGGCCGCCAGGTTCGGCGCCATGGTGGCGGCGGCAATCGCGCTTGCGGCGGCGACCGGGTTGCGTTTGTGTGGCATGGTCGAAGAACCGCCGCGGCCTTCGCCCGATGGCTCGAAGGCTTCTGCGACATCGGTCTGCATCATCAACTGGACGTCGCGGCCAATCTTGCCGCAGGTGCCTGCGATGATGGCGAGCACTGACGCTGCTTCTGCAATCCGGTCGCGGTGGGAATGCCAGGGCGATTCCGGCAAGGGGAGTTGAAGGATTTCGGAAAGTTTTTCGGCGACTTTCCAGCCCTGATCGCCGAGTGCTGCGAGCGTGCCGGCGGCGCCTCCGAACTGAAGCGCGAGCGCGTGGCGTTTGAGATGTCGCAAGCGGCCGCGCGAGCGGTGCAGCGCCGCGGCATATTCAGCAAGCTTCAGACCGAACGGCATCGGCAGCGCATGTTGCAGCCAGGTCCGCGCCACCACGGCTGTGTTGCGGTGTTGTCGTGCCAGCCGCGCAAAGCCGCTCACGGCGCGATCGATATCCGACAGCAAGGCGTCGATGCCGGCACGCACGGTCAGCATGGCGGCGGTATCGATCACGTCCTGGCTGGTGGCGCCCCAATGCACGTAGCGGGCGGCCTCCTTGTCTGTCCTGGCCACTTCAGTCGTGAGCGCCTTGACGAGGGGGATCGCCAGATTGCCGGATCGCGTGGCGGCCTCGGCCAGATCAGCGAGGTCGAAGCTACCAGCATCGCAGGCCTTCGCGATCGCCTCGGCGCTCGCAGCGGGCACGATGCCGATGGACGCCTCCGCGCGCGCCAGCGCCGCCTCGAAATCGAGCATGTGTTGCAGGGTGGTCACGTCGTCGCAAACCGCGCGCATGGCGGCGCTGGAGAGCATGGGCGCGAGCAGCGGTGAGAGCGAGGTACTCATCGAGCGGGACCTAACCACTTGTGCGGGCTACTGCCAAGGCGCAACCCTGATGAGCCTGCGAATCGACTGCGAGGTTCTTCCTTTTGGGGCGTTGGTGCATTAGGTCATAGGTTGAAGATCGAAAAGCGAACGGAGACGCACATGGCCATGACGATGCAGGGAGAAGTCCAGCTTGGGGCTTCGCGCGAGGCGGTCTGGGCCAAGTTGAACGACCCCGAGGTGCTCAAGGCGTGCATTCCCGGATGCGAGGAATTGGAGCGGACCGAGGATAACAATGGTTTTCGCGCGGCCGCGAAGATGAAGGTCGGCCCGGTGTCGGCTCGCTTCAAGGGCAAGGTCGCGCTGAGCGATCTCGACCCGCCGAACGGCTACAGGATATCGGGCGAAGGCGAGGGCGGGGTGGCCGGTTTTGCCAAGGGCGGCGCGACGGTGGCGCTGTCGGAAAAGGATGGCGGCACGCTTTTGAAGTACGACGTCGAGGCGCAGATCGGCGGCAAGCTGGCCCAGTTGGGGCAGCGCCTCGTCAACGGTGCGGCCAAGAAACTGGCGGATGAGTTTTTCGCGAATTTCGCCAAGGCGGTGGAAGGCTGATTTCTTGGCTACCTTCAAAAAGCGGCCACCTCGCGCCGTGCCTGTTTGCGTTTGATCCCGGCCAAGCCATGCGGCGATGAGGTTGCTCATTGCTGGTCAGGCCCATATTATAGCCCTGAAACACCTGAAATGACTGCGCTGGCGGGTAGCGTCGGCGCAGATGAAGAGAGCCCGTAAATGGCGAAAATCTCCCTGATCGTGAACGGAAATCCCGTTAACGCCAATGTCGATCCCCGCACGCTTCTGGTGCAATTCCTGCGCGAAAATCTGCGGCTCACCGGCACCCATGTCGGCTGCGATACCTCGCAATGCGGTGCCTGCGTCGTTCATCTCGACGGCAAGGCGGTCAAATCCTGCACCACGTTGGCGGTGATGGCGGACGGTCATGAGGTCCGCACGATCGAGGGGCTGGCGGTCGATGGCGGGCCCTTGCATCCGATGCAGGAAGCTTTCCGCGAACACCACGGCCTGCAATGCGGCTTCTGCACCCCCGGCATGATCATGACCGCGGTCGATATCGTCCACCGCAGGGGGCACGATCTTTCCGACCACACGATCCGCGAAGAGCTCGAAGGCAACCTTTGCCGCTGCACGGGATACCAGAACATCGTGCTGTCGATCGCAGCCGGCGCCAAGGCGATGGCCAAATCCGACCTCGCTTAAACGCCTCACGCGCCGATCGGCAACATCCAGGGAATACCGATGTACGAATTCAAATACCATCGTCCGGAGACCGTGCGGCAGGCTGCCAACCTCCTGATCAAGAACGAAGACGCCAAGGTGATCGCGGGCGGCCACACGCTGCTGCCGGTTATGAAGCAGCGGCTCGCCAGCCCGCCGCATCTGGTGGATCTCTCCCATATCGAAGGGCTCGATGGCATCGAGATGAAGGGCCGTTCGCTCGTCATCGGCGCCACCGCGACCCATCACGCGGTCGCAAACTCGGCCATCGTCGGCGAAGCGATCCCGGCGCTTGCTTATCTCGCCGGCCTGATCGGCGACCCGGCCGTGCGTCATCGTGGCACCATCGGCGGCTCGCTCGCCAACAATGACCCGACGGCCGACTATCCGGCAGCGGTTCTCGCGCTCGGCGCGACCATCGTTACCAACAAGCGCCGCCTCAAGGCCGAGGAATTCTTTCAGGGGTTGTTCTCGACCGCGCTCGAGAACGACGAGATCATCACCAAAGTGATGTTCCCGGTCCCGAAGAAGGCGGCCTATGTCAAATTCCGCAACCAGGCCTCGCGCTATGCGCTGGTCGGGGTGTTCGTCGCCAAACGGCCGTCCGATGTCCGCGTCACCGTTACCGGCGCCGGCGGCGACGGCGTGTTTCGCGTGACCGCGTTCGAGGAGGCGCTGAAGAAGCGTTTTTCGCCGAAGGCGCTGGACGGCTTGACGGTGCCTCCAACTGGCCTCAACAGCGACCTGCACGGCAGCGCCGAGTATCGCGCGCATCTGATCGCGGTGATGGCACGGCGCGCCGTCGAAGCCGCAACCGCGAAAACTTAAGACTTGGCCATTTTCGCCGCAGCAAGGCTCGTTCACTGATGACCGCATCGGCGTTGCCAAATTCCGTCGACGCCATGCTGGAGCTGTTGTCTTCGCGCGGCTATCTGGCCGAACGCTCGCTCGCAACCGTCACCTATTTGTCGCTGCGGATGGGCCGGCCGTTGTTTCTCGAAGGCGAGGCCGGCGTCGGCAAGACTGAGATCGCCAAGGTGTTGTCTGCAGGGCTCGGGCGCAAGCTGATCCGCTTGCAATGCTATGAAGGCCTGGATGCGGCGTCCGCCGTCTACGAGTGGAACAGCGCCGCGCAGATGATCGCGATCAGGCTCGCAGAAGCCGCCGGCGATACCGACCGCGAGCAGCTTTCAGGCGATATTTTCGCCGAGCGCTTTCTGATCAAGCGGCCGCTGTTGCAGGCGCTTGAGCCGGATGTTGCCGGCGCGCCGGTGCTTCTGATCGACGAGCTTGATCGCGCGGATGAAGCGTTCGAGGCCTATTTGCTGGAAATCCTGTCCGACTTCCAGATCACGATTCCCGAATTCGGCACCGTGAAGGCGCCGCAGCCGCCGATCGTGATCATCACTTCAAACCGGACCCGCGAAATCCACGACGCCTTGAAGCGGCGGTGTCTTTATCACTGGGTCGATTATCCGAACGCCGAGCGGGAGCTTGCGATCGTGAAATCGCGCGTGCCTGGCATCTCCGCGAAGTTATCGCAGCAGGTGGTGCGCTTCGTGCAGGCACTGCGGCATCAGGATTTCTATAAATCGCCGGGCGTTGCCGAAACGCTCGACTGGGCCCGCGCGCTTTCCGAACTCGATGCACGCTCGCTGACGCCGGAGGTGATCGGCGACAGCCTGGGCGCGCTGCTCAAATATCAGGACGACATCGCCCGCTTGCAGGGCGAGACGTTACAAAAAGTTTTGAAGGAAGCGACGGGCGAGAATTAGCATACGCGTCAACATTAGTCGTCATTCCGGGATGCGCCACTAGGCGCAGGCCCGGAATCCATAACCACCATCGTGAGTATGGATTCCGGGCTCGCTCGTTTCACTCGCGCCCCGGAATGACGAAAGAGGTTAGGGCACCATGGTCGCCGACAACCGCAGTTCATCGCCGTCCGGCCGGACGGCTGACAACATCATCGGCTTTGCCCGCGCGTTGCGGGCCGCCGGCGTTCCGGTCGGACCGGGCGCGATAATTGATGCGGTGAACGCGATTCAACTCGTCGATATCGGCAACCGCGCCGATATGTTCGCGACGCTTCAGGCGATTTTCGTCAAGCGTCACGAGCACGCGCTGATTTTCACCCAGGCTTTCGACCTGTTCTTCCGCGCCGCCGACGAATGGAAGCAGATGCTGGATTCGGTGCCGCTGCCCGATCAGCCGAGGAAAAAGCCGCCGCCGGCCTCGCGCCGCGTCCAGGAGGCATTCTCGCAAAGCCAGATCACGGAGACGCCGCAAGCAAAAGCAGAGGAGATCCGGCTTTCGGTCTCCGACAAGGAGATCCTCCAGAAAAAAGATTTCGCGCAGATGACAACGGCCGAGATTGCCGAAGTCACCCGCGCCGTCGCCAACATGAAACTGCCGCAGGCAGAATTGCGCACCCGCCGCTACCGGCCGGATGCGCGCGGCTTGCGGCTCGACATGCGGCGAACCCTGCGCGGGTCGCTCCGCACCGGCGGCGATATCGTCGATATCTACCGGCTCGGGCGGATCGAGAAGCCGGCGCCGATCGTGGCGCTGCTCGATATTTCGGGCTCGATGAGCGAATATACCCGCCTGTTCCTGCATTTCCTGCATGCCATTAGCGATGCACGCAAGCGCGTCTCGGTGTTTCTGTTCGGCACCCGCCTGACCAATGTGACGCGGTCCTTGCGCGCGCGCGATCCCGATGAGGCGCTGGCGAGCTGCTCCTCGGCGGTGGAGGACTGGGCCGGGGGAACGCGGATTGCGACCTCGCTGCATACCTTCAACAAGCTCTGGGGACGGCGGGTGCTGGGTCAGGGCGCGATCGTGCTCTTGATTTCCGACGGGCTCGAGCGCGAAGCCGACACCCGTCTTGCCTTTGAAATGGACAGGCTGCATCGTTCCTGCCGCCGCCTGATCTGGCTTAACCCGCTGCTTCGGTATGGCGGCTTTGAGCCCAAGGCGCAGGGCATCAAAATGATGCTGCCGCACGTTGACGAATTCCGTCCGGTGCATAATTTGAAGTCCATCGAAGGGTTGATCGAGGCACTTTCGTCGATGCCGCAAATGCATCACCGTAGCCTGATCCGACCCGCAGCTTGAACGAGAAAACCGGACGAGGCTTCCATGCTCGATCGCGACGAAGACATTCTGAAAGCCGCTGAAGACTGGCAGAAGGCCGGCCACGGTGTGGCGCTGGCGACCGTCGTCGAAACCTGGGGTTCGGCGCCACGGCCGGCCGGCTCCAACCTTGTCATCAACGATGACGGCACGTTCTTAGGGTCGGTCTCCGGCGGCTGCGTCGAGGGCGCCGTGGTCACCGAGGCGCTGGACGTGATCGCCAGCGGCGAGCCCAAGATGCTGGAATTCGGCGTTGCCGACGAGACCGCCTGGAATGTCGGCCTGTCATGCGGCGGCACCATCCGCGTGTTCGTCGAGAAAGTTGGATAAAAAGGTGAAACTCGCGACACTCAAAGAACTCAACGCCGAGCGCGCCGCGCGGCGGCCGGCGATTGTGGTCACCGACACCGCCAATGGCGAGCAGCGCCTGGTCAAGGCAAAGGACTTCGCCGCGGATCCCCTGCACGCCGAGCTTTCCAAGCAATTGCGCATGGGCAAGAGCGCCAATGTCGAGGTCGGCGGCAGAAAGCTGTTTCTCAACGTCTATGCGCCAACCGCCCGCATGGTGATTATCGGCGCGGTCCATATCAGCCAGGCATTGGCGCCCTTGGCGCGCTCGCTCGGCTATGACGTGACGGTGGTCGATCCGCGCACCGCCTTTGCGAGCCCCGAGCGGTTCCCGGACGTGCCCTTGATTGCCGAATGGCCCGACGTCGCGCTGCCGCCGCTCAACATAGATCATTACACGGCGTTTGTGGCGCTGACGCACGATCCCAAGATCGACGATCCGGCGCTGCTGCATGCCTTTGCGCGCGACTGCTTCTATATCGGTGCGCTTGGCTCGCGTAAGACGCATGCCAAGCGCGGTGAACGGCTGAAGGGGCAGGGCGCAACCGATGCCGACATCGCGCGCATTCATGCGCCGGTTGGGCTGGCGATCGGCGCAGTCTCGCCGTCCGAGATCGCCGTGTCGATCATGGCCGAGATCACCGCGAGCCTGCGGGTGCCGAAAGAAAAAGAAGCCGCCGCATGAAATTCGGCCCTGCCAGTCCGGCGGATGCGATCGGCGGTGTCACCGTCCACACCCTGCGACAGGGTTCGCTGGTGCTTAAAAAGGGCACCACGATTGGTCCGGCGGAAGTCACGGCGCTGAACCGGGCCGGCGTCAAGGAAATCGTGGTGGTGCGGCTTGAGGAAGGCGACGTCTCGGAGGACGTTGCGGCCGCCGGCATCGCGCAGGCGGTTGCCGGCGCCGGAATCCATGTTGAACGCGCCTTCACCGGCCGCGCCAATCTGTTTGCCGCCAAGGCCGGCGTGCTGGTGGTCGACCGCGCCGCGGTCGACCGCATTAACAGCGTTGACGAAGCCATCACCTTTGCCACGTTGTCGGCATTCAAGCCGGTGGTCGAAGGCGAGATGATTGCGACCGTGAAGCTGATCCCGTTCGGGGTCGAGGCTAGCTTGCGCGATGCGGCGGTCGAGGCGGCCAAAGGCGGCGCGCTGCGGATCGCGCCTTATGTCATCAAGCGCGTCGGCGTGATCTCTACCTTGTTGCCCGGACTTGCGCCGAAGGTCGTGGACAAGACGATCAGGGTCACCGCGGAGCGGCTGGCGCCTGCGGGTGCGGCCATCATCGCCGAGCGACGCGTGCCGCATGATGAGACCGCGCTCAAGGCGGCGATGAAGGAATTACTGGGGCTTGGCGCGCAACTCGTGATCGTGTTCGGCGCTTCCGCGATTGCCGACCGGCGCGACGTGATTCCGGCAGCACTCACGGGTATCGGTGGCATGATCGATCATTTCGGCATGCCGGTCGATCCGGGCAATCTGCTTTTGATTGGCAAGGCCGGCAACATTCCGGTGCTCGGCGCGCCCGGCTGCGCGCGCTCGCCGGTGGAAAATGGCTTCGACTGGGTGCTGATGCGCCTGCTCGCAGGGCTCAAGGTGACCCGCACCGAACTGACGGGGATGGGCGTCGGCGGGCTATTGATGGAAATCGTGACACGGCCGCAGCCGCGCGAAATCCTTGAGGCCGGCGAAAACCGTCATGTCAGCGCGGTCGTGCTCGCCGCCGGTCGCTCGACCCGGATGGGCGGTCCGAACAAGCTGTTGGCCGAACTGGACGGTCAAAAGCTGGTCCGGATCGTCACCGAGCAGGCGCTCGCCTCGAAGGCGAAGGACGTCATTGTCGTCACCGGCCATCAGGCCGAACTGGTCGAGAAGGCGCTTGCCGGGCTCGAAGTGAAATTCGTCCGCAATCCGGATTTCGCGCACGGCCTTGCGAGTTCGGTGAAGGCCGGCATATCGGTGGTGCCCAAGCAGGCGGACGGTGCCGTGGTCTGTCTCGGCGACATGCCGATGATCTCGGCCGACTTGATCGACCGCCTGATCGACGCCTTCGCGCCGGATCGCGGCAATTTGATTGCGGTCCCCGTCAGCGACGGCCGGCGCGGCAATCCCGTGTTGTGGTCGCGCCGTTTCTTCAACGAATTGATGACGCTCGATGGCGATGTCGGCGCCCGTCACCTCATTGCTAAACATAATGAAGCGGTGGCAGAGGTCGCGGTCGAGGGGGACGGCGCCTTTCTCGATATCGACACGCCGCAGGCGCTGGAAGCCGCGCGCGGCGGTTAGATTCAAACGCGGTGTCGTCGCGCCGGGCAAATTGTTCGATCCGCAATTTCCGTTCACCAAGTTGAAACGTCCTCTCTCTTAGATTTCCGCCCGCTGAGATTGGGGAGGGGATATTGATCGTTTCGACTGCTGCCGCGCGGCGCCGCGCGCTATTTGTGCTTGCCTTCACGCTTGTGGTCGGCGTCTCACGTTTCGTGACGGAAAGCCGTGCCGCGGGTGCCTTCGCGATCGGCAAATGCGGCGCCTACGGGCAGGCCTATGACTATCCGGCCGAAAGCGCGGCACGCGCCGCCGCGCTCAAGCAGTGCAACGGCGACTGCAAGGCGGTCACCATGAAGCACTCTTGCGCCGCGTTTTCCGTCGACATGGCCAATCCCTGCGGCGCCCACGGTTATGCGGTGAAGCCGCATATTTCGAGCTCGCTCAACGAAGCCACCCGCGAATGCTACAAATTCGGCGGCAAGGAGTGCGTGATCCGGGCCTGGGCCTGCGACGCCAAGGGGTGATGCGACAAGGTTGATGCGATAGCTTCGACGCCGGAATCTTGTTCTAGTATTCCGGAGTTTTCGGATCTTTCGCGGATACCGAAATGACGTCGTTTGGAGCCGTCCATGCAATTCGACACCAAGATCGCGGTCGTGATCCGGACCGATCTCGAAGCCTGGCAGAAACTGAACGTCTCTTCCTTTCTCGCTGGCGGCATCGCGGCTGCGTTTCCGGAATGCATCGGCGAGCCTTATGCGGACGGTTCGGATACGCGATATCTATCGCTGATCGGACAGCCGATTCTGATCTATGGCGCCGACCGCGCGGCGCTTTCCCGCGCGCTCGAGCGGGCGTTGGCGCGCGACGTGACGCCGGCCGTCTACACTGAAGACATGTTCAGGACCACGCACGACGCCGCCAACCGCGAGGTGGTGAGGGCGGTCGCCCGCGCCGATCTCAATCTTGTTGGCATTGCCATGCGTGCTGAACGCAAGGTGATCGACAAGATCGTCGATGGGCTGAAATTCCACAGCTAGCCGCAAAGCGTTTTCAAGCGAAGTGGGTACCGGTTCGCGTGAAGAAAACGCGTCAAAACAAAAACGAGGCCCTCGGTTTGATTATCGAACCAGATAGGCGCTAGGCTTGTTTGGCCAGGAGATTATCGACCCCGACCCCGTCGCGTTCTTCGATGATCTCGGCAATCCATCGCCGGTGACAATGCAGATGGTCGCGCTCATAGCATAGGATGCAAACGGGTCCAGATTTCTTCACCAGTGCCGACAGTTCGTCGAGTTCTTCCCTAGCCTGCGGCGTCTTGAGATGTTTTGCGTAGATTTTTTGCAAGGTCTCGTATTGGCCGGCGCGAGCGGCGAGGCGGCCCTCTTTCGGCGTGCCAAGCCCGCGCAAATGCACATACGAAATGCCGCGCTCGTCGAGACCTGCGGCCAGCTGGCTTTTTGAAAAGCCGGGGCGGCGCGAGGATGCCACGGCCCGAACATCGACGAGCAATTTCACGCCGGCCTGCTCGAGCTCGTCGAGCACGGATTTGGCCGGCGTCTGCTCATAGCCGATGGTGAAAAGCTTTTTCGTTCTCGCCACGACCTGACGTCCTGGTTAGCTGACGCGTGCGATCAGTTCCATTGCGCCGGCAGGTGCACGAATCTTGCCTTCATGGATCACGTAGGCAAAGACGTCTCGCGGCATCTTCTTTGGTTTCGTATCATCGACGCGCGGAAGATCGTCGGGTTCGCCGCCTTCCGCCCACAGCTGCAGCCGCTTCGCCCAGGCATCGAGTTGTTTCGGCGGATAACAGGTCTTGATCTCGTCATCGCCTTTTTGCAGCCGCGCGTAAACGAAATCGCTGGCGACGTCCGCAATCGCCGGATATTTGCCGTGTTCGGCAAACACCACAGGCGTCTCGAATTTTCGGATCAGGGCCACGAAGTCAGGGACGCAAAAGCTGTCGTGGCGCACCTCGACCACATGGCGCAAATGCCGGCCGTCAAGTTCGCGCGGCAAGAGTTCGAGGAACTTGCCGAAATCCACCTCGTCGAATTTCTTGGTCGGTGCGAATTGCCAGAGCACGGGGCCGAGGCGGTCGCCGAGTTCGAGCACGCCGGAATCGTAAAACCGCTTCACGGAATCGCCGGCTTCCGCCAGCACGCGGCGGTTGGTCGCAAAGCGCGGGCCCTTCAACGAGAACACAAAGCCGTCCGGCACCTCGCGCGCCCACTTGCGAAAACTCTCCGGCTTCTGCGAGCCGTAATAGGTGCCGTTGATCTCGATCGAGGTGAGTTTGGAGGCCGCGTATTGTAGTTCTTTGGCCTGGACAAGCTTTTCGGGGTAGAACACGCCGCGCCAGGGCTCGAACGTCCAGCCGCCGATGCCGATGAATATCTTTCCGGATTTGGTGGTGGCTTTGGACGCGGGGGCTTTGCTCACGGGCGATCTCGCTCTCGGATACGCAAAAGAGGGGAGTTTGGAAGTCGAAGCGTAGTCAAACCGGTTGGAGTTGGCCAGTTCAGGTGCTTGGCAACTCGAGCCCCTTGTAAAACGTCCGATCGTTCCTATTTGGTTCCTAACGGCGACGTTGATGCTTCATAGCTCCGGCGCTGGGACGACCACGAAATAGCTCGGCTGCGCCGGATGTACGCGCGCCATCTGTTCGTGGTCGTTGGCATTTTTGGGAGTCGTTTGGCCCCAAAGGGCCTGCATCCGGCCGTTCCCTTGGCTCCCATCCAACGATCGGATATACGCTGGCGTCATGAATGACGCTTTGCAAATGGGTGCCGGGAATCCAATCCAAGCTATTGGTTTACCTCAGCTTTCTGTCGTTATCCCCACCTTCAACGAACGGGACAATGTCACCACGCTGTTTCGACGGCTGGAAAAGACACTTGCCGGCATCCCGTTCGAAGCCATCTTTGTCGACGACAATTCGCCTGACGGAACCTGGCAGGTCCTGCGCGCGCTCGCGCGCGAGGACGGTCGCGTGCGTTGCATCCGGAGGATCGGACGCCGCGGCCTGTCCGGTGCCTGCATCGAGGGCATCCTGGCCTCGAGTGCGCCGTGCGCGGCTGTCATCGACGCCGATTTGCAGCACGACGAGACGCAACTGCCGAAGATGCTCGCGCTGCTGCAAGGTGGCGAATTCGATCTGGTGATCGGCAGCCGCTATATCGAGGGCGGCAGCGCGGACAGTTTCAACCGCCACCGGGCTGGCGCCAGCGCGCTCGCGACCGAAGTCGCCAAGCGCGCGTTGAAGGTTGAGGTCGCCGATCCCATGAGCGGCTTTTTCATGATCCGCCGCGACCGCTTCGAAGAGCTCGCCCCGCAACTGTCGACGCAAGGGTTCAAGATACTGCTCGATGTGGTGGCGACAGCGCACGGTGCACTCCGCATCAAGGAGATTCCGTACACGTTCGGTTCGCGGCTTCATGGTGAGAGCAAGCTCGACTCCATGGTGGCGCTGGACTTCCTGGGCCTGGTGCTTGCAAAACTCACCCACGACGTGGTGTCGCTGCGGTTTTTGCTGTTTGCGATGGTCGGCTCGCTCGGGCTTGTCGTGCATTTGGCCGCGCTCTACGTGGCGCTCGAAGTTTTTCACGTTCCGTTTGCGGGAGCGCAGGCTTGTGGCGCGCTGTGCGCCATGACCAGCAACTTCATCCTCAACAATTTCCTCACCTATCGCGATCAGCGGCTGAAAGGCTTTGCGATCCTGCGCGGCCTTTTGTTGTTCTATCTCGTCTGCAGCGTCGGCCTATTCGCCAATGTTGGCGTGGCGTTCTCGGTCTACGACCAACAGCCGATCTGGTGGCTGGCGGGTGCGGCCGGTGCGCTGATGGGCGTGGTCTGGAATTACGCGATGTCCGGACTGTTCGTCTGGCGCAAGCGATGAACCCTCCATGAATCCGGACGAGGGCGCCACTCGGCTCGTTCGCAACACGATATTGACTGTCGCGGCTCTCGTTTTGCTGCGGCTGGTCGGCGCGGCCTGGATGCCGCTGACCTTCGACGAAGCCTATTACTGGATCTGGTCGAAGAATCTCGCCTTCGGCTATTACGATCATCCGCCGGGCGTTGCGCTGGTAATCCGTCTTGGTACCATGATCGCTGGCGATACCGAGCTTGGTGTGCGGCTGGTGTCGATCCTGCTCGCGTTGCCGATGAGTTATGCCGTTTATCGCACGGCCGAAATCCTATTCGGCGGCAGGAAGCTGGCGGCCAATGCCACCATTCTTTTGAATGTCACCTTGATGGCGGCGGTCGGCACCCTGATCGTAACGCCGGATTCACCGCTCCTGGTCGCCTCCAGCTTTGTGCTGTTTTTTCTCGCCAAGGTGCTGGAGAGCGGCCGTGGTGCCTGGTGGCTTGCGGTCGGCGCCGCTGCGGGCGCGGCGCTTGTGTCGAAATACACCGCGATGTTCTTTGGGCCGGCGATCCTGATCTGGCTGATCAGTGTACCCAAGCTGAGGCGATGGCTGCTCTCGCCTTGGCTCTATTTTGGCGGGCTAACGGCGTTGGCCGTCTTTTCGCCCGTCGTTTTCTGGAACGCCGATCACAGTTGGGTTTCCTTCATCAAGCAGCTCGGCCGCGGCGAGGTCGTTAGTTTCAGGCTCTCGTTCATCGGCGAACTGATTCCGACCCAGATTGCCTTTGCGACGCCGCTGGTTTTCATCCTCGGTGCGATGGGCCTTTATGCGTTGATGCGGCGCGAAGGCGGCGCGCTCGCCTCACGCGTGTTGATCAGCGCGATGTTCTGGGTCATCACGCTCTATTTCCTCTGGCATTCGCTACATGCCCGCGTCGAAGCAAACTGGTTTGCGCCGGTTTATCCGGCGCTCGCGGTCGCAGCCGCGGTCGCCGCCAACCTGACGCGGTGGGAGCGGGTTTCGCAAGCCGTGGTGGATTTCTGCCTGCGCTGGGCTTCGCCGGTCGGCATTTTGATGTTTGCAGCCCTGATCGTGCAGGCCAACACGGGCGTGCTGTCGGGTTTTCGCCGCGACGCCACAGTTCGAAGCGTCGGCGTCGGCTGGCCGGCGCTCGCCGCCGAGATCGAAACGACGCGGTTGCGTGTCGGCGCATCTTGCGTGCTGGCGCCTGATTACGGCACGGCGAGCTGGCTCACTTTTTATCTGCCAAAGGACACCTGCGTGGTGCAACCGACCCAGCGCATCCGCTGGGTCAACATGGCTGAGCCCGATCCCGCCAAATTGTCAGGCAAACTTCTGTGGGTCGACGAGGTGCGCGCCAACCTCCAGCCTTACGTGACCGACACGTTCGCAACGATCAAACGGGTCGGAGAATTCAAGCGCATGCGCGGGCCGCTCGTGATCGAAACCTACGGACTCGATCTCGTCGACGGGGCGAAGCAAGCGGTGCTCGACAATTCGCCGCCGCCGGAGCTGCATTAGCAACGTTGCTCGATCGCTCGCGTAAATATGGCGAATTCAAGGAGGAGGAATTGCGAAGAACCACGGCCCTTTACGGGCTTTTCTGCCGCAAATCCGTTTCATTTCGGGACTGCCTCACAACTGCCGCGCACTTAATTGCCATTTAACTAAAACTTGCCTTAATGCCGTCCCGCGCCTCTGCGAAATGCTGCCGATGAGTTCGGCGGACGATCGTACTGGCCGCCGTTCGAAGGTGCCCGCGCCGTGCACCTTGGAGCGGCGGTTATGGGGGAGACGAGGTGGAACCAGTCCGGATGCAAGGCGAATGAGTACCAGTGTAGTTGCGTGTTACGAGTTCGCGGCACCCACTCTTAAGAGACCAGCCCGCAAAGTGACCCCGCAGAGTCTGTTCACTGTGTCCGCAGTGATCGGTCTTGTGATCGGTTGCGGCTGGACGGTCTACGCCAATATTTTTGCGGCCGGCCCCTATCCAGAACTCGGCAGCGCCAGTTTCGATGCGCCGGTCGCGCGCCGTTTCGTCAACGTCGCGATGCATCGTGTCGCCCGGTCTGAATCGCCGATTGACACGCCCGAAAGCGAGCCGGCCGAGCCCTCGCTTTCCTTCCTCGATCGTTTCGCCGCCGCTTCGCCCCAAGGTGTGGCGCCCGCACCCGTGCCGGGAGAACCCGTAAAATTCGCGGTCGCGCCAAAGCCCGAACCGCTGAAGCTCGCCGAAGCGTCGAAGGCAAAAGAGACACCGAAAGAGCCGTCGAAGGAGGCTGCGAAGTTTCAGCTCGCGTCGGCTTCGCCGACGGCGCAGCCGGACGATCCCCCGAAGGGCATGGGCAAGATCCGCGAGATGGCGCAGCGCGCGAAGAATGCGATCCTGTCGCTTGGCGGCGAGCGTCAGTCGATCGTCGACAAGCTTTGGGGCAAGGAGCCGTCTTCGCGTAATCCGGTTTTGGCTTATGCTTCCGCCGACGCCAGCGCCACTGTGAACGTTACCGGCAGCGTCGGCCGCGAACAGAATCCGCTGCTCGGTGGTTCGCCGCCTTACGATCGCGACACTGCCGTCTACGACATCACAGCGCACACGGTGTATCTGCCCGACGGCACCAAGCTCGAGGCCCATTCCGGCCTCGGTTCCTATCTCGACGATCCGCATTCCTCGCGCATTCGCATGCGCGGCGTGACACCGCCCCATATCTATACGTTGAAGCCGCGCGAGGCGCTGTTCCACGGCGTAGCGGCGTTGCGGCTGACGCCGGTCGGCGGCGAAGACGCGATCTACGGCCGCGAAGGCCTACTCGCGCATACCTTCATGCTCGGTCCCAACGGTGACTCCAACGGTTGCGTCTCATTCCGCGACTACAACGCCTTCCTCAACGCCTACCGCAACCAGGGCATTCGCAAGCTCGCCGTTCTCGCGCGGGTGGATTAAGCGGGCGGGGCTTCGACTTCAAAGGCTCCCACTTCGTCCACTTTCGGTTCATTTCCGCTTTCGGTTTTTTGGCCGTGTCGATAGTCTTGCTCGCATGTCCGAGCCAGATTTGCAGCCGACGCTCGTCGGCCCCAATATCACCATCAGACCAATCAGACCGGATGACTGGGCGGAGCTATATGCGGCCGGCTCCGATCCGAAGATTTGGGAAGTGCATCCGGTTTTCACCCGGTACACCGAGCCTGAGTTTCGAAAATTCTTTGACGGTGCGGTCGCTTCCAAAATGGGCTTTGCGTTTGTCGACCGCGCCACCGGCCGGCTGATCGGATCGAGCCGCTATTACGGCTACGAGCCCGCGATCGGCGAGATCGAGATTGGCTGGACCTTTCTCGCTCGCAGCCATTGGGGCGGCAGCGCCAACCGCGAGGTCAAGCGCATGATGCTCGACCATGCTTTCACCTTCGTCGACACCGTTGTGTTTTGGGTCGGCCACGAGAACTGGCGTTCGCAGGGCGCGATGACCAAGATCGGCGGGGTCAAACGCGAAGGCCCGTTCACCCGCGCGCTCTCCGGCGAACAGCCGTACTTTATTTTCGAAGTCACAAAAGGCCGCTATGAAGCGGGGGGCCGCGCGCTATTGGCGTGAGGCGGAGAGGGGCTTTCATGACGTCGACGCCGGAGAAAGGCGCCCGATCTCCGTGGATCACCGTTTGGTTCACTCCGCGGCTCACCATCGAACGCCTCGTCGCGACCCGGCCGACCTATTTCGTCTGGCTGCTGGCGATCACGGGCACGGTCGCGACCTTCTACAACCAGATTTCGGTGATCGACGGCGCGACTTATCTTCTGAACTGGCAGCTTGCGCTGGGCCTCGTGCTGCTTGGCATATTTGTCGGCGTTGCCTGGTTATATCTGGCAGGGGTGTTACTGAGTTGGATCGGTGGCCTGTTAGGCGGACGAGCGCCTGCTCTTCACCTGCGCGCCGCGTTTGCCTGGAGTGCAGTGCCGACGATCCTCGGCTTTATCGTGATCCTGACAATCGGTGCTGCGAACGGTCGTGGAATTGCCCTGGACATCGTTCCGCTGGTGGTGGCCGCTTCTGCGTTGTGGTCGCTGGTCGTCTTCCTGCTGATGCTGGGGCGCGTCGAACATTTCGGATTCTGGCGAACAATACTGACCTATCTGTTCAATCTGGTTCTGGGGTTTACGGTCGCACTCTTCATTCGCGGTCTTCTCTACCAGCCTTTCAATATTCCGTCGGCCTCCATGAGTCCGACGCTGCTTGTCGGTGACTATGTTTTCGTCTCGAAGTTCGCCTATGGCTACAGCCGCTATTCGCTGCCATTTTCGGCACCGCTACCTTCGGGGCGGGTATTTTCCGTCGCACCGGCGCCGGGTGATGTCGTCGTGTTTCGCGTTTCGAAAGACCAGGCGATCGACTACGTGAAACGTGTCGTTGGACTGCCCGGCGATCGCATTCAGATGAAACAGGGCCAGCTTTATATCAATGATACGCCGGTCAAGCGGGAGCCTTTGGCCGATATCTTCGATGACGGTGCGTGCGGGTTGGCATCCAGCACCTCAGTGAAACGCTGGCGGGAAACATTGCCAAACAACGTGACTTACGAGACGCTCGATTGCGTGGACCACGGTTTTCTCGACAGCACCGATGTTTACACCGTCCCGGACGGTCATTTTTTCATGCTGGGCGATAATCGCGATAACTCGACCGACAGCCGCGTGCTCTCGCAGGTCGGCTATGTTGCCATCGATAATCTGATTGGCCGCGTGAGCTTGATTTTCTTCTCGCGCGAAGATGGAGGCGGCGCGCCGGCGCGTGTTCGCACCGAGCGGATCGGCAAGCTGGTGCGGTGAACGAACTTTTCGAGACCCGCCAATAAAAACAGCTGTCGATATTAACGCTTTAATAACCGATCTTGCTAACGCGAACTCCACGCTCGGATTTTATCCTTGTCCGCCGGGGAGTTAAGAAAATGCCGAAAGCGAGCAAAAGCTCGGTCAATGGAAAGGGTGCGCACGACGCCGGCGTTTTGGCCGACGGCGAGCAGCCCGGCCGACGCAATCCAATTCGCTGGCTTGTCATTTGCGGCGTCCTGCTGATCGCGGCCATTGCGATCGGTACCGCGGTCATGATCACCAATTTCCGCGACCACGCGCTCGAGAGCAGCACACGCGAGTTGGAAAACACCGTCCTGTTGCTTGCTCGTCACTTCGACCAGCAACTGGACGATGTCGAGGTGCCGCTCACCGATCTGATCGAGCAAATTCATCAGGCCGGCATCGCGTCTCCGGACGATTTCAGGCGCCGGATG
>Ga0210386_10000764_pt1 | contig 29594 bp, 22 predicted proteins | sample IncBWH32OmetaG_FD_160091 | JGI IMG/M metagenome (GOLD analysis project Ga0210386, IMG submission 160091) | Forest soil microbial communities from Barre Woods Harvard Forest LTER site, Petersham, Massachusetts, United States - Inc-BW-H-32-O ...
CGAAGTCGCTCGCATCCGAGGCCGACCAGTGGCGATTGAGTGCCTCGCGAATCGCAGTCTCAGTCATCCTGCTACTCCCGTTCCGGGTCATCGAAGCGCGGCACGCTTCGTGCCATCGCACGTCGGTCGCCCACGCCAGCCAATTTAGTTGCCCCGTGGAATGAAGCCAGGCACGCCGGTCTCCACCACCGTGTTGAACCTGATGTTCGTCGTGATGTCCTCGCGCATCTCCCGCATGGCGTCTTCGGGCAGGGCCGAGATCTCAAAGCTCTCTTGGATGTGGCGAGCTCCGGTCGAGGTGGTCAGGAAAGCGGTGCCGCGTTGCACGGCCCAAGCCAGTGCGACTTGAGCCGGCGTCTTGTGGACCCGCTGTGCAATGCTTGTGATCACAGGGTCATTCAGCACTCTTGGATCCATGCCGTGTCCCAACGCTGCAAACGCCAGCAGTACAATCCCGTGCTCCCGACAGAAGTCGAGCAGCTCCCATTCCGGGAGGTACGGATGGGATTCGACCTGCACCACGGCAGGCTTGATCCGGGCAGCCGCAACGACCTCTCGCAGCTTTTGCAAGCTGACATCTGACAAGCCGATCGCCTTGCAGTGACCGTCATCAACGAGGCGCTCGAGCGCCTGCCACGTCTCGACCAAGGTGACCCCGGAATCGTAAATCACCCGGCCGTGCGTGTCCCTCGGGTCCTGCTCGTCGCCGGGTTGAAAAGCAAAAGGAGTATGCGTAAGATAGCAGTCGATATAGTCGATTTGCAGTCGCCGGCAACTCGCTTCGAAGGCAGGCTTGACCCGCTCGGGGCGATGATTGGTGTTCCATAGCTTTGTCGTAATAAAAACATCTCGTCGCCGGACTGTCCCCGCCCTGAACGCTGTCTGTATCGCATCACCAACCGCCGCTTCATTGCGGTAACGTTCCGCACAATCGAAATGTCGAAATCCCACGTCCAGTGCGGTCTTCGTCGCTTCTTGCGTTGCAACAGGATCGGGTATCAGCGTGCCAAACCCAACGGCAGGAATGGCACCAGATCCATGGGTAAGAGGAATCCTGGTATAGCGAAGCGTATGGGGGGGTGCCATGCTCGTACTCCTTGTTAATTTGCCGGGCGTGGCTTGCGCAGAAACAGCACAAGCGGGCTCACGATCAGCATTGCGATCATCATGACCCCGAATTGGTCGATGAGCCCGACGAAAGCTGCCTGGCCGGTGATCATATCGTTCAGCGCGGCTAGCCCCGGTGTAGCGATCGGACCGGTGACATGAGCGGCGGCGCGGGTGGGTGTGAGGTCCTTTGCCAGCGCGACGTGCATGGCCTGGGTATTGTTGTAGAAGTAGAAGATGACCAATGCGATGCCGATCGTGCCGCCATAAAGGCACGCCAAATTGAACAGCGCAGTGCCTTCTGGGCGGAATGTCGGATCGAGCGTGCTGAAAGCCGTCTTGGTGAGCGTCGGCAGCAAGATGCCCGGGCCGGCACCTTGGAACGCCCCTGCAGCGACGACGGGCCACCAGTCCGTCTCGGGTGAATAGCCGAGCATCCGCCAGTTGGCGTAGATGACGAGGGCCATGCCAACGGCCAGGAGCAGCCGATTGTCGATCCACGCCGGAACGCGTGCCGTCAGGTTCAGCGCTCCGACCAGCGCGACGCTGCGCGGAATCGCCATGTAGCCGGTGGTGTTCGCCGGGTAGTTGAGCAGTTCATCCAGTATCGGCGACGTCAGGGCGATCGTCGGCAGCAGAACGAGGCCGAATGCGAAGTACATAATCGCGGAAAGGATGAAGTTACGGTCCTTGAACAACGCCGGATCGAGGAAATGCGCCTTGGTGGTCAGGACGTGCACGAGAAAGAGGGTGAAACCCAGCGCCGAGGCAGTCGCCTCTGCCCAGATCTCGGCCGAGTCGAACCACTCCATGTGCTCGCCGCGGTCGAGCAGCATCTGCAACGCGACTGCGCCGATCGAGAATGTCGTCAGGCCGAAGAAATCGAAGGGCTGGTTCTGCGCGGCCCGCTTCTCCGGAAGCGAGAGCGCGACGGCCAGGAAGATAAACCCCGTCACCGGCAGACTGACATAGAACATCGAGCGCCAGTCGTAATATTCGCTGAGCCAGCCGCCGACGGTGGGACCACTGAGCAGGCCAAGCATTAGGGTTACGGCCACCACCAGGTTTATGCGGGCGTGCCGCGAGGGTGGCAGTATATCGAGCAGGATCGCGATCGACAGCGGAGCGAGGGTGCCGCTTGCGCCACCTTGGATGACACGAGCGGCGATGAATTGCATAGGGGTTGTCGCTCGCGTCGCGAGCACAAGGCCAAGCGCAAAGAGGACGATGGAGATCTGAAAAACGGATTTTCGGCCGTAGCGACCCGCAAGCCAACGCGCCATCGTCATGGTGGTGGCGCTCGCCGTGATATACGAGGTGAATATCCAACCGACCTCGTCGTCGGACATCGACAGCGCACCTTGAATATAGAGCAAGGCGGCATTCGGCAGCGAGATGGTGATCGCCTGCATGTAAGTTGCCATCAGCGCCGCGACGATGATCGTGCGCTGGCCCTCGGCTGCGGCGCTCGGTGCGAGTGCGGCGCTCACCTGGACGGCTCCGCCACGCGCGCGGGCGCGAGCGGATGGCGCCAGGTGCGGCGATAGTCCGTGTCGACCCGCGCGATGACACTGATACCCGAGAACAGCGACCGGTCCGGATCGATCGTGACAAGCTCAAGGCGTACTGGCAGACGCTGCACCACTTTGACCCAATTGCCGGTCGCGTTCTCGGGTGGCAGGATCGCGAAATCCGATCCGGTGTCCGGACTCATGCGGACAACATGCGCCTTGAAGGTGTGACCCGGATACGCATCGACGCGGATTGCCGCCTGTTGATCCGGACGCATGTGGGTTAGGCCGGTTTCGCGGAAATCGGCCTCGATCCAGATGCGCCGGCTCGACATCATTGAAAACACGGCGGCTCCAGGATTGACGAAGTCGCCGACCTGCAGGTCATCGACCTGTGCCACGATGCCGTCGTCGGGCGCCGTCACCGTTGCATAGGAGAAATCGAGCCGGGCCCGGTCGAGCTGGGCCTTGGCGGCGCTGACCGTTGGGTGGCGATCGACCGCGATGTTCGGATCGCCATTCAGCGCGACCACGGTGTTGGCGATCTGCTGTCCGATCGACGCGATGTGCTGACGGGCGACCTTGAGATCGATATCGGCTCGGCCGTAGACCTCGCGTGGCGTCCAACCGTCAGTGACGAGCGCTTTCCGTCGCCCATATTCGCGCACGTCGAAGTTCGCGGTATCGCTCGCCGATTGGAGCTCAGCCAGTTGCTGGCGATAAGTGGCCTTGAGCTCATCGATCTGCAGACGCGCACTGCTGAGCTGCGCCTTGGCCTGCTCGGCTGCGATCCGGTATGATTCCGGATCGATCCGGAACAGGACCCGGCCCTGTTGGACGTGCTGATTGTTCTTGACGGCAATTTCCACCGCCTGGCCGGCGACCCGGGCGTTGATGGACTCCTTTGGTGCGCGGACAAAGGCATCGTCGGTCGAAACGTAAGGTTGCTCCGCCAGATAGTACGCTGCGCCGACCGCAGCCAGTATGACCGGGAAGAGGATCAACAGCAGGGGACGGAGTCGCTCCTGCAATTCCCGCTTTGGCACCGCGGCGTGGTCGCCGGATATGGGACGGTCGGGCGCTCGGCTCGACTTGGCGTCGACCTCGGTAAGCTGCCCTGCATTACCGTCGTGGATGGCGACGCCGGAGGTCATCAAGCAGCCGGTTGGCTCAGAACTGGACTGCATTGTGGGCCTCCAGGCCGATGCATGCTGTACCGTGCCCGCAGTCATTCAATATTTTGACCCGACGACGATTGCGGAAGCCGCTCATTCTTTGACATATCGCGCGTTGCAGTTCGCCAGGTCGCCAGGGTGGCGCAAATAAGCCGCTTCGCCGACGTAGAACCCGGCGTCATGGCATGCGCCTCAGCGCGCGCTCAGCCTCCGGCTGTCATCTCCAATCCCACGAGGTCTGGTGTCACTATCTTGAGCAACGCGCGCTCGATTTCTGCAGTGTCGCTTCCGAGAATGACGGTCTGGTTGTGGCCGTTGGACACATCGAGGTCCGCCGTCCGTCCTGGATTCGTCCCGCCCACGCCTTATGGGTCGAAACCGGAAGTTCAGGCGGATCCACTATCGTCCACCGTCTTCCCCTCGGCGCGGCAAGGACCGAGCCAGCCGGACTTTCAACGCGCGCAACCCGCAGCGTTGCGGTCGGCCAGCGCGAGACACGTGAGCAATGCGCGACAAGCCCCGATGTCGCCTACGGACGGTATCAGCGCCCCCGCCGCGCGTGGCGCCAGCAGGTGGTCAGATGATCATCCACCATCCCCGACGCCTGCATGAAGGCGTAGCAGATCGTCGAGCCGACGAAGCGGAAGCCCCGCTTGCGCAACGTCTTGCTCATGCGATCCGACGCCTCGGTCTGCGCCGGAACCTGGTCGGGGCGGGTCCACGCATTGACGATCGGCGCGCCGTCGATCAGGCCCCACAGGAAGGCATCAAAGCTGCCGAGTTCCTCGATCGCTGCCAGTGCCGCGCGGGCATTGTCACGCACCGAGAACACCTTCAGCCGGTTACGGATCACGCCGGACTCCGTCAGCACCTTCTCCAGTGCTGTATCGCGCATCCGCATCACCCGCGCGATGTCGAAATTGTGGAAGGCGTCGCGATAGGCCTGCCGCCGGTCCAACACCGTCCGCCACGACAGGCCCGCCTGCGCGCCCTCCAACGTCAGTAGCTCGAACAGCGCGCGGTCGTCGTGTAGTGGGACGCCCCACTCGGTGTCGTGATAGGCCTGCATCGCCGGCGTCGAGCTGCCCCAGCTGCAGCGTCGCCAGTCGTCGGTGGTGGTGCTCATCATATCCCTCCTATCCTGGCCCGCCGGTCCCGGCCTGTCGGTCCCGGCCCTTGAGGGCGCGTCGAGCCCGGCCCAGACTGGCCGCCTCATCATCTCCCACACGAGGCCCCGCATGCTGCCGTCCAAGGATCGCCTGACCGTCTGCTTCGCCCATGTCGCCTATGGCATGCAGGACCGCTTCGCCCTGCGCAACACCATGATCGACAGTTTCCAGGTGCGCTCGCGCGAGGAGCTGGACGCCCGGCTGGGTGATTTCGATGTGCTGGTGTGTTCGGGGATGTGGCGCAACGATCTGATCGGCACGGCGTCGCGGCTGAAGTTGGTGCAGTCGATCAGCGCCGGCACCGATCAGTACGACAAGCCGGCGATGCAGGCGGCGGGCATTCGCCTGGCCAGCGCGGCAGGCGTGAATGCGCGCGCGGTGTCGGAACATGCGATGGCGTTGATCCTGGCGCTGTCGCGTCGGCTGCCGGATGCGCGCGACAACCAGCACAAGAAGTATTGGCGTGGCATGCAGAGCGACCACGCGCTGCGCGAGGACGAGCTGGGCGGCAAGACCGTGCTGGTCGTAGGGCTGGGGAAGATCGGCAACCGGCTGGCGCATCTGGCGAAGGCGTTTGACATGCGCGTGGTGGCGACACGGCGCGATCCGGCGGCGGGGGGCGAGGCGCATGAGGTGCACGGCATGGGTGCGCTGAAGTCGCTGCTGCCGCAGGCGGATTACGTCGTGCTGACCTGCCCGCTGACGCCGGAGACCGAGAAGCTGATGAATGCCGAGACGCTGGCACTGATGAAGCCCGGCGCGGCGCTGGTCAACATGGCGCGTGGCCGAGTGGTGGATGAGGCGGCGCTGATCGCCGCGTTGCAGAGCGGCGCGCTGACGCTGGCGGCGATCGATGTGGTGGTGGAAGAACCGCTCCCGGAATACTCTCCGCTGTGGAGCCTGCCGAATGTCTTCATGACGCCGCACACCGGTGGTGAAACGCGCCGGTACGAGGACAACGTGCTGGATATCCTGCTGGAGAACCTCGATCACGTCTGGCGCGGCGAGGCGTTGCGGAACCAGATCGTGTGATGATGCCACACGTCATGCCGTGGCTTGGCCACGGCATCTACGCCTTGCCGACGTGGAACGTACAAAGGCGTGGACGCCGGGCCCGCGCGCGGCATGACGGGTAAAGGTTTCTCGCGGTGATCGCCTTTGCCGATCTGCTGGAACGGCTGGTCTTCACGCCGTCGCGCAACGCCAAGGTCGCGCTGCTGCGACGCTACTTCCTGACGCAGCCCGACCCGGACCGCGGCCTCGGCCTGGCGGCGATCACCAACGAGCTGCGTTTCACTGTCGCGAAGCCTGGGCTGATCCGCGCCCTGGCCGCCGAGCGCACCGACCCGACGCTGTTCGCGCTGTCCTACGACTATGTCGGCGACCTGGCCGAAACCGTCGCGCTGATGTGGCCAGCGCGGCCGACCAATGCCGCGCCGCCGCTTCTCGCTGAAGTGGTCGAAGCGCTAGAGCTGGCACCCAAGGCGGCGCTGCCCGAGTTGGTGGCGGGCTGGCTCGATGCGTCGGACGCATCGGTGCGGTTGGCACTGTTGAAGCTGATCACCGGCGGGTTGCGCGTCGGCGCCTCGGCGCGACTGGCGAAGATCGCGCTGGCCGAGATCGGCAAGCTGGAGGCCGACGCGGTGGAGGAGGTGTGGCATAGCGTGGTGCCGCCGTACCTGCCGCTATTCGCCTGGCTGGAGGGGCGTGCACCGCGCCCCGATCCCGCCGAGGCGCCGGTGTTCCGCCCGCCTATGTTGGCGCATCCGCTGGAGGATGCCGATCTGGCCCCCCTCGCGCCCGCCGACTGGCGCGCTGAGTGGAAGTGGGACGGGATCCGCGTGCAGCTCGTCGCGACGCCGGGCGGAAAGCGGCTCTATTCGCGTGGGGCGGAGGACATCTCGGCGGCCTTCCCCGAGATCGTCGAGGCGATGGACTTCCGCGCCGTGCTGGATGGCGAGCTGCTGGTGATCCGTGATGGCGAGGTGGCGCCGTTCGCCGACCTACAGCAGCGGCTCAACCGAAAGACCGTCGGCGTGAAGCTGATGGAGCGGCATCCCGTCGGCATCCGTCTCTACGACATGCTGCTCGATGCTGATGAGGACATCCGCGCCCTGCCGTTCGATGCCCGCCGCGCGCGGCTGGAGGCGTGGCAGGCGCGTGTACGGCCGGCGGGCATGGATCTGTCGGAGCTGATCCCATTCGCGAGCTTTGATGAGCTGGCAGAGCGTCGTGCTCGGGCGCGTGCGGCGGCGATCGAGGGGCTGATGCTGAAGCGGGGCGACAGCCCCTATCTCCCTGGCCGTGTCAAAGGCCTGTGGTGGAAGTGGAAGCGCGACCCGCTGAACGTCGATGCGGTGCTGATGTATGCCCAGCGTGGGCACGGCAAGCGCAGCTCGTACTACTCGGACTACACCTTCGGCCTGTGGCGGGATGACGAGCTGGTGCCGATCGGCAAGGCCTATTTTGGCTTTACCGATCAGGAGCTGGCCTATCTGGATCGTTGGATCCGCAATCACACCACCGCCCGCTTTGGCCCGGTGCGCGAGGTGGAGAAGGCGTTGGTGCTCGAAGTCGCCTTCGACGCGGCGCAACTGTCCTCGCGCCACAAGTCGGGTGTCGCGCTGCGCTTCCCGCGTATCGCCCGGATCCGCACCGACAAGCCCGCCGCCGAGGCGGATCGCCTGGAAACCCTGCTCGCATTGGTCGAAAACCGAGTGGAACGTTGACCCCGTCCGCGCCGCGTGCTGCCCTGCGCCGCAACGAAATGACCTCTGGGGGATCGGGCACCATGGCGATCGTGCACAACACGGCGAAACGCAAGCTGGCCGAGGGCGGCATCGTGCTCGGTTTCGGCGTGCATCACCTGCGCACGTCTGCCGCGCCGATGCTGGCGGCCGCGGGGGGGCATGACTTCCTGTTCATCGATATGGAACACGGCGCGGCCACTGTGCAGGAGGCGTCGCAGATCTGCATCGCCGGGCTGCCGATGGGCATGCCGTCGATCTGCCGGGTCTGCGCCGGGGCGATCGATGAGGCGACACGGCTGCTGGACAATGGTGCGCTCGGCATTGTCATGCCGCATGTGGATACCGCCAAGCAGGCGCGGCACATCGCTGACGCGTTCCACTATCCGCCGGCCGGCACGCGGAGCTGGGGCGGACCGCCGCCGATCTATCGCTACGAGCCGCCGCCTGTCGCCGAGGCCCAGAAGGCGGTGAATGCCGAGATCCTGACAGTGGTGATGATCGAAAGCCCCGAGGCGGTGGAGAACGCCAGCGACATCGCGGCGGTGGAGGGGATCGACGTGCTGTTGATCGGCAGCTTCGATCTGACTTCGGCGCTGGGGATCGCCGGGCAGATGGGCCACAAGAAGCTGATCGACGCCTATCAGAAGGTGGGCGATGCCTGCCGCAAGCACGGCAAGGTGCTGGGCATGGGCGGCATCAACGGCGACGCGGACTCCGCTCGCTATATCGGCATGGGATCACGCTTCATCACCACCGGGTCTGACCACGGCTACATCGTCGCCGGCTCGCGCGCCCGTGCCGAGTTCCTGCGTGGGTTGAGAGTCGGTGGCGGCGGCAAGGGCAAGAAGAAGGCCGGCAAGAACAAGGAGTAAGGCGGCATGCGCTTCGCATTCCGCCGCCGCGACATGGCGGAACAGCGTCGGGCTGTTCCGCCCCACGAATGATGACCTCACGCTGATCACGCCGGCCTCCCTCCGGTGGACACATCGGGCGGTCGCTCTACCATCCTCTCAGCTTAGGGAGGCCACGATGCGCAAGACCACGCAGTTTCGCCAATTGATCGAGGCCGAGGAAATCCTCGTCCAGCCCGGCGTGTATGACGGCTTCTCCGCCCGGCTGGTGCAACAGATGGGCTTCAAGTCGGGCAGCATCTCCGGCGCCGGTCTGTCGGAAACCAATCTAGGCTGGGCCGATGTCGGGTTGATGGGGTTCGAGGAGAACCTGCACGCCTCCCGCAACATCGCCGCGTGTGTCGACATCCCGCTGTCGGCTGATGCCGACACCGGCTACGGCAATGCGATCAATGTGTTCTTCGTCAGCCGTGCGTTCGAGGCCGCCGGCATCGACGGCATCATGCTGGAAGACCAGGTCTGGCCGAAGCGCTGCGGTCATATGGCGGGCAAGGAGGTCATTTCGGCCGAGGAAGGGGCGGAGAAGGTCCGTGCCGCGGTCGAAGCCAGGCGTGATCCCGACTTCATCATCAAAGCGCGCACCGACGCCACCGCGACGCACGGCGTGAAGGAGGCAATCCGCCGCTTGAATCTGTACGCCGAGGCCGGCGCCGATCTGCTGTTTGCCGATGCGCTGCTGCAGAAGGACGACATCGCGCTGGTGGCGAAGGAAGTGCCGAAGCCGTTGTCGGTTAACATGGGCTTCGGCATCCGCGCGCGACCGACCACGCCGCTGCTGTGCGCAAAGGAGCTCGAGGATATCGGCGTAGCGGTGGTGTCGTATCCACGTCTGGTCACCTCGGCAGCGATCCAGGGGATGAAGAACGCGCTGTCGGTGCTGATGCAGTCGGCGCAGGAGGGCAGGGTGATCGAACGGCCCGACCTGGCGGTGTCCTTCCAGGAGATCAACGAGCTGATGGGGCTGGGCACCATTAAGGAGATGGAGCAGCGGTTCCTGACCCGGGCGCAGTTGCAGGCGAAGTACGGCGCTGCGGCGGAGTGACGGGGCGAGGCGCGGGAGCGTTCGCCTTGGCGCTGGGGCTGCCGGTCGGCATCGACTTTGTGTTCGGTGATGCCGCATTGATCGCGATGGCGGTGGCGGCGCGCAAGGCGAGCCAGTAATCGGCGCGGTGCTTGCCTTGGAGCGTGTTCCGTTGCCTGATGGCGGCCGCACTCTCCATCCGCACGGAGCCTGACCTACTCCATGGCTGCAAAGACCCGGCTTGCTGTCGACATCGGCGGCACGTTCACCGATCTCGTGCTTGCGTTGCCGGATCGTACCGTCTCCCTCAAGTTGCTCACCACGCATCAGGCACCGGACCAGGCGGTGATTGATGGGGCACGGCAGATCCTGGCCGAGGCCGGCGTCGCGGCCAGCGCATTGGATCTGGTGATCCACGGCACCACGCTGGCGACCAATGCGCTGATCGAGCGTAAAGGCGCGAAGACCGCGCTGATCACAACCCAGGGCTTTCGTGATTCGATTGAGATCGCCTACGAGCATCGTTTCGAACAATACGACCTTTACATGGAACGTCCCGATCCGCTGGTGCCGCGCGATCTGCGGCTGGAAGTGCCGGAGCGTTGTGCCGCCGACGGCGCCGTGCTGCTGGATCTGGATGAGGCCGCGCTGGACGGGCTGATCCCAACGCTGCGAGCGCGCGAGATCCAGGCACTGGCGATCAGTTTCCTGCATTCCTATGTCAATCCAGCGCACGAGGAGCAGGCGCGGGGCCGCATTGCACGGGCGCTGCCGGATCTGGCGATCACCATTTCGTCCGAGGTCTGCCGCGAAATCCGCGAGTACGAGCGCACCTCGACGACCATCGCCAACGCTTACGTGCTGCCACTGATGGATCGCTACATCGCGCGCATGCAGGACGGGCTGCGCGATCTGGGAGCCACCTGTCCGCTGCTGCTGATGATGTCCTCGGGCGGTGTGTGCACGGTGGAGACCGCACGGCGTTATCCGGTGCGGCTGGTGGAAAGCGGACCCGCCGGCGGGGTGATCCTGGCCCGCAACGTCGCGGCCCGCGGCGGTTATGATCGGGCACTATCGTTCGACATGGGCGGCACCACGGCTAAGATCACTCTGATCGATGACTTCACACCGCAGCAGTCGCGGCACTTCGAGGTGGCGCGCGCCTATCGCTTTGCCAAGGGCAGCGGCATTCCGGTGCGGATTCCGGTGATCGACATGGTGGAGATCGGTGCCGGAGGCGGATCGATTGTGCGGGTGGACTCGCTGCGACGCATCGTGGTGGGGCCAGACAGTTCCGGCTCGGACCCTGGCCCGGCCTGCTACGCGCGGGGCGGCACGGTGCCAACGGTGACGGACGCCGATGTGTTGCTGGGCCGGATTGATCCAGTGCGCTTCGCCGGAGGCAAGATCGCACTGGAGCCGGCGCGGGCAGCCGAGGCGGTGCGGCAGGCGATTGCCGTGAAGCTGGATATGGAGGTCAGCGAAGCGGCTCGCGGCATTGCCGAGATCGTCGACGAGACCATGGCCAGCGCGGCGCGCGTGCACGCGGTGGAGAACGGCAAGGACACCGCGGAGCGCACACTGATCGCCTTCGGTGGAGCGGCGCCGCTGCATGCTGTGCGACTGGCACAGAAGCTGGGCATTCGGCGTGTGGTGATCCCACCCGATGCGGGGGTTGGCTCCGCACACGGCTTCCTGGACGCACCGATTGCCTATGAGGTTGTACGGACGTTGCTGGTACGGATCGATCGGCTCGATACCGCGGCGTTGGACCAGCTGTTTGCGGAGATGCGGGCCGAGGCCGAAGCGGTGGTGCGGCTGGGCGTGCCGAGCGGTGATCTGACGGAAACGCGCGTGGCGTTCATGCGCTATCGCGGGCAGGGGCACGAAGTGGCCGTGCCAGTGCCGGCGGGACCACTCGAGGCGGTGGCTCTGCGTGCCTCGTTCGATGCGACTTATGCCCGTGTCTACGGCCGTGTGATCCCGGGCCTGGAGACCGAGGCGGTGACCTGGACGCTGGCTTTGGCGCAGCCGTCGGCACTGCCGGCACGACAGGCCGTCCCAGCCCGGGTTGCGGCGCCTGCGCCTGTCGGGCGCAGGCAGGTGACCGATGCGGCAAGCGGGGCGGTGCAGGATGCTGCGGTGTATTCACGGTCGTCTCTGCCCGCGGGCGTATCGCTCGCCGGTCCGGCGGTGATCGTGGAGGCGGGAACCTCCACCATCGTGCCATCGGGATTCAGCCTGCACGTCGATGCCACGGGCGCACTGTTGCTGGAGGACATCACGCCATGAGCCGCCGGAATATCTCCGAGATCGAGCTGCAGATCATGTGGAACCGGCTGCTGTCGGTGGTGGAAGAGCAGGCGCAAACGCTGGTGCGGACCGCGTTCAGCACGTCATCGCGCGAGGCGGGCGATATCTCCGCCGGCGTGTTCGATCTGCGAGGGCGGATGTTGGCGCAGGCGGTGACGGGCACGCCGGGGCACATCAACACGATGGCGCGCTCCGTCGGGCACTTCCTTGCGGTGTTTCCCGTCGCGCGGATGCGCGAGGGCGACGTGTTCGTGACCAACGATCCGTGGAAGGGCACGGGCCATCTGTATGACCTGGTGGTGGTCTCGCCGACGTTCCTGGACGGGCGCATTGTCGCGATGTTCGCCTGCACAGCGCATCTGGTCGACATGGGCGGCGTTGGTCAGTCACCGGATGGGCGGCAGATCTACCATGAGGGCCTGTTCATTCCGCTGATGCGCCTGGCGCGCGCGGGTGAGGTGAACGAGGATCTGCTGGCGATCCTGCGCGCGAATGTGCGTGAGCCAGTGCAGGCGGTGGGCGATGTCTACGCGCTGATGGCGTGCAACGACATCGGCAGCAAGCGGCTGGTCGCGATGATGCGCGAGCTCAAGCTGGATGATCTCGACATGCTCGGCGAGGCGATCATCACGCGGTCCCGCCGCGGCATGGCGGAGGCCATTGGTAAGCTGCCGCAAGGCAAATGGCAGGCGTCGATGCGGATCGACGGGTATGAGGCGCCGATCGATCTGTGTGCGACGCTTACGATCGGGGGCGATACGATCTGGGTAGACTACACCGGCACCTCGGGCATGTCGTCGTACGCGATCAACTGCCCGCTCTGCTATACCGAAGCATATACAACCTTCGGCGTGAACTGTGTGGTGGCGCCGCAGATTCCGAACAATGCCGGGACCTTGGATGCGGTGCGGGTGACGGCGCCGCAGGGTACTATACTGTCAGCGCAACATCCGGCGGCCGTGTATGCGCGGGCCAGCATGGGGCATATGCTGCCGGATGTGGTGTATGGTTGTTTGGATCAGGCGATCCCAGGGCGTGTGCCGGCGGAGGGTACTTCGAATCTGTGGAGCCTGAAGCTGATTGCCGGGCACGGGCTGACCGGTGTGGGCGGCAAGGCGGGCACGCCTTTCATGGTGATGAGCTTTCACTCCGGGGGCGCCGGCGCGCGGCCGAATCAGGATGGGCTGAGCGCGACGCCGTTCCCGTCGGGTGTGCGCAACGTGCCGGTGGAAGCGACCGAGGCGATCACGCCACTGGTGATCTGGCGGAAGGAGCTGCGGACCGATTCCGGCGGTGCGGGGCGGCAGCGTGGTGGGCTAGGCCAGGTGATGGAAGTCGGCAGCCGTGAGCAGGAGCCATTCGGGATCTTCGCCGGCTTTGAACGGATAAGATTTCCGGCACGAGGACGGCACGGTGGCGGTCCGGGCGCAAAGGGGCGACTGTCGTTGAAGTCCGGCGAGGAGCTCGGGCCGAAAGGGTTGCGGGTCGTTCCGGCTGGTGAGCGGTTGGTGATCGAGATGCCAGGCGGTGGTGGCATGGGTACGCCAGCGGAACGTGATCCCGCGCGAGTCAAGCGGGATGTGCAGTTGGGGTATGTGTCGGCCGAGGCGGCAAAGCGGGAGTATGGGGTGGACTAGCACAACCTCTCCCGCAAGCGGGAGAGGTGTATAGTGCATCACACCTCGACCCTTCGCTTCACCAGCTCCGCCTCATTCACCACCAACCCCAACCCCGGCCCCTCGGGCAAATGAAACAGCCCGTCCACTGGCTTCGGCGGGTTCTCGAACACCGCATGCGTGCGGCTGCTCGGATCATTCCACTCCACGGGCTTCGTCGCATGCAACTGGCAAGCCACCATATGCAAATTCGCCATATGCCCGATCGTCGGCTGGGTCTGGTGCGAGACCAGCTCCACCCCGTGCGCATGCGCCAGGGCCGCACAACGCTGCAACCCGGTGATGCCACCCATCTTGACGATGTCGGGCTGGATCATGGGCACGCCTGCCGCGATCAGATCGGCCAGCGCCGCCAGCGTGTAAGTCTGTTCTCCGGCCGAGACGGTGATGTCGAGTGCCCGCGCGACTTCGCCCATCGCCTTTACGTGGTAGTGCTGGACCGGCTCCTCGAACCACCAATACCCCAGGTCCTCTAGCGCGCGCCCCACGCGGATGGCGCCACCCGTGGTGAAGCCATTGTTCGCATCAAACGCCAGCGGGAACGCATCGCCCACCAGCCGACGCACCGCGCGTGCCTTGGCGATGTCACCCGGAATGTCGCTGTCCAGTTTCGTGCGATTGTTATCAAACCGGATCTTAATCGCCGCCGGCGCGTCCTTCAGTCGCGCTTCCACCACGCGCAGTACATCATCCAGCTGCCGATCCCAATTGCCGCCGATCGAGGCATAGAAGGGCAGGGCGGTCCGCCATGCGCCCCCCAGCAGCTTATAGACCGGCTGTCCCAGCGCCTTGCCCTTGATGTCCCACAGCGCGATGTCGAGTGCCGCGAGCGCGCCGGTCAGCGCACCCTCCGGCCCCAACTTCACGCACTCGTGCACCAGCGTATCCAGCAGTACCGCGTGATCCAGCGGATCGGCGCCGATCAGCCTCGGCGCAAGGTCGTGCTTGACCATGCCCAGCGACGCGAGGCCGCCTTGCATCGGTGACGCCTCACCCAGGCCGCTGAGCCCGTCAGCGGTGTGCACGCGCACGAAGGCGCTGCGTTGGGTTGGCTTGTCGTTCGGCGCCCATTGCACCTGGAATGTCTCGATCCGCGTGATCTTCATGCTGGTTCCTCCTGCGGGGACGCAAGTCTACCAGCCTTCGATCACCACGGGCAGTACCGAGGCCACCAGCAGCAGCGCCATCGCGATGTTGAACGCGCGCACGCGCGCCGGTGAGTGCAGGAAGCGGCGCGCACTGCTGCCCAACAATGCCCATGCCATCAGGCAGGGCATGCCGACGGCGAGGAACACCACGAATATTCGTAACAGTTGCAAACCGAGTGATTCGTTCAGCGAGAGATATTCACCGGCCGCGGCAACGGCGATCAGCCACGCCTTCGGGTTGATCCACTGGAAGCCCATCGCACCGATGAAGCCCAGCACGCGGCCGCGCCCGCCTTCGCCCGGCGGCGGCGCTGTGCCGATGTTCCACGCGAGCACCAGCAGCCACGCCGCGCCAACCCAACGGAACACCGGCAGCAGCCAAGGCAGGCCGAGCAATGCCGATCCCAACCCGCCGCACACCAGCACCAGCATGGAGGCAAAGCCCAGCACGATGCCAACCATGTGCGGCACGGTCGCGCGAATGCCGTGGTTCGCCGCCGAGGCGGCCACCATGACATTGTTCGGCCCCGGCGTGATGTACATCGCCACCGAGAAGCCGATCAGCGAGAGCAGCAGGCTGTCCATGGCGATAGGACAGCATAGCTGCCCTTCTATCACCCGTGCTCTTTGCGCAATCCTGTGTGGCGAATAGGCCGTTTGGGCGTAATTTTATGTCGCGGCCGCTCGCGTCACCAAACGCCCGGCCCGTGCCGCCGTTGCGCCCGCTCCGTGCACATAGGCCGACTGGCCGTTCACCCAGGTCTCCTCGATACCATCCGCGACGTTCGTAGGGGCGTCGAAATTCGCGGTGTCCCGTACCGTGGCCGGATCGAACAGCACGAGGTCGGCGTAGGCCCGCTCACGGATCACGCCGCGATCGGTCATGCCAAACACCGACGCCGTGCGCCCGGTCATCTTGTGCACCGCCGTCTCCAGGCTGAACAGACCCAGATCGCGTGCGTAATGGCCCAGCACGCGTGGGAAGGTGCCCCATAGCCGCGGATGTGGATACGCATCATGCGGCAACCCGTCGCTGCCGATCATCGACAGGCGATGGGCCATGATGCGCTGCACGTCGGCTTCGTCCATCTGGAAGTAGATCGCCCCGGCCGGCGTCAGCTTCTCGGCCGCCGCCTGCTCCGCCATGCCCCACGCCTTGGCGATGTCCGCCAACATCTTCCCGGCCAGCTCCGGATGCGGCACCGACCAAGTGATCTGCACCGGCACATCCTTGCGCAGTCGCTCCGGCATCAGCACGGTGGATCCTGCATGATACGGATAAACATCGAAATCGACCCGTTGCTTCGTCGCGGCCAGATCGATCGCCGGCAGCGTCTCCAGCGAGCGGCCGTAATTCTCCGGCATCGCACATTTGTGGTGGCTGATCACCACGGGCACGTTCACCGCGCGGCCGATCGACAGTGTCTCCGCGATCGACTCCAGCACATCGTTCGCCTCGTCGCGCATATGCGTCACGTAAAGCCCGCCCACGGCGCGGAGAGCCTCGGCCACTGCGATTACCTCATCGGTCGGCGCCATCATGCTCGGCGGGTAATACAGGCCCGTGGAAAAGCCTGAGGCGCCCTCGGCCAGCGCCTGCATCAACCGCGCCTGCATATGCGCGGCCTCCTTGTCGGTCGCGGCACGCTGCGTATCACCACCCATCGCCTCCACGCGCAGCGACATATGGCCGATCAGTGCGTAGGTATTCACCGGCGATGGATCACGCACGAGACGATCGGCATAGGCGGCGAAACTGTCGAACACGTAGTCCTCGGTGTCACCCACGAGGTCCAACGGCGGCACCGGCCGCGTCTTCATCCGCACCGGTGACAGCGAGATGCCGCAATTGCCCACCACCACGGTGGTGACGCCCTGCGACATCTTGCACAGCATGCACGATGGCCCGCACAGCACGGCGCGGTCGTCATGCGTGTGCGCGTCGATGAAGCCGGGGGCCAGCGCCTTGCCGGTGCCGATCACCTCGCGCGCGCCGCTGGCGCTGCCAAGCTCGCCCAGGGCCGCGATGCGGTCGCCGTTGACCGCGACATCGCCCTTGAAGCAGGGCGCGCCGGTGCCGTCGAACACGGTGACGTCGCGGATGATCAGATCGCAGCGCAGGGCCATTGGTACCTCGAAGATGATGACACGTGTTTAGAATGACGCACCGACTCGCAACGGGGAAGCCGCCATGACGATCGCGGAGCTATGCCTGCTGGGCATGGTCGTGTTGACCATCGCCGTGATTGGGCCAGCGAAGTTCGCCGGTCGGCGCGAGTTCGACAACGCCAATCCGCGCGATCCGGCGTTCTACACCGCAGGATTTCGAGCGCGATCCCTGGGCGCGCATCAGAATGGGCTCGAAGCGTTTCCCCTGTTCGCCACTGCGGTGCTGCTGGCGGAGTTCCGCGGTGCGCCGCAGCAGGTGGTTGATGGACTCGCGCTGGCGTTCCTGGGCGCACGGGTCGCGTATGCGGTGTGCTATCTCGGCAATTGGCCGCGCCTGCGCTCTTTGGTCTGGACCATTGCGCTGGCCTGCAACGTCGCGATCTTCCTGTCGCCGGTGCTCGCGTCACGATAACCCGCCCACTCTCGACATACCTGCGAAAGCAGGTCTCCATCGAAGCCACCGGTCGCGGCGCAGACGGACCATCGATGCCTGCTTTCGCAAGCATGACGCGTAGGCATCAGGAGTCGCAGTGGTTGGTCTCAGCCACGCAGCGCCGCGGTTCCGGTGGCGTCGAGCGTGCCCTTGGCATCGACAGCCACCTTGTAGATCTGGCGTGCCACCGCCGCCGACACCAGCCCATCGCGCACGTCGCGCGCCACCCGCGCGGGATCGCGCGCGGTCGGATCCCCCATACCAGCGCCACCCGGCAGCTCCAGTACCAAACGCTCGCCGTCCGGAATGATCTGGAAGCCCTTGGTGCGCAGGTTCGCGCCTGACTTCAGATGCACCGCGCCGGCCGCGCCATCCTTGCCGCCCTCGCGGCCTTTCGGTGCGTTGGCGACCCGATCGAAAATTGCGTTCACCGCGAATTCAAGTTCCCCCTTAGTGCCGATCTCCATGATCTGCCCGGCGCCGCCACGTTGCCGCCCCGCGCCGCCGGAGTCCGGCTTCAGCTCCTTGGTCCAGAAGATCACCGGGGCCACGTTTTCTGTGGCTTCCACCGGCATCGTGCGCACGCCCGACGGAAACGCCGTTGCATCCAGCCCGTCCGAGGTCTGCCGCGCGCCGGTGCCACCAGAGTTGAAGGTGATGATCTCGAAATCCGCCACCACCTTACGATTGCCACGCCCCTGGCCCGACACCGACCCGCCACCGCGCAATGGCGGGTTCCACAAGGCCGACGCGCCCTCGGCGGTCACGCGCGCTGGCACCGCCTGGTGCAGGCACCCCATCATCAGATCCGGCAGCAGATGGCCGATCACGTGCCGCACGGAGACCGGGTAGGGGCGGGGGGCGTTGAGGATGCAGCCCTCGGGGATCTGCATCCGGAACGGCACCAGGCTGGCCCAATTGTTCGGCACCTCGGGGGCGACGACGCATTTGATGCCGAAGCAGGAATAGGCGCGGCAATACGCCGGAGGCACGTTGATGCCGCGTGATGACAGGCCCGATGTGCCCGTGTAATCGACCTCGATGCCATCGGACAGGATAGTCATCACCGCGCGCAGTGTCACCGGCTCCTCGTAGCCGTCGGAGCTGATCTCGGCCCGGAATGAGCCTTTGGGGAGGCGCGCGATCTCGGCGATGGTCGCGGCGTGCGAGCTTTCGAAGATGAACGTGGCCAGCGCGTCGAGCCCGTCCATCTCGAACTCGTCCATCATCTCCTTCAGCCGGCGCGCGCCCGCGTCGTTGCAGGCGCACAGCGAGTAGACATCGCCCTCCAGTTCCACCGGCAGGCGTGAGCCGGCGCGGATGAAATCGAAGAAGGTCTCGTTCGCCTTGCCCTGGTCGAAGCATTTGATGATGGGGATATACAGGCCTTCCTCGAACACCGAGCGGCCTTCCGGCCCCATGCCCAGCCCGCCGATATCGATCACATGCGCGGTGTTGGCGAACAGCCCGACGATGTGGCCGCGATGAAACGCCGGCGTGACGACGGTCAGATCGTGCAGGTGGCCGGTGCCCAGCCAGGGATCATTGGTGATGTAGTGATCGCCCTCGCACATCACCTCGAGCGGGAATTTTTGCAGGAAGTGGCCGACACTTTCCGCCATCGAATTGACGTGCCCGGGCGTACCGGTCACCGCCTGTGCCATCATCCGGCCCTGCAGGTCGAAGATACCGGCGGAGAGGTCGCCCGCCTCGCGCACCGTGGTGGAGAAGGCGGTGCGGATCATCGTCTGCGCCTGCTCTTCCACCACCGCGATCAGCCGGTTCCACATGATCTGGCGATGGATCTGCGCGAGGGCACCGGTTTCTTTCGACATATCAGGCAGCCTCCCGCGTCAGTTCGATATACCCAAGCCCATTCACCGTCGCGCTCCATCCCGGCCCGACCAGCGTTGACGTCTCATCCTCCGCCACAATCGCCGGGCCGGCGATCCGCGCACCCGGAGCCAGTGCGGTGCGATCCACCACCGCCCAATCCGACACCTCGCCGGTCAGCGTGTCACGCACCGCCTGCCGGCGCGCCGCTGCCACATCCGGCGCGAACCCCGCGGCGGCGCCGGCCAACGGAGCGGCGGCCTCGGCCTCGACCACGGTCGCTATCACCACCGCATAGCTCATGATCTCGACATCGGACCCTGGCACTGGGCGGTCGTAGAATATCGTGTATTCTGTATCGTAAGCGGCCCGAATCTCCGACACGTCGTTGACCGTCAGCGTCCGCGCCGGCAACGGCACGGGGATCTCATGCCCTTGGCCGACATAGCGCATATAGGCGATCCGCCGCTCGGTCAGCTTTGCGCCGAAGCTGCCCTGGGTCACCACTGCCACTGCCTCCGCGCGCATCGAGACCAGCAACTCGTTCACCGCCGCCACATCGAAGCTGGAGAAGCGCTGGTATAGACTGCGCACGACCTCGTACCCGACTGGCGCGCGCAGGAATCCAATGGCGCTGCCGACGCCGGCGCCAGAGGGCACCAGCACCCGCCTGATACCGACCTTCTCTGCCACGCGGCACGCATGCACCGGCCCGCCGCCACCGAAGGCGATCAGCGTCCGTCCCTCATAGGTCTTGCCGGATTCAATGGCATGCACGCGCGCGGCGTTCGCCATGTTTTCGTCGACCATCTCGATCACGCCGAGTGCCGCCATGTCCGGTCCCAGCGCCAGCGGTCCGCCGACCTGCGATGCCAAGGCATCGCGCGCGGCTGCGGCGTCCAGCTTCATCGTGCCACCTGCGAAACGCACGGGGTCGTACCGGCCCAGCATCAGATTGGCATCCGTCACGGCCGGCGCACGACCGCCGCGCCCATAACACGCCGGGCCGGGGTCGGCGCCGGCGCTTTCCGGCCCCACCGCGATCCGTCCCATCGTATCGACGTGCGCGATCGAGCCGCCACCGGCGCCGATCTCCACCATCTCGATCACCGGAATGCGTAGTGGCAGGCCGGAGCCTTTCTTGAACCGCCCGACCCGGGCCACCTCGAATGTGCGCGCGGTCTGCGGCTGGTAATCGTCGATCAGGCAGATCTTCGCCGTCGTGCCGCCCATGTCGAACGACAGCACCGTCTCGATGCCGCACTGACGCGCGATATGTGCCGAGAAGATCGCGCCACCCGCTGGCCCGCTTTCCACCAGCCGGATCGGAAACCGGCAGGCGGTGTCGATCGTGGTCAGGCCGCCGCCCGACAGCATCAGGAACATTGGCGCCGTCACGCCGATGCCGTGCAGCCCCTCTTCCAACAGCCGCAGGTAGCGCGCCATCTTCGGCTGCACATAGGCGTTGGCGACGGTGGTGGAGAACCGCTCCCACTCGCGCATCTCAGGCGAGACCTCGCTCGACAGCGATATCGGAATATCCGGCATTGCCTGGGCCAGGATTGTACGGACGCGCCGCTCGTGCACCGGATTGACGAAGGCGTGCAGCAGCCCGACCGCGATGCTTTCCACGCCGTCCTCGCGCAGCGTCGGCACCAGCGCCCGCACCGCTGCCTCATCGAGCGGGAGCAGCACGCTGCCCTCGTTGTCCAGCCGCTCTGGCACCGGAAGGCGCAGATGCCGCGGCACCAACGGCTGTGGCAGGGTGATGTTCAGGTCGTACTGGTCGTACCGGCTCTCATTGCCCATCGCCAGCACGTCGCGGAAGCCCTGCGTGGTCAGCAGCGCCGTGCGCGCGCCCTTGCGCTCGATCATTGCATTGGTCGCCAGCGTGGTGCCATGGATGACGATGGCGATATCGCCGGCGGTCAGCCTGGCCGCCTCCAGGATCGCGCGGACACCATGCAGCACGCCCTCCTCGGGTGCCGCGGGGGTGGTCAGGACCTTGATGGTGCTGCGGCCGCTTTGGTGCTCCAGCGCGAGGTCGGTGAACGTGCCGCCGATATCGACGGCAAGACGGGCAGATGGCATCGAGGTGAGGGTCCTGCGGGCGCGTGATTTGTGCGGCGCAGTGAAGCCCGGCGCGACGGCGCTGACAAGCATCCTTCGCCCAGCATCCTTCGCCCGGGGACAGCCCGGCGAAGAACCGCTTCAACCCTTCCCTTACGAAATCATGGGATGATCCGCCTGAGGCGGCCGGAACAGTCCAACCGCGCGACCAGAATGGCTTGGCGATGGCAATGCGCGCCGGACGTTTCTTGCCGCCGTCGGCCCGGTGGGGCGCGGGGCGCGCAAGGCGGCGCTGATTTTCCGGAGCATGCCTTGAGGCAGGTTGTCCCGTTTGCGTCGGGCACGCGCGTTGGCGTCAATGCGCGGAGGCTGCAACCTTACCTGGAACGCGCTCTCGGCCAGCAGGTGAATCTGGCCATATCCAAGGATCGCGAGGCGTTTCGGGCCATGTGCAGGGCGTGCAGGCGCCAGCGGATGGCGACGCGCTGACGCTGATCAGTGCGTCCCGGACGGTGCAGCCTTGACTGAACCGCGCCGGGGTCGCCAGGCCGGATGATTTCGCCTTCATCGGGCAAGTGACCTCGCTGCCGCGTGTGTTACTGGTGCGGACCGATAGCCCGTATCGCACGCCGGCGGAGTTCGTGGCCGCATGCCGGGCGTCATCGGACGCGCTGTCGGCCGGCAATCTGATGAGCTGGTGGCCGCCGAGGTTGGCGCAGTCGTTGTGCCTCAAGCGCGCGGGCATCAGCCCCCCGGATCAAAGTTAGCTCTTAGTCCGGTACCGACATGCTGGTCACGCGGTCGGGGGGCCGGCTCGACTTCGCCATTGTGGCCTTCGCGACGTCAGCCCCGCCCTGACCGAGGGAGCGCCGCGGCCGTTGGCGGTGAGCGCACACAGCGCAGCCTGGCCCGCGACCCCGAGCCTCCGAGAGCAGGGATGGGATGTCCCATTCGGCTGGTGGCACGGCGTTGCTGTGCCGAAGGCCACCCCTGACGCCGCCGTCCGGCCGCCGCAGGGCCGCGCTGTGCCAGGCCCTTGACGACCGGCACTGCGCGAGGACTTCGCCCATAGCGCGCGCTCGGTGGATCGACGCGGCGGCCCGCTATTCCGCCAGGCTGTTGTGGGAGAGTATCGAACGATCGGCGATCTGCTGACTTCACTCGGTCTCAACAACCAGATCGCCACGCCGTTCTCGTCTCTCACACCGTCTGCAGCGCCATCGCCTCGATTTCCGGCGTCAGCTCCCGCTTCCAGTCCGCGGCGGCGGGCAGCACCGCCTCGCGCGCCTGCATCGTGTAATAGCTGGTGCCGGTGCCGTTCGGAGACCCGCCCGCCGCCACCGCGCGCACCGCGTCGCGCAGCAGCTTGCGCGCCTGGATGATCGCCTTGTCGGCTGGTCCCAGATGTTCCTTCGACCGATCAACGATCTTGCCCATACTCTCCTGTAACGCGCGGTCCTGCGCGTTGATCCCGTCGATGCCGGAGAACGTCTCCGTCCTCTGCACCATCCGATCGAGCATATAGTCGTTCGACCGATTGGCCTTCGACCGAAATGTTGCCTGATCGACATGAAGTGGCCCATTGCCCAGCGAGGCCTCCAGCCGGTCCTCCTCATGCAGCGGCTCGTCGCTGGTGCTGTAGACCCAATTGTAGACCATCGTCGTCTCGTCATCCATCGGCACCCAGATGTGCCCCGCATCGCCCGGGCTGCCGCATTCCAGCTTGTGCGGCCGGACCTGATGGAACGGCAGCACGAAATGGTACGTGCGGATGTGCACCTTGTTCTCGCCCAGCGGTCGCACCCCGGCGTACTGGTAGCCGTAGTCCGTCAGGTCCACCACCAGCTTCGGCGCCTTGCCGGCGACGAACGGATTGGACGGCTTGAACCCGCCGCGCTTGGACTCCTCGGTCAGCAGCCGATGCAGGATCGGCGCGTGCGAGGTGTCGATGCCGCCCTCCAGCCCCTGCAGCCAGTTGCACTCCTCGATCACCTTGGTGACGTTCCGATGCGTCTCCGCCACCTGCGTCCAGGCGAATTTGGGCAGCGGCGGCATCTTCTCGGGCGGCCCCATATAGGTCCACACGATGCCGCCGAGCTCGCACGTGGGATACGCCGTCACGCGCACCTTATGGCTGAAATCGTTCTCGGGCGGCTCGTTCATCATTTCGGTGCAGGAGCCATCTACGCTGAACTTCCAGCCGTGATAGATGCAGCGCAGGCCGCACTCCTCGTTCCGGCCGAAATACAGCGACACGCGCCGGTGCGGACAGAACTCGTCCATCAGTCCGATGCGCCCCTGCGTATCGCGGAATGCCACCAGGTCCTCGCCCAGCAGCTTCACGCGCACCGGAGGACAATCCGGCTCGGCGATCTCGGAGGCGAGCAGGGCTGGGACCCAATACATCCGCAACGTCGTGCCCATCGGGGTCCCTGGCCCGACGCGGGTGATGATCTCGTTCTCCTCACGCGACAGCATGGATATTCTCCTCCTGCATGGCCCGTTCAGGCCGATCCTTGACGGACTTCGGTTGCGGGGAGCGTAGCGCGCCGGGCGGCCGGGAAACAACGGCCGCGTGCGTCACAGCTGCGTACACCTCTCCCGCCTGGCGGGTGAGGGTGCGGCCGCCGAACAGGCGCAAGGGGTTTTGCCCTGAATGTCCGGTATGGCGGCGCATACGCACAAAGCGCCCCCAATCAACGCCTTATCGCCGTTTCCTTCGATTTGCCTTCAGGCGCGCCCGGCACCGCGCGCGAGACGTCAGGCCCACCAGACCGGTGTACACGGGGTTCTTTCTGCGTTGCGCGAACACAGGTCGCATCCCCGGGCACCGCGCTAGAACTGTAAGCAAAGGACAAGTCGGGCGTCGGCCGGCGAAGGAGGACGATACGGCAGGTTGAAACAGCTTGCGTGGGTAACCTCGGTGGCTGTCCGTTAGGTTAACCAAGCAAACCTGTGGGGTGCCGCCGACGCGGCTGGAACCGCCGGACGGGCCGCCCATGCTCGCCACCAGCCTCCGCCGCTCGGCACTTCGCGGTGCCTGACCGCGGCGCTACAACCGTCGCCAGCGACGCCAGCCTGGAGGCTTCCGATGGCACAGGATCGGCTTTTCGAACGGCTCTGGACCGGCGCCGCTCCGATGGAGGAGTGGACGCAATCGGTCTCGCACGGCGCCATCACGACGGTCGCCGACAGCATCATCACCGTCCACTCGACCTATTTCTGCGGCAGTGTCACCGCCATCCGCACCGCGTCCGGCCTGGTCCTGATCGACACGGCCAACGCCGCACTGGCAGCCCGGACCCTGGCGGCGATCCGCCGCTGGGATGACAGCCCCATCCACACGGTCATCTACACCCACGGCCATATCGACCACACCGGCGGCATGGCGCTGATCGACGACGAAGCCGCCGCCCGCGGCGTGCCCCGCCCGTGCATCGTCGGCCACCGCGACGTCCGCCGCCGGCTGGAGCGCTACCAGGCGACGCAAGGCTTCAACAGCATCGTCCAGGGTCAGCAGTTCAACATCCCCGACTACACCTACCCCGTCGGCCAGCGCCCGCCGGACGAGGTCTACGACAACACACTCTCCCTCACGATCGGCGGCGAGCGAGTGGACCTGTTCCACGGCCGCGGCGAAACCGACGACGCGACCTTCGTCTGGCTGCCGGACCGACGCGTGCTGGCGAGTGGGGATTTCGTCATCTGGATGTTCCCGAACGCCGGCAATCCGCGGAAGGTGCAGCGCTACGCAGCGGAGTGGGCGGCGGCCTTGCGGCGGATGCAGGGGCTGCGGCCCGACATCCTGATCCCCGGCCACGGCCCGGTCATCTTCGGCGGCGTGCGCGCCGCGCAGATGCTGGACGACGGCGCGACGCTGCTGGAAAGCCTGGTGGCGCAGACCCTGGCGCTGATGAACCGGGGCGCCACGCTGGACGAGGTGCTGCGCGGCGTCTCGGCGCCGGCGGCGCTGCTGGCGAAGCCCTGGCTGCGGCCGCTCTACGACGATCCGGAGTTCGTCGTGCGGGGGATCTGGCATCTGGTGGGCGGCTGGTTCGACGGCAATCCGGCGCAGCTCAAGCCGCCGCCGGCGGCGGAGCTGGCGACGGAGCTGGCGGCACTGGCAGGCGGGGTGGCGCGGTTGGCCGAGCGGGCGGCGGCGCTGGCCGAGGCCGGCCAGACCCGGCTCGCGGCCCATCTGGCGGAGTTCGCGGCGGGCGCGGCGCCAGACGACAGGGGCGTACAGGCGACGCGTGCGAGCGTGCTGGCGCGGTGCGTGGCGCGGGAGACGTCGCTGATGGGCAAAGCATTCCTGGGTGTCTATCAGCGTGACGCGAAGGCGCGATCGGAAGAGTGAGGCGGGTGGCGGATATCCCGCACAGGTCGATTGCAAGCAAAGGCTCGGGTGGTGTCTCGAGCTGGAACGTCCCTATCCTTGCTCCCCCACCTCTCTCCTGTAATCTCCACCGCCACCACCACCCCAGAGACCCCCATGCCCCCCAGCCTCGCCAACGACCCCACCACCGCCATCCGTACCGCCACCGAGGCCCTCGAACCCGCCCTCATCGCAATCCGCCGCGACATCCACGCCCACCCGGAACTGGCGTTCGAGGAAGTCCGTACCGCCGGCGTCGTCGCCCGCGAACTCACCCGCCTCGGCATCCCGCACCAGACCGGCATCGCCAAGACCGGCATCGTCGGCCTCATCGAAGGCGGCCGCCCCGGCAAGGTCCTGGTCATTCGCGCCGACATGGACGCGCTGCCGATTCAGGAACGCACCAACCTCCCCTTCGCCAGCACCCACCCCGGCCTGATGCACGCCTGCGGCCACGACATCCACACCACCACTCTGCTCGGCGTCGCTGCGGTGCTGAAGGACCTCGCCCCGCAGCTCGCCGGCACCGTCAAGCTGGTGTTCCAGCCGGCCGAGGAAGCCATCGGCGGCATGAAGGTGATGCTGGACGAGGGCCTGCTGGACCACCCGAAGGTCGACCTCGCGCTCGGCTTCCACAACTCGCCCAACCTGGCGGTGGGCCGCTTTCGCTACACGCACGGCCCCGGCCTTGCTGCCGCCGATAAGTTCGACATCGCGGTTATCGGCCGCTCCGGCCACGCCGCGCACCCCCACACGACGGTGGACCCGATCGTCGCCGCCGCCACCCTGATCACCCAGCTGCAGACCATCGTCGCGCGCGAGGTGCCGCCGCTGCGCCCCGCCGTGGTCACGGTCGGCACCATCCACGGTGGTGCCGCCCGCAACATCGTCCCCGACAGTTGCACTATCCAGGGCACCGTCCGCACCCTGCACGCCGACGTGCGCGACATCGTGGAGGCCGCCATCAAGCGTCTCGCGGCTGGCATCGCGGAGGGGCTGCGCGTCACCTGCACAGTGGACTACGAACGCGGCGTGCCGTCGCTGCTGAACGACGACGCGGTGCTGGAACCCACCATCGCCGCCGTCCGCAAGCAGTTCGGCGACGTGGCGGACGAAAGCGAACCCAGCATGGGTGCCGAGGACTTCGCCCTGCTCAGCCACAAGGTGCCCAGCTTCCAGCTCGGTGTCGGTTCCGGCGCGCCCGGCCGCGCCGACAGGCTGCACAACTCCAACTACCAGCCAGACGAGCGCTGCATCGGCCTCGGCGTGCAGGCGCTGTCCCGCGCCGCGCTGGAGATCCTTGCCCCGTGAGGCTCTGCGTCTACGGCGCCGGCGCGGTCGGCGGATATCTGGCAGGCTTCCTGGCCCGCGGCGGCGCCGACGTTTCCGTGGTCGCCCGCGGCGCCCATCTCGCCGCAATCCAGACCAACGGCCTAACGGTGGAAACCCCCGACGAGACGATCACCGCCCGCATCGCCGCCAGCGACGACCCGGCCGCGCTCGGCGAGCAGGACGCCGTCCTGGTCACCGTGAAGGCCCCGGGCCTGCCCGAGGTCGCCGCACGCATCGCCCCGCTGCTCGGCCCCGACACCCCGGTCGCCTTCGTGATCAACGGCATCCCCTGGTGGTATTTCCACGGCCTCGGCGGCGAGCGAGACGGGGAGGGGATTCCCCTGCTCGATCCCTCCGGCGCCCTGGCCCAGGTGGTCGGCGCCGGCCGCGCCATCGGCGGCGTTTTTTGGCCCGCCTGCTCGGTGCCGCGCCCCGGCCTGATCAAGCTCCTCACCGGCCACGGCCGAGGCACCTCCTTCGGCGAACCCAGCGGCGAGATCACCCCGCGCCTGGAAGCGATCGGCGATGCCTTCCGCGCCGCCAGCCTGCCGGTCACGCTGAGCGATCAGCTCCGTGCGCTGATCTGGCACAAGCTGGTCTTCAACCTCAGCGCCGGCCCGTTGTGCGTCCTGACCGAGAGCGCCGTGAAGGAAACCCACACCGAGCCCGCCCTGATCGCGACCTCCCGCGCCCTGCTCGCCGAGGCCAAGAGCCTCGCCGCCGAGATCGGCTTCCCGGTCGATCTGGACCCCGAGCAGGTCGTCGCCACTAACACAAAGCTTGCCCATAGACCCAGCATTTTGCAGGATTTAGAAGCCGGTCGCCGCATGGAGATCGATGCCCTCTATTCCGTCCCCCTGCAAATGGCCCAAGCGGCCGGCATCCCCATGCCCACCCTGAACCTGCTGGCCGCCCTGATCCGCGCGAAGGCCCTCGAAAAGGGGCTCTACTAACGGCAGCCCCGCCTGGCCTCCCGGTCATTCCTGCGCAAGCAGAAATTCAAGGACCGCACCGGACATTGGCGATGTGCTATAGATGCCTGCATCCACAGGTATGACGACGTGCGTCAGACCCGATCGCTATGTGCTCATCGATGTCCGACAAGCCCAACTTTCTTCTTGTCCCTGATGCACCGGACGAACCGCCAGCCCCGGTCTCGCTCCTCGACCGCCTGCGCGGCTGGCTGGCCACACGCGCCGATGCCGGCCCACCCGCGCCCCTCCGTCCTCGTCTGGTCTTCGGCTTTGACGCTACCGCCTCGCGCGAGCCCGCCTGGGCCACCGCCCGGCAGGTCACCGACTCTCTCTTCACCGCCCTACCGGGTGCCCTCGACATCGCCCTTGCGGTCCACGGCGGCTCGCTGCTTCATACCTTCACCGAGTTCACTGCCAACCCCGCCACCCTCCGGGACCGAGCTGCCGCGATCACCTGCCTCTCCGGCCGCACCCAGTTCCTCCCAATCCTTTCCCGCGCCCTCTCCAACCCAGGCGTCCGCGTCGTCCTCTACATCGGCGACGTCTTCGAGGAATCCCCGCTCCGCGGCCACCGCCTCGCCGACGCCATGGGCGCGCGAGGCATCAAGCTGATCGTCCTGCACGACACCGCCGACTGGCTTGCCCGTCGTGACGGCGAGCTGTTCCAGGATCTCGCCCGCCGCGCCGGCGGCTGTGTCCTGCCGTTCGACCCCAGCGCCGTCCAACGCCTGCGCGACCTGCTGGGCGCCGTCGCCGCCTACGCCGTCGGTGGCACGGACCTGCTGGAACAGAAGCGCGCCGATCTCCCCGCTGCTGCCCTGCTGCTGCAGCATCTCCCGCGCGACCACTGACTAGAACGCTATCGGACGGACGCGCGCGGTGGACTGTGCCGCTCCGCCGTTCATCCGTCGCGCCAGGAACTCGACATTCATCCGCCAGTTGGTGCCCTCATCGGCAGACACCTGACTGCGCCAGACGAACGAGTGCGCGGCGATGTCCGAGAAGCTCCATCGCATCAGTTGCCCATCTGGCAACCGTCCGTCCTGCACGATACCCGCCCCCTGCCGCCGCCCGATCTGGCGCAGGTAGAGCTGCGTGACCGGCTCGGTCCACAGGATGTGCCACGCATCGATCCCCGGATCATAGACCCGAAGCGTCGTGCCATAGCGCTCCGACCCTGCCACCGCTGCCTCTGGCCTGCGCTGCCCTCGGGGAGGGACGATCCAGACATCTTGGATCGCCCGCCCTTCCAGCACCCAGCCAAAATGCCATTCGCCCGGCCGCGTCAGGGTGGTGTTGTCCGCGAGGAACTCGCTGACCTCCAACGCCCAATCGCCGATCAGCCAGCCATAGAGATCCATGGCATTGGCCCGATCCGCTGCGGGCCCATCGGCCCGCAGCGCGTCGAGATACGAGTCCATCGCCTCAGGCCGGTGTGCCGCAATAAGCCTCGAGCCGGTACCCATCCGGATCGACCACAAATGCCGCGTAGTAGTTCGGCCCGTAATCCTTGCGCAGCCCCGGCGCGCCGTTGTCCGCCCCGCCTGCGTTCAGCCCCGCCTTGTGGAACGCCGCCACTGCCTTCCGGTCCGGCGCGTCGAAGCAGAAATGCAGCCCGGACTGCGTG
>Ga0210386_10000765_pt1 | contig 29580 bp, 29 predicted proteins | sample IncBWH32OmetaG_FD_160091 | JGI IMG/M metagenome (GOLD analysis project Ga0210386, IMG submission 160091) | Forest soil microbial communities from Barre Woods Harvard Forest LTER site, Petersham, Massachusetts, United States - Inc-BW-H-32-O ...
TGCGATCTCGGGTTATTCCGGGGGTGGCAGGTCGATGATCGCGGCGCATGACAGTGCGGGTGGGCCGCCGTTCGAGCTGTACGCGTTGGGCCTTGAGCACAAGCATCTGCCGGAGACGCAGAAGTACGGCGGGCTGACGCGGCGGCCGATCTTCGCGCCGGCAGTGGGGCATTATCGACAGGGGATGCTGGTGTCGGTGCCGCTGCATCTGGAGACGCTGAATGGCAAGCCGAGCGGCGCGGACCTGCACGATGTGCTGGCGAAGCGTTACGCGGGTTGCGCATATGTGCGCGTCGTGCCGCCGACCGCGGATGGCAAACAGGAGCCAGAGGCGCTGAACGACACCAACCTGCTGGAGCTGCGGGTCTACGCCAACGAGACATATCGGCAGGCGGTGCTGGTGGCGCTGTTGGACAATCTTGGCAAGGGCGCATCTGGCGCGGCGGTGCAGAATATCGGGCTGATGCTGGGGCTGGAGACAGGGGCGACGACGGCGCGCGAGCCGGCGCATGCGTAGCCTGGTGTCGTGGCCGTCCCCGGGCTTGGCCCGGGGACGGCCATGCGCGACTTGTCTTCGTGGCGCAAGCAACGTCGTGGGTGGCCGGGTCAAGCCCGGCCATGACACAAAATGACCACCGGTCCGATCTACGCTCTCGACGGCGTTGTTCCGACGATCGCGGCTGACGCCTTCATCGCGCCCAACGCGGCGGTGATCGGCGATGTGATGATCGGGTCGGAAAGCGGCGTGTGGTTCGGTTGCCTGGTACGTGGTGACATGAACATTATCCGCATCGGCGCGCGCACGAATGTGCAGGATGGCACCATCATTCATGTCGATTTCGGTGCGTTGGCCACGCATATCGGCGATGACGTCACCATTGGCCACGGGTCGATCATCCACGCTTGCACGCTGAGGAACCGTGCCTTTGTCGGCAACGGCGCCATCGTGCTGGATGGCGCGATTGTCGAGGAGGACGGCTTCCTGGGGGCCGGCGCGGTGCTGACGCCGGGCAAGGTAATCAAACCGTTCGAACTCTGGGCCGGGATTCCGGCCAAACCGATCCGCGTGATGAGCGAGGAAGAGCGGCGTCGCTACGACCGCAACTCGGAGACCTATCGCCAGCTCGCCGCGCGGTTTCGCGCGGGATTGCAGCCCATCGCTCGGTAGGACGGATGGCACATATCGGATCGGTATCAGGACGCCTCTCTCGCTTGCGGGAGCGGTCGGCGCGCGAAGCGTCGCCGGGCGAGGGTCGTGCCGCGCGCACCACCCCCACCCGCGTCGCCGCGCTCCGCGACCTCTCCCGCGGTGCAGGAGAGGTGTACGGTGGCCGATGACGGTCACCATCCGCCAATGTGCGATCCTGGTCGGTGGGCTGGGCACCCGGCTCGGGGCCCTGACGGCCAACACGCCAAAGCCAATGCTGACGATCGGCGATCGTCCATTTCTGGCCTGGCTGATGCGGGAGTTTGTTCGCTTCGGGGTCGAGGAGTTCCTGCTGCTGACTGGATATTTGTCTGATCAGGTCGAGCAGCAGGTGCAGGCACTGGCCGCGCTGCTGCCGCGCGACACGCGGATCGTCATCTCGGAGGAACCTGAACGCGCGGGCACCGGCGGGGCGGTGTTCTATGCGCGCGAGAAGCTCGCGGATCGATTCCTCTTGTGCAACGGTGATTCGCTATTCGATTTCAACCTGGCGCGGTTGCTGGCCGATGCGGCGGCGGATGAGCCGGCAGTGATCGGCCGCATCACGCTGCGGCGGATCGAGGATGCCTCGCGCTATGGCGTGGTGGAGCTGGAAGGCGACCGTGTGCTGGCGTTCCGTGAGCGCCCGCCGCCGGGAACGGCAGGCACGATCAACGCCGGTGTCTATGTCTATGACCGGCGGTTGCTGGACGGGCTGACCGGGAATTGTTCGCTGGAAGCCGACGTCATGCCGCGGCTGGCCGCGCGCGGCGTGCTGCGCGGCACGGTGGGCGAGGGCTATTTCCGCGATATCGGCATCCCCGAGGATCTGGCGCGCGCGCATCAGGAGCTGCCGCGCGTGCTGCGCCGGCAGGCTTTGTTCCTGGATCGTGATGGTGTGATCAATGTCGATCACGGTTATGTCGGCTCGCGTGAGCGTTTCGAATGGATGCCAGGTGCGCGCGAGGCGATCCGCGCCACGACGTCGGCCGGTTGGCATGTCTTCGTCGTCACCAACCAGTCGGGTATCGCACGCGGTCTCTACACCGAGGCCGAGATGCAAGCGCTGCACGGCTGGATGACCAACGAGATCCGGCGCGCGGGCGGCACGCTGGACGACCTGCGTTTCGCCCCGTTCCACACAGACGCAACGATCGAGGAATACCGTCATCCGGCGCATCCGTGGCGCAAGCCGGCGCCCGGCATGCTACTGGACTTGATCCGCGCCTGGCAGATTGACCCGGCGCGCGCGGTGCTGGTGGGCGATCAGGACAGCGATCTGGCCGCCGCGGCCGCGGCTGGTGTGCCGGCCCGCAAGTTCGCCGGCGGCAATCTGCTGGACGTGGTCGGGCCGATCCTGCGACGGTCGGGGGCATGACCGGCACCATTCGCGCCCGCGTGCCGCGGCACCTGGGGTTGACGGGGGGCAAGCAGGACCCGTGCACGGCAACGTTCGGCGGGATCAACGTCATCGAGTTTCACACGAATGACCGGGTGATCGTGAACCCGCTGCGCGTGCCGGTTGCGGTGGCCAATGAGCTGGAAAGTGCGATGATCACGTGCTTCACCAGTGTATCGCGGTGCTCGGAGCAGATCATCGAGGCGCAGCACGCCGCATGACGACACCGCCCAACAACGCGCCAGATGTTTGATCCCAGGCTTTGATGGTGGCGTCTTTTCGCGTGACTGGCAGGAAGCACGATGGGCCAGGTTCTGCACGGGGGGAGCGCCACAACGACAGAGGCAGTGATACGCGCGCATGTCATCCGCGCAACATAGGGCGGAGATCGGCAGTATTCCGGCCACAATGCCGGTCAGGTACGTCGGTACCGGTCAGGCCATCACCTCTTCCGCCAGGCAGTTGTCGACCGCGGTCTCGAATGTTGTGCCTGTGACGAAGCCGCCGGAGACCAGGCTGGACAGCAGGCGGTCGTAACCGACGCGGGGCAGCACCGGCGTGGTGCCCCAGATGCCGAGCGCCTGATAGCGCGCGCAGGCAGCAGTGCGGATCGCTTGTGGTACGTCGGGGAAATAGACCGAAACCGCCTCGGATATATCCGCCGCGCTGGCCGCTGCGACCCAGAGCTGGGCGCGATGGATGGCGCGGACCATGCGGCGTAGGTCGTCGCGGCGGTCACGCAACAATCGGCGGCGGGCGTAGAAGGTGGTGTAGGATGTCGGGCCGCGTGTCGCCGCGGCGTACCAGATGTGGCAGCCGCTCTCAACCAGCAGTGTCGAGACGTACGGCTCGAAGAGCTGTACCACATCGACCGTGCCGGCGTGCAGCGCGGCGATGTTTTCGGCCATTGTGCGGCCAGAGACGCGGTTGATGCGCGCGGGCCTGATGCCGGCGCGGCGCAGGTCTTCTTGCAGACACATCCAGGGGGTTGGCACCTCACCCACCGTCGCCAGCCTGACGGTCGATAAATCGGACAGGTGGAAGTCCGGACGTGGTTCGCGCCCGACCAGCAGGAAGGGATCGCGAGTCACCACCTCGGCGAAGCTGACCAGGTCGCAGTCCGCGCGCAGCTTGTAGGTTTCCATCACGCGCATCGGCCCGCCCCAGCAGACATCGATGCTGCCGTCGAACAACCCGTTCACCACCGTGCCGGGCGGTGGCGTGGGGGCAAAACGAACGTCGACGCCCTCGGCCGCGTACGCACCGCGCGTCAGGGCGACATAGAACGGTGCGTAGAACAGGCCGCGCAGCGATTCCTGCAGGACGATGGGCATAGGCAATTTCCCCGGCTTCGGCGCGGCACTATCGCGCGCTCAGTGGGCCGGGCATAGAAGCGGCCTCGACCCTGGAGGAAGCGCGGGTGTCACTCACCGCGATCGCGACGCGGCCGTCGCCGGCCCGGCGCTGGCTTGCCTGCATCGTGCTGCTCGCCGGAGGCTTTCTCCCGCCGGCCGATTTCTTCATCGTCAACGTGACCTTGTCGTCGATCCACGAGACCCTGCACGCCACGCCGGCGCAGCTGCAGCTTGTCATCTCCGGCTATGCCGCGAGCTACGCCGTGTTCCTCGCCACTGCCGGCCGCCTCGGTGATCTTTACGGGCGGCGGTTGATGTTCCTGATCGGCATGGCAGGCTTCACCATGACGAGCGCGCTGTGCGGGTTCGCCACATCAACCTGGGTGCTGGACCTGTCGCGCATCGGCCAGGGTGCCACGGCGTCGCTGCTGGTGCCGCAGGTGCTGGGCGCGATGCCGACATTGTTCGACGACGACCGTGGCCTGGCGCGTGCGATGTCGGCGTACGGCCTGATGATGGGCCTGGCCGCGGCGATCGGTCAGGCGGGCGGCGGTGCGATCGTGGCGTGGAGCCCGTTTGGCCTGGGCTGGCGCGGCATCTTCCTGATGAACCTGCCGATCTGCGTGATTGTGCTGATCATCGCCTGGTTCGTGGTGCCGGAGACCAGCACGTCCCGCCGCACACGGCCTGACATCGGCGGCATCACGCTGCTGTCGCTCACATTGGCCTGCCTGATCCTGCCATCGGTGGAAGGGCATGAACGCGGCTGGCCCGCCTGGACCATTGGCGCATTGATGGCCGCCCCGTTCCTGTTGGCGGCGTTCGTGGCCTGGGAAGCGCGGCTGTCACGTCTCGGCGGCGCGCCGCTGTTCGATCTTGCGCTGCTGCGCATCGGCAGCTTCCGCCGGGGCGTGATCGTTGCGTCGCTGTTCTTTTTCACCGCGCCTTTCTATCTGCTGTTCGGCCTGTATCAGCAGGAAGGACGTGGCACTGATCCGCTGTTCACCGGGCTGGCGTTTCTGCCTTATGGCATTGGGTTTTTCGCGGGATCGATGGCCTCGGCACCTGCGCCGGCACGGCTGCGGGCACGACTGCTGACTATCGGCATGGTGATCGAGGTCGCAGGCTATGCGGCCGTGGGTGTTGGCGTGGCGTACGAATGGTTGCCTTCCTTGGTCGCGGTGATGGTGTTCATCGCCGGTTTCGGCCAGGGCATCGCGCTGCCACGCCTGTACAATGTCGCGTTGAGCCGTATGCCGCCGGACAAGGCCGGCGTCGCGTCGGGCGTGATCAATACGATGCTGCAGATCGGCGCCTCGGTCAGTGTCGCCGTAATCGGCAGCCTGTTCTTCGCCACGTTGCATGGCGCGACGGGCGAGCCGGTCTATGCCCATGCCTTCGGCGTCGCGATGATCGCCATCGTCTCCGCGCTGGCCTTGGCGATGCTGGCGACGATGTTGCGCGATTGAGGCGGCGGCCGAAGCCGGCCACAATGAGTGTATGGCCGATCCAATGACCCCCGCGCAGCGCCTTGACTATCTCGCCAGCATCGACCGGCCGCGCCTGGCGTTGCCAGACGGCAAGCGCGTCGCGGTCTTCATCGTGGTGAATGTCGAGACCTGGGACAGCGCGCGCCCGATGCCGCGGCAGGTGCTGACGCCGCCGCAGGGCGCCTCGGTGCTGCCGGACCTGCCGAACTGGGCGTGGCATGAATACGGGATGCGGGTTGGATTCTGGCGGCTGAAGGCGGCCTTGGACACGCATGGCATCTCGCCGTCAATGACGATCAATGGCGCGGTACCGGCGGCGTATCCACGCGTGACGCAAGCGGCGCGGGATGCGGGCTGGGAGTTCATGGGGCACGGGTTCCACCAGACCGCGACGCACAATGTCACTGATCAGCGGGCGATGGTGCGCGATGCCGTGGCGGCACTGCGCGCGGCGGCGGGGCATGAGATCGTCGGCTGGCTGGCGCCGGGGCTGACGGAGACGCTGCAGACGCCGGACGTGCTGGCTGCAGCCGGTATTCGGTACTGTGCCGATTGGGTGGTGGACGACCTGCCGTGCGAGATCCGCACCGCGCACGGACCGATGCTGACGATGCCCTACAGCGTGGAGCTGAACGACATTCCGATCATGATGATCCAGCATCATCGCGCGGATGAGTTGTTTGCCCGCACGGTCGCACAGTTCGATCGCCTGTATGAAGAGGCGGAGACGCAGGGTGCGAAGGTGATGGGGCTGGCGGTGCATCCATACATCAGTGGCGTGCCGCATCGGATCGGTTGGTTCGAGAAGGCGCTGGCGCACATGGCGGCGCGGCCGGGCACGCTGTTCTGGCAAGGGCGGCAGATCATGGATTGGTATCTGAAGGTGACGGCATGAACCATTGGGGCAGCATGAGCCGCGCGGAACGCGACGCGGCGTACAACAACAGCGATGCGGTGAAGAATAGTCCGGAGCTGAACGCGGCGCGCGGGGCGGCATCGGCGGCGTTTCGCGCGGCGCATCCCAAGCATCTGGATCTGCGCTATGGGCCGAGGGAGCGGAATACGTGGGATCTGTTTCCGGCGGCCGATCCGAACGCGCCGTGCATCGTGTTCATCCACGGCGGCTACTGGCAGCGCAACAGCAAGGATCAGTTCGCGAACCTGATCGGGGGGCCGTATGCGCGTGGATGGGCGGCGGCGCTGCCGGGTTACACGCTGGCGCCTGACGCGACACTGACCGAGATCGTGGCGGAGATCAATACGGCCATGGATTGGTTGGCGGAGCATGGGTCGGCGCATGGGATCAACGGCAAGGTTGTGCTGTCGGGCTGGTCGGCGGGCGGGCATCTGACGGCGATGTGCCTGGGACACAAAAGGATCAGTGCTGGCTTGGCGCTTTCGGGGGTGTACGAGTTGGGGCCGATCCGCGATACGTATCTGAATGAGAAGCTGCAGTTGACCGATGCGGAGATCGTATCGCTGTCACCACTGCGGTTGCCGGAAACGGCGAAGCCGATGGCGATTACCTATGGCACGGCGGAGCTGCCGCCGCTGGTGGGGGATAGTCGGGCGTTGCATGCGAAGCGGGCCTCGGCGCATCTGCCGGGGGCGCTGATCCCCGTGCCGGGGGCGGATCATTTTACCATTGTGCACGAGCTGCGCGATGCGGATGGGGTGCTGACGAAGCAGGCGATGTTGTTGGTGTGACGGGGCGGCGGCCGCTGGATGGTGCGTACGCCTCGCCCGCATGCGGGCGAGGCCGCCAACCGAAGCGAGGCTGGGTGAGGGTGGTGCACACGGCGAGACCCTCACCCGCGTCGCTTCGCTGCGCGACCTCACCCGCGTAGCGAGAGGGGCGTACGAGTTACGCCACTTCGTCGTTGCGGCGGCGCTGCCAGGATTCGACCACCAGGCACAAGATCTCGAACAGGATCGAGGCGCCGTTGAACGCGGTCAGGCCGCCGACGTCGAAGGGTGGCGCCACTTCCACCAGGTCGCCACCGACGAAGTCGACACCACGCAGGCTACGCAGCAGACGCAGCGCCTCCAGCGCGGTGATGCCGCCGGCTTCCGGCGTGCCGGTGCCGGGCGCCTGCGACGGGTCCAGGCTGTCGATGTCGTAAGACAGATAGGTCGGGCCACTGCCCGCGATACGCCGGGCTTCGTCGGCGGCGAAACGCCAGCCTTTGTCGTGGAACTCGTCCATGCCCAGCACGCGCATGCCGCTGTCTTGCGAGAAGCCCCACATGTTCGGGTCGTTCGTCGTGCCACGGATGCCGATCTGGATCACGCGCGTGGGGTCGAGCACGCCGTCCTCCACCGCGCGGCGGAACGGGGCGCCGTGATGGAAGCGCGAGCCCAGGTAGTCGTCGCCGGTGTCGCAATGGGCATCGATGTGGATCATGCCGACCGGCCGTGCGGCGCCGACCGCACGCAGGATCGGCAGGGTGATGGAGTGATCGCCGCCGACGCTGACCGGCGTCACGCCGGCGGCAATAACGGTCTTGTAAAAAGCGCCGATCTCGCCATGTGCGTCTTCCAGCGCGAAGGGCTGTTCGATCCAGCAGTCGCCGAGGTCGCGCACGCGCACATCGTGGAACGGCGCGATGCCGGTCGCGGCGTTCAGGCGGCGCATCAGGCTGGACTGGTCGCGCACGGCCCGGGGGCCATGGCGCGCGCCGGTGCGGTTGGTCACGCCGCCGTCGTAGGGCACGCCGATCAGGCCGATATCGACGCCATCAAGGCCGTCGGCGACCGGGGTACGGAAGAAGCTGGGGATGCCGGTGTAGCGCGGCCGCGCCTGGGGATCTTCCAGGTCGGGGTATTTGGTCGGCGACTTGATCATCGGCGTCTCCCTCGGGTCGTGGGATAACCGATAGCACGATCCGATGTCGGGGCAGGAGCGGGGTTGCGAGGCCCGAGAGTATTAGCGACAGGTCCGCCTGCCGGCATGGCAGCAAATCCGTGCCACATCGGCACGCGATTGCGCCGTCGCTTTGCGCCTCGCAATGCTCGGTGGCTGGGGGGCTAACGGGAGGGGCGGCCCCGGGCGGGGGCCGCGGGCGCTGCGGCTGGGGGCAGGTCTTCCTCGAGGATCGTCAGATGGACAGAATACGACACCTCGCCATCGTCGGTGTCGCGATAGACCGTGCCGATGACCTCATCGTCGATCGCCACCTCCACCGACAGGCCGGGGCGCGGCGGCGGTACCACGCGGATGCGGGTAGAGCCGAAGAGCCGGCGCATATAGGCCTGGACCCGCTCGATCTCGGTCTTGTTCATATCGGGTGCCCTTTCCTGGCGGCGGCGTGACGTGCTGTTGGCGGACGGATAGCCGGCCCAGGGCGTTGTGACCAGATCGCACGAACAAGGCTGGCACGACCTGGCCTCGCGCTGCTGATATATGCGGTGTTCGGCAGGAGGTGGCATGCGACGGATCGCGATCATCGGTGGTGGGGCAGTGGGCAGTTCGATCGCCTATCATCTGGCCAGCCACCCCCAGTTCGACGGCCAGATCACCGTGGTGGAGCGGGATCCGACCTACCGCATCGCGTCATCCTCGCTCTCGGCCAGTTCTATTCGCCAGCAATTCTCCACGCCGCTGAACATCGCCATGTCGCACTACGGGTTCGAGTTCCTGCGCACGGGGGGCGAGCGCCTGGAGGTCGATGCCGACCGGCCGGCGCTGGGGCTGCATCACAGCGGCTATCTGTTCATGGCCGCCGAGTCGGGGCTGGAGGTGCTGCGCGCCAACCACGCGGTGCAGAAGCAGGAGGGGGCGGACGTCGCCCTGCTGTCGCCAGAGGAGATGGTGGCGCGGTTTCCCTGGATGACCGCCGACGGGGTGGTGGAGGCGTCGCTGGGGCTGTCGCAGGAGGGTTGGTTCGATGGGCCGGCGCTGCTGGCGGCGTTCCGGCGCAAGGCGCGGTCGCTGGGGGTGAGCTATGTCGCGCAGGAGGCGGTGGCGTTTGCGCTGGCCTGCGGGCGTGTCAGTGCAGTGCGGCTGGCCGATGGGGCCGAGCTACCGTGCGATATCGTGGTGAACGCCGCGGGCCCGTGGTCGGCGCGCGTCGCAAGCTGGGTCGGGATCGACCTGCCGGTGCGGCCGAAGAAGCGGATGGTGTTCGTGATTGCGTGCAAGACGCCTCTGCCGGGTTGCCCGATGGTGATCGATCCGTCGGGCATCTGTATGCGGCCAGAGGGGGCGTACTATCTATGCTGCCGGTCACCCGGGGAGGATGAGCCGGATCCGGACGAGCCGCCGCTGGAGATCGAGGAGGAGATGTTCACCGAGCTAATGTGGCCGGTGTTGGCGGCACGTATCCCGGCGTTGGAGGAGCTGAAGCTGACCAGCTCCTGGGCAGGGTACTACGAAATGAACCTGTTCGATCATAACGGCGTGGTGGGGCCGCATCCGGCGATGCCGAATTTGATCTTTGCCACCGGGTTCAGTGGGCATGGGATCCAGCATTCACCCGCGACCGGGCGCGGGGTGGCGGAGCTGATTGCTGCGGGTGGCTACACCAGCCTGGACTTATCGCCGTTGGGGTGCGAGCGGCTGGTGGAAGGGCGGAAGCTGATCGAGCGGGCGATCCTGTAGGGCGTGCGCGGCCGTGCATTCCTTGGCAATTTGCTGGTGTCGGGGCTGGGGTGGTGTTGCATCGGCCGCGTCGGCGTGCAGTGTGTGGCTGCACGAGGAGACGCCATCGCAATGACATCACGCGCCAGGGACACGATCAGTCCGGGACGTCCGACGCCGTCACCGTGGGTGGCCGGCATCGTGATCGGGATGACGATCACGACGCTGGCGACGGCGGCGATGATGCTGGGCGTGGGCCTCGCGGTTGGTCAGGCGATCAACCGAGGGAAATGACGCCGAGGCCGCGTTGGAGCCGAGACCTCATACCAGCGGAGCCTGCACCGGCGGCGGCCGGTGGCGGGCATCCACGCGTTTCTTTGTTTTCGCCCCGCAAGACGTGGGCGGCGCCCCTTCGCGGGCCATGACGCGTTCGCGTGGGCAGAGCGTCAATCCGCCGCGTCGCGCCAGCGGTTGGCGCCGCGTTCGCCGAACAGGATGTCGGCGGTGATCGCATCGACCGATCGGCATCCCGTGTAGGCCATCGTCTTGTCGAACTCGCTCTTGATGAGGCTGATCGCCTTGCCGGCGCCCTCGGCGCCACCGACCGCGGTGCCGTAGAGCGTCGCGCGTCCGGTCAGCACCGCCTTCGCGCCCAGCGCCAACGCCTTGACGATGTCGGAACCGCGGCGGACGCCGGAGTCCAGAATCAGCGTGGTGCGATGGCCGACGGCCTCGGCGATGTCCGGCAGCACGTCGAGCGTGGCAACCGCGCTGTCCATATTGCGGCCGCCGTGGTTAGAGACGATCAGTCCGTCGAGGCCGGCCTCGACCGCGCGCACCGCATCATCGACGCGATTGATGCCTTTCAGCATCAGCGGACCGGGCCACATGTCGCGGAAGCGCTTGATGTCGTCCCAGTTCAGCGAATCCGCTCGCAGCGCTTCGCGGGAGCCGACGCCGCTGAGGATCGATTTCTGGTACTCCGGCGGATAATTCTCGTGGCGCGGCATGCCGATCGTGGTGAAGTATTTCAGCAGCACACTCTGCACCCATAACGGGTGGCGCATCATATCTAGGATGAAACGCAAGGTCGGCGTGAACGGCAGGCCGAACCCGTTGCGCTGGTTGTATTCGCGGTTGGGTCCGACCGGGGAATCCACCGTGACGATCAGCGCCTCGAACCCCGCCTGCTTCACCCGTTCGATCAGCGCATGCGACAACTCCCGCTGCTTCCAGACATAGAGCTGGAACCAGAGCCGGCCGCCGACCGCGGGGCCGCCGCTGGCGACGATCTTTTCCATCGCCGTCATCGAGGCGGTGGAGAGGCTGAACGGAATGCCCGCCTTCGCCGCCGCCTTGGCGAGTTCGGATTCCCCTTCATGCCAGCACAGGCCGGCGGCGCCAGTGGGGGCGATCACCATCGGCAACGCGGCGGGCTTGCCGAACAGCACGGTCTCGGTCTTGCGGCCGGAGACGTCGACCAGGGCGCGGTGCATCAGGCGGATTTTGTGGAAGGCATCGCGGTTGTTGCGGACGGCGATTTCATCTTCGCTGGCGCGGTCGACGAATTCGAACACGCCGCGCGGCAGGCGGCGGCGCGCCGCCTCGCGCAGATCTGGAATGCTGTAGCAACGATCGAGCGCGCTCATGCCATAGCTCCCACACGGTCGCGGCGTTGATTGCCTTGGCTGTCGCCGAAGAAGATATCGGTGGTGATCTCGTCCACCGAGTTGCACCCTGTATACGCCATTGTCTTATCCAGCTCGCTGCGGATGATGCTGATCGCCTTGCCGGCGCCGTCCGCACCGCCTGCCGCGGTGCCATAGAGCGTGACACGCCCGGTGAGCACGGCCTTGGCGCCGAGCGCAAGTGCCTTGGCGATGTCAGAGCCGCGGCGAACCCCAGAATCCAGTAGCACCGTGGCTCGGTCCGCCACCGCATCGGCGATGTCCGGCAGCGCGTCGATCGTGGCCACCGCGCTGTCCATGTTCCGTCCGCCATGGTTGGAGACGATGATGCCGTCGACGCCGTGCTCCAGCGCCTTCACCGCGTCGTCCGGCCGGTTGATGCCCTTCAGCATCAGGATGCCGGGCCACATCTTGCGGAAGATCGTGATGTCCTCCCACGACAGCGAATCCTGGCGCATTACCGCGGCCCGTTCGGGATCGCGCGAGGTGACGCGCGTCCGATACGGTTCCGGATAATTTTCGTTGCGCGGCATGCCGATCGTGGTCAGATATTTCATCAGCACATTTGCCATCCAGCCGGGGTGGCGCATGATGTCGAGTGTGAAGCGCAGGTTGGGATAGAACGGCAGCAGGAAGCCATTGCGGTCGTTGTATTCGCGGTTCGGGGGAACAATGGTATCGACGGTGACAATCAGCGCCTCGAACCCCGCGGCCTTGGCGCGTTCGATGAGCTGATGGGACAGGTCGCGGCGCTTCCAGACATAGAGCTGGAACCACAGGCGGCCGCCGGCGCTGGGGCCGGCCTGCTCGGCGATCTTCTCCATCGAGGTCATCGCGCCGGTCGCGAGCGTGAAGGGGATCCCCGCCTTCGCCGCCGCTTTCGCCAGCTCCAGCTCGCCTTCGTGCCAGCACAGGCCGGCGGCGCCGGTGGGGGCGATCGCCATCGGCATGGAGATGGGCTTGCCGAACAAGGTGGTGGCCATCGAGCGGCTGGAGACGTCGACCAGCGCGCGGTGCTTCAGTCGGATCCGTTCGAAGCCGGCACGGTTGTTGCGCAGCGCGACTTCATCCTCGCTGCCGCGATCGACGAATTCGAATACGCCGCGCGGCAGGCGCTTCTGCGCGACGGCGCGCAGGTCGGCGATGTTGTAGCAACGGTCCAGAGCGGCCATGTGGTTTCCCCCGATGACGGGATGATGACGCGGGGTGGGGGGGTGTCAAGCGAGTGGGGGAGGCCGGTTGGGCGGCGGACGATTTGGGGCCGGTGCGTTTACCGAATGTTGAATCTTGACATGATGGGAGGGCGGCATGACGGAGGGCCGCGGAGGGTTTGCGCATGCTGCTCGCGGAAGAGTTGACGGAACGAGTGATTGGGCAGGCAATTGAGGTGCATCGGCACACCGGCCCGGGGATGTTGGGTTCGGTGTACGCGACATGCTCGTGTCGTCAGCCGTGGGGGGCGGGGATGGCGTATGAGCGGCGGGTGAGCGTTCCGGTGATGTATAAGGAAGAGGCGGTTGGGGATGGGTTCCGCGCCGATATTGTCGTGGCGCGCGAGGTGATTGTGCAGATCAAGGCGGTTGCCGCGGCGCTACCGGCGCATGAAGCGCAGCCTTACACCTATCTGCGCATGAGCGGCATTCATGTCAGGCTGCTGTTCAACTTTAACGCCCCGCGATTGATCGATGGCCTGCGGCGTATACTGGCCTGGTCGCGGACGGTGCGACCACTCTGGCTCCTGTGGCCCTCCGTCTCTCCGTTCGGCGTCCGTGCTAAAATAAGCTGATCCGCGCCCGCACTGCATTGCGCGTGTCGCAAGGGACGTCGGCTATCCCTTCACCGCGCCCATCGACAGCCCGCGCACCAGATGGCGCTGCAGCAGCATCATGAAGGCGACGATCGGCAGCATGATTCCCACAGCCGCGGCGGCGGATAGGGTCCAATAGTTGATGTCCTCGGCGCCGTATTCCGACAGCGCCACCGGCAACGTCTTGGTCGCCGGTCCGGTCAGCACCAGGCCCAGCAGGAATTCGTTGTAGGCCAGCAATAGGCTGAACAGCGCGGTGACCCACAGGCCGGGCCGCACCACCGGCAGGCCGACGCGCAGGAACACCTGCCAGGCGTTGCAGCCATCGATCTCGGCCGCCTCGTACAGTTCGTGCGGCACGTCCAGGAAGAAGCTGCGCATCAGCCAGATGGTGAAAGGCTGGTTGATTGCCACCAGCGCCAGGATCATCGCCGGATAGGTGTTGATCAGGCCAAGGGATTTCGCCAGCACGAAGAACGGTATCGCCAGCAGGATGTGCGGGAACATGCGCATCGACAGGATGGCAAACAGCACACCGCGCGAGGCACGGCTGCGCAGGCGTGACAGACCGTAGCCCGCCATGGTGCCGATCGAGACTGAGACCAGCACCGTGCTGACCGAGATCACCACGCTGTTGATCAGATAGTGCCAGAACGCCTTCTCGACCCAGACCTGATAGTGGAAGGTGAAGGTGGGCGTGAAGATCACCGTCGGTGGCACAGCGAAGGCGTCAACCGGCTGCTTGAATGACGTCAGCACCGCCCAGATCACTGGCGTGAGCGTCACCGCGGTGAAGCTGCACAGCAGCAGGAACAGGGCGGTCTGCGTGCGTGTCCGGCGCATCAGAATGCCCCCCGCTCGCGCCGATACAATGCCATGATCATGCCAGCGATCGCACTGGCCACCAGCAACAATGTGATGACACCCAGTGCCGATGCCTTGCCGACCTGCAGCAGCCGGAAGGCGAGCGCGTAGGTGTAGAGCGTGATCGTTTCCGTGGCGGTGCCGGGCCCGCCGGCGGTCAGGACATAGATCTGGTCGAAGAAGCGGAACGCATCCATCAGCCTTATCGCCAGCACGAACATGACCAGCGGGCGGATCGACGGCAGCATGATACGAAATAGCAACATCCAGATGCCGGCGCCATCGATCTGCGCGGCCTCGATCTGCGCCTGGTCGACGGTGTTGAGGCCGGCATAGAGCACCAGGATCATAAAGGGCGTGAACTGCCAGGCGTCGCCCAGGATGACGGTGAAGCGTGCCCAGTCGGGATCGCCGAGGAAATCAGGTGGGAAGATGCCCAGGCTGATCAGGATGCCGGACAGCAGGCCCCAGCGGCTGACGAAGATCCAGCGCAGGAACAACGCCGCGACCACGGGCGTGATCACGTTGGGCATGAACAGCAGCAGGTTCAGCGTGCGCACGCCGAAGGTCAGGCGATACAGGCCGTAGGCGATCAGCAGGCCGAGCGAGAATTCCAGCGTCACCGCGCAACCTACGATGAACACGGTACGGCCGAGCGATTCCCAGAACTGCGCATCGTGCAGCAGGGCGTCGTAGTTGCCGAGGCCGATGAAGGTGTGGATGCCGGCGCCGAGGTCGTAATCGAACAGGCTCAGCCAGATCGCGTAGCCCAATGGTACCAGCAGTACCGTGAGCAGCATCGCGGCGCTGGGCAGCAGGAACAGCCAGGCACTGGACGCCGAACCGTGATGCCGCTTGCGACGGCCGGTTCGACGCGCGGGGGCGATGGCTACGGCACGGACGTCATAGGTAATAGCCATGCCCCTTGAGGAAGGTCTCGGTCTCGGTGGCAGCGGCGTCCAGCGCGGCCTTCACGGTCATCTGCCCGGTGACCGCCTGGTTGATACGCTGGGTGATGAACTGCCCGACCGAGAAGAACTCGGGCAGCTTGGGGGCGGGTGTGCCGACCTGCGTGGCTGCCAACGCGGCCGGGAAGAACCGGTATTTCTGCTTCATCTCCGGAGCCTCCAGGATCGAGGTGCGTGTGGGCACCATCAGCCCCGCTGCGCCGCTCAGATTCTGTTTGCTGGTGGCGGTGGCGAGGATGCGGAACAGCAGGTCGGGATCCTGCTGGCTGAAGGCTGAGATGCAGTAGCCGTCGCCGCCCATCGACTGATGGCCTTGCGGCGGGACGGCCCAATCGATCTTGCCGACGACGCGCGACTTGGCGGGATCGTCCATCGACAGCGCGCGCGTGGCCCATTGCACGCCCATTGTCGCGGCATCCTGCTGGAAGGCGATCGAGCATTCGTCGTTGGCGGCGTTGGTGAAGCCTTGCTGCGCGTAGCGCGTGATCTCCTTCAGCATCTCGATCGCGGCGACGGCCTTGGCGTTGTTGAAGATCGGATGCCACTTGTTATCGAACCAGCCGTCGGCGAGGGCGTTGATGTACCACGATGACTCGTTCAGCGCGGCGTCGACCGGGCGCAGGCAGCTGACAGTGCCGGACCGCAGCGGCGAGTTGAAGGATTTCGCCAGGTCGCGGTACTCGATGAATGTGTTGGGGGGCTGCTTGCCAGCCTGGTCGAACAGATCCTTGCGGTAGAAGAACAGCAGCGTGTTCACCGTGGCTGGGACGCTCCAGATATGGCCCTGATAGGTGTGTTCCTCGACCACTTTCTTTGTGAAGTCGTCGAGGGCGAATTCGTCCTTGTGCTTGGCCCAGAGATCGTCGAGCGGGCGAATCCAGCCGTTCTTCGCGAAGGTGAGGAAGGTGCTGTCGTTGGCGTAGATGATGTCGGGGGTGCTGGACTTCGAGGAGAAGGCGATGGTGGCGAGTTCCAGCGCCTTGTCGAAGGGCATGAGCTGGGTGTTGACCTCGACGCCCGGAATGGCGGTGCGCATTTTCTCGGCGAGGTATTCGAGGGCGGGGAAACGGTGGCTGATCATCTGCACCGCGGCCGCGGCGCGAGCGGGGCGGATGAAGGGCAGCGCAAGCGTGGCTGTGGTGGCGGACAGCAAGCGGCGACGCGTGGTGGGCATAGCGCGGACTCCTTCCCCATGAGGGATGATCCGCGGCGGTTGGCGGGCTCCCCCTCACTGCTTTGTATCGTTGCGGCCCGAGCGGGTCCGATGTGGGGACGGTATACGATCAGTGCGTCAGGGCAACCCTTGGGAGTGGCGGCGCCAGCCATCATTGTCACATGCCGAGTACATCCATCATCGAGTAGAGGCCTGGCTTGCGGCCGCTGAGCCACAGCGCCGCGCGCACAGCGCCGGTGGCGTAGACGCGGCGGTCGAAGGCGCGGTGGGTCAGGGCAATATGTTCCGTGCCCGAGGCGAACAGCAGCGTGTGCTCGCCCACCACCTGGCCACCACGTAGCGCGGCGAAACCGATCGCGCCGGTCTTGCGCGCGCCGGTGTGGCCGTTGCGGCCGCTTTCAATCACGTCGTTCAGGGCGACGCCGCGGCCCTTGGCGACCGCGCGGCCCATGCCGATGGCGGTGCCGGAGGGAGCGTCGACCTTCTGGCGGTGGTGCATCTCGACGATCTCGGCGTCGTATTGCTCGGCGGGCAGGGTGGCGCCCATGCGTTCGGCTAGCGCCAGCACCAGGTTGACGCCGGCGGAGAAGTTGGCGGCGTAGACCACTGGGAGGCGCTTCGCGGCGTCGGCTACCGCGGCCTCGTCGGCGTCGGACAGGCCGGAGCTGCCGAGCACCCAGGCCGTGCCGGAGACGGCGAGGCTGGCGGCGGTGGCCTGGGCGGTGGCGGCGTTGGTGAAGTCGATGACCACGTCCGACGCGGCGGCCAGGGCGGCGAGGTCGGGGAACAGGGTCGCTCCGGCGGGCGCTGGCCTGTTCGAGCCGGCACGACCGACGCCGCCCGTCAGCTCCGCCCCGCTGGCGCGGGCTTCCTCGGCCAGCAGGTGGCCCATACGCCCGGTGATCCCGGCGATGCCGATACGCGTGGGCATGGTTTCCTCTTGTTCTGTTGGCGTCGGCGCAGCGTATGGGCCGGGACCTGCGGGAGGCAAATGCCCGGTTCGCCCGCCCAGCCGATCCGGCCGGCGCGCACGCCGTCAGCAAGGTTCACCGCAAAGCCACCGAGACGCAGAGCTTTCGCGGGACGTGCACGGCCCTTGGGGCCCGGCAATCGCGTCTGATACGCTGCGCGCGAAGCGCCAAAAGCACTATGCCTCGCCCCGGCGCCGCAGCTTTCGCGGAAAGCTCTGCGCCGCTGCGGTGACCCTTGCTGGCAGAGCGGCGGGCTCCACCGCCTTGCACCCGGTGGGGCCCGCCGCTATAAGCCCGCCCTCGTTCGCGCGCCCGGGCTTCATATGGGCATGCCCGGCCGCGACGCTCTGCCTCCCGGACTGTTTCCGTGCTCGGGGCATTGCCACCATAGGAGACCAAAATGCCCAAGATGAAGACCAAGTCGTCGGTCAAGAAGCGATTCAAGATCACCGCGACCGGCAAGGTGCTGGCGGGCCCTGGCATGAAGCGCCACGGGCTGATCAACCGGACCCAGAAGGCCAAGCGCAGCAATCGCGGCAGCCAGGTGCTGACCGAGATGGACGGCAAGACCGTCAAGCAGTGGGCCCCGTACGGGCTGCGGTAGGGAGACAGCATCATGGCACGCGTGAAACGGGGCACGACCACCCACGCCCGTCACAAGAAGGTTCTCGAAGCCTCCAAGGGCTTCTACGGCCGCACTGGCACCACCTATCGCGCGGCGCGGGAGCGGCTGGAGAAGTCGCTGCAATACGCCTATCGCGACCGGCGGGTGAAGAAGCGCGAATTCCGCGGTTTGTGGATCCAGCGCATCAACGCCGCAGTGCGTGAGCACGGGCTGACCTACTCGCGATTTATCGCCGGGCTGAAAAAGGCCGGTATCGAAATGGACCGCAAGGTGCTGGCCGCGATTGCCTATGACGATGCCGAGAGCTTCGCGGTGATCGTCAAGCAGGTGCAGGCCGCCCTCTGAGTTCGTTTTCGCCCCAGGGTCGGCCCTGGGGTCGAAACGGGTGAGACAGCAAGGGGTCGCCTGCGAGGGCGACCCCTTTTCGTTGCGTGTGAGACAGCATGACCGATGATCTTCTGGCATTGAAGACCGAGACCGAGATGGCGCTGATGGCGGCCACGGATTTGCGGGCGTGGGACGCGGTGCGCGTCGGCGTGCTGGGGCGTGGCGGCAGCCTGACGGCGCTGTTGCGCGACCTGGGCAAGACGCCGCCCGAGCAGCGGCGCGAACGCGGGGCGGCGTTGAATCAGTTGAAGGACGCGCTGACCGCGGCGATCGAGGCACGGCGCGTCGCGCTGGAGAACGCCGCGATGGATGCGCGGCTGGCGGCGGAACGGATCGATCCGACCTTGCCGTCGCGGCCGATGCCGGCGGGGCTGATCCATCCGATCAGCCGCACGATGGAGGAGATCGCGGCGATCTTCGGCGCCATGGGGTGCACGGTCGCCGAGGGGCCGGATGTCGAGACCGACTGGCACAATTTCAGCGCGCTGAATATTCCGGCGCATCATCCGGCGCGGGCGGATCAGGACACGTTCTATCTGCCGGCTCGGGGGAATCTGCCGCCGCCGGTGCTGCGCACGCAGACCTCGCCGGTGCAGATCCGCACCATGTTGTCGCAGGAGCCGCCGATCAAAGTGATCGTGATCGGGCGGACGTATCGCGCCGATCATGACGCGACGCACTCGCCGATGTTCCATCAGTGCGAGGGTTTGATCATCGATCGCGACATGACGCTGGGGCATTTGAAAGGGTGCCTGATCGATTTCCTGCGCACGTATTTCGATATCGCGACGCTGCCGGTACGGTTCCGGGCCAGTTATTTCCCGTTCACCGAGCCGTCGATGGAGGTGGACATCGGGTGGAACCGGACGACGGGAGAGTTGGGAAAAGGCAGTGACTGGCTGGAGATTTTGGGTAGTGGGATGGTGCATCCTCGGGTGCTGGCGAACTGCGGGATCGATCCTCGGGAATGGCAGGGGTTCGCGTGGGGGATGGGTGTGGAGCGCATCACCATGCTGAAGCATGGGATGACGGATCTGCGGCCGTTCTATGACAGTGATATTCGGTGGCTGCGACATTACGGGTTCAGCGTGCTGTCGCCGACCATGCTGCATGAGGGGGTGTGAGCGATGAAGTTCACCCTCTCCTGGCTGAAGATGCATCTGGAGACCGATGCGACGCTGGATCAGATCACTGACACGCTGACGCGGATCGGGCTAGAGCTGGAAAGTGTGGAGGATCGGGGGGCGGCGCTGGCGTCGTTCCGGATCGCGCATGTGATCGAGGCGGTGCAGCATCCGAATGCGGACCGGCTACGGGCCTGCAAGGTCGATACCGGCGACGGCGTGGTGTCGGTGGTATGTGGTGCGCCGAACGCGCGCACAGGGATGAAGGCGGTGTTCGCCGCACCGGGGAGTTTCGTTCCCGGCACGGGCATCACGCTGAAGGTGGGCGAGATCCGTGGCGTGCAAAGCGCGGGCATGCTGCTGTCGGCGCGCGAGATGGGGCTGGGCGACGATCACTCCGGCATCATCGATCTGCCAGCGGATGCGCCGGTGGGTGTCGCGTATGCGACCTGGGCCGGGCTGGATGATCCGCTGATCGATATCAGCGTCACACCCAATCGCGGTGACTGTTTCAGTGTGCGCGGTGTGGCACGCGACCTGGCGGCGACGGGGATTGGTTCGTTGAAGCCATGGGCACCGGCGAAGATCGCGCCGGTGTTCGATGGTGGGCCGCGCTGGAAGGTCGAGTGGCCGGAGGCGTGCCCTTGGGTGTTGGGGCGGACGGTGCGCAACCTGAAGAATGGACCGAGTCCACAATGGCTGCAGGACCGGCTGATCTCGGTTGGGTTGCGGCCGATCAACGCGCTGGTGGATGTGACGAACTTCTTCACCATTGATCTCGGCCGGCCATTGCATGTGTTCGATGTCGGCAAGCTGCGTGGTGAAGTGCTGACGCTACGGCACGGCGCGGGCGAGACGCTGCTGGCGTTGAACGGCAAGGAATACGTGCTGGATGCCGAGGACTGCGCCATTGCCGACACGGGCGGTGTGGCGTCGATGGCCGGCGTGATGGGCGGTGAGACGACAGGATGCGATGAGACCACCACCGACGTGTTCGTCGAGTGTGCGCTGTTCGATCCGGTGCGTGTGGCGCAGACCGGGCGGCGGCATCAGATCGTCTCCGACGCACGGCAGCGGTTCGAGCGCGGGATCGATGTCGCGCTGATGCCGGACGCGGTCGAGGCGTCGACGGCGATGATCATGCAGCTGTGCGGCGGCGAGCCGGGGCCGGTGATGGAGGCCGGCGCAATGCCGGCATGGCAGCGCGACGCGACGATGCGGTTCCGGCGCGTGGCCGAGCTGGGCGGGTCGTCGATCGGGGCGGATGAGGCGGTGGAGTCGTTGCAGCGTTTGGGTTTCGGGCTGCGGGCGCGGGATGCGGAGACGGTGACCGTTTCGGTGCCGTCCTGGCGCAACGATGTCGCCGCACCGGTGGTGTTGGACCTGGCATCCGATCTGTCGGCGGAGGTGGTGGCGAAGGTCACCGAAGGTTGTGCGGTGATCGAGCCGGAATGTGACCTGATCGAGGAGGTGCTGCGGCTGCGTGGGTTGGACGTCGTACCGCCGGTGTCGCTGCCGCGGGTTGCGCCGGTGCCGCAGGCGACATTGACGGCGAAACAGGTGCGCAAGGAGCTGGCGCGGCGGACCCTGGCGGCAGCGGGGCTGGCGGAGTGCGTGACGTTCAGCTTCATGGCGACGACGGAGGCAACGCTGTTCGGTGCGACGCCGGCGACGCTGCGGCTGGCCAATCCGATCGCGGCCGATCTGGATCAGTTGCGGCCGACGCCGGTGGCGTCGCTGGCGCTGGCAGCGAAGCGCAACGCGTCGCGCGGGTTTGCGGATGTGGGCCTGTTCGAGATCGGGCCGGCGTTTGTGGACGACGCGCCGCAGGGGCAACGCTGGATCGCGGCGGGGCTGCGCGCGGGCGGCACGCCACGCAATTGGATCGCGTCGTCGCGGCCGGTGGATGTGATGGACGCGAAAGGCGATCTGTGGGCCGCGCTGGCCGCGGTCGGCGCGCCGCTCGAAGGGGTGATGATCACGCCGGATGCGCCGGGGTTCTATCATCCGGGTCGTTCCGCATGCGTGCGGCAGGGACCGAAGACAGTGCTGGGGACGTTCGGGGAGCTGCATCCCCGTGTTCTGGCGGCGCTGGACCTGGTGGGACCGGTGGTGGCCTTCGAGCTGGATCTGGATGCCGTTGCGGAGCCGAAGCGACGGAAGAAGGCGATGCCGGATTTGCCGTCGTTCCAGCCGGTGCGGCGCGATTTTGCGTTCCTGGTGGACGCAACGGTGACGGCGGATGCGTTGGTACGCGCGGCGCGTGGGGCGGATCGCGCGTTGATCGCCGGCGTGGTGCTGTTCGATCGCTATCAGGGCGATCGGCTGCCCGAGGGTAAGGTGTCGTTGGCGATCGAAGTGACGTTCCAGCCACGCGAGCGCACGCTGACCGACGCGGACATCGAGGCGGCGTGCCAGAAAGTGGTGTCGGCCGTCGCGAAGGCGACGGGGGCGACGCTGCGGTGATGCTGCGGCCGAACATCGTCTTCATTCTGGCCGATGATCTCGGCTACGCCGACCTGTCCTGCTATGGGCGCCGCGAGTACGACACGCCGCATATCGATGGCATCGCCGGGCGCGGGGTGCGGTTCCTGCAGGCCTACGCGAATTCGGCGGTGTGCTCGGCGACGCGTCTGGCGCTGATCACCGGGCGGTATCAGTACCGGCTGCCTCTGGGACTGGAGGAGCCACTGGCCGGCAAGGCCGATGTCGGATTGCCGCCGGAGCATCCCACCTTGCCGTCGCTGCTGCGCGCGGCGGGGCATGCGACGGCGTTGATCGGCAAGTGGCATCTCGGCATGCCACCGCGGTTTGGACCATTGCGCAGCGGGTATGACCGGTTCTGGGGTATCCGCAGTGGCGCGACCGACTATTTCACCCACCTGAACGCGCGCGGGGCGCCGGATCTGTGGGATGGCGACGTGCCGGTGGAGCGGGCCGGGTATCTGACCGACCTGCTGGGCGACAAGGCGGTGGAGACGGTGGGCGCGTTCGCGTCCTCCGGGCGGCCGTTCTTTCTGAGCCTGCATTTCAATGCACCGCACTGGCCGTGGGTGGCGCATGGCGATGAGGCGGAGTCGGAGCGGCTGCGCGGCAGCAATCTGCGCCATTACGATGGCGGTACCATGCGCACCTATGGCCGGATAGTGCAGGCGATGGATACGCAGGTGGGCCGGGTGCTGCAGGCGTTGGACGCGCACGGGGTGGGTGAGAACACGATTGTCGTGTTCACCAGCGACAATGGCGGCGAGCGGTTTTCCGATACCTGGCCATTCTCCGGCGTGAAGACGGAGCTGCTGGAAGGTGGGCTGCGCGTGCCGACGGTGATGAGCTGGCCGGCACGTTTGCCGGCGGGGATCGACTGCGATCAGGTGATGGTGACGATGGATTGGCTGCCGACGCTGCTGGCAGCGGCTGGAGCGGCGGCTGATCCGGCGTATCCGTCCGATGGGATGGATTTGTTGCCGGTGCTGGAGGGACGCGCAGCCGCGGGGCCGAGAGCGTTGTTCTGGCGCTATAAGTGGAATGACCAGGCGGCGATGCGGGATGGCGACTACAAATACCTCAAGATCCGTGACAACACGTTCCTGTTCGATGTGGTGCGCGACCCGCGGGAGCGTGCGAATCTGACGGCCCGGCTGCCGGAGGTTTATGCGCGGATGACCGCGGAATGGCAGCGATGGAACGCCACCATGCTGCCGACAATTCCGGGCAGTTTTGCCGAAAGTTTCACCGCCGCGCAGTTGGCGGATCATATCGGGCTGTAGAGCGGACGATCCTTGCGGTCACGATGCCGCACCGATAGGGTCGGCGAACCTTTTCACGATGTGACGATTGACGACAGCGGGGGCGGCGATGTTGCGCGAGGATCTGGTTTTCGTCGGGACCTGCGACATTTCGGGGCACGTGCGCGGTAAGGGGTTTCCCGCGCAGGAAATCCAGGCGCGCCGGAACAAGGGCGTGGGCTGGACGCATTCCAATCTGATGATGTCAGCGTTTGGGCCGATCTTTGATACGCCATTTGGCACCGGCGGAGATCTGATGATCGTTCCGGATGTGGCGACCGAGGTGCGGGTCGATTTTGCCGATGGTTCGGCGCCCGAACACTTCTTTCTGGGCGATATGCGCAATACCGATGGATCCCCCTGGGAGTGCTGCCCGCGCGATTTCCTGCGCCGCGCGTTGGCGGCGTTGGAGGCTGCCGCGGGGCTGCGGTTGATCGCGGCATTTGAGCAGGAGTTCGTCTACACCGGAACCGAGGATCGCCCGGCGCACGCGTACAGCCTGGATGCGTGGCGGCGCCAGGGAGCCTTTGGTGAGACGTTTGTTGCCGCGATGCGTGCCGCGGGCGTGGTGCCGGATTCGTTCCTGCCGGAATATGGCAATCGGCAGTACGAGGTGACGGTGGCGCCAGCGGCCGCGCTGGCAGCGGCGGATCACGCGGTGATCACGCGCGAGATGGCGCGCGCGGTGGCACATCGGCTGGGGCATCGGGTGATCTTCTCGCCGAAGCCGAATGCCGAAGGTGTCGGCAATGGTGTGCATATTCATATGAGCCTGCAGGATGAAGCGGGCACGCCGGTGACGTATGAAGCGGGTGCGCACCTGGGCCTGAGCAAGTTGGCGCAGCAGTTCTTTGCCGGCGTGCTGCACTATCTGCCGGCGATCGCGGCGATCACCGCGCCGTCTCCGGTTTCGTATCTACGACTGGTGCCAAACCGCTGGGCGCCGACCGAGGTGAATATCGTGCAGCAGGATCGTGGAGCCGCGCTGCGGGTGTGCCCGGTATTCGCTGGCCCGGGGCTGGCCGACGTCGCGCGGCAATACAATGTGGAGTTCCGGGTGACCGATGCCTCGGCCAGCCCGTACATGGCGTTGGGGGCGGTGGTATTTGCCGGGGCGGATGGGATTGCGCGGGGGATGGCGTTGCCGGTCGCGGATGCGATGGCACCGGCCCTGCCGGGGTCGCTGGAGGCGGCCCTGACGGCGATGGCGGGGAACGACACGGTATGCGGGTGGCTCGGGCCGGTGTTCCTGGAGGCGTATCTGCGACACAAGCGGTCGGAACTGGCGACGTTGACTGATTTGGAACCGGAAGAACTGTGTGATCGATACGCGGAGGTGTACTAGCCAGCGACGATCGTTGCGGGGGGTGGTGATACAGCTATGAGTGGCCGGGCCAGGCCCGGCGATGACATTTGGGGATTTTTGGGGCCGCTGAAACGTTCCCAGGCCTTTTCGTGGCCGATATAAACGAACGGTCCCACGACGAAGCCGAAGGCCGACAGCCCGGCCGCGGTCGCGAGGTCGCCGATCACCACATACATGGTGGTGAAGTCCACCACCGTGGCGACGGTGCGGAAGGTGATGGTCTTGGCGAGCGCCCGGCTGATGATGATCCTTTTCCCTCCCGGCCTGGCGCCCGAGCGCAGGGCTTGCACGAACGGAAGGCCGATTGAGGCGCCAGATGCATCCGAATAGTAGTTCCAAAATGTTTCGTGAACGAAATAGAATACTGGGCCGGCGACCAGGGCGAAGGTCGACAGGCCCGCCGCGGTGGCGAAATCGCCCAGCACCACGTAATTCGAGGTGAAGTCGAGCGTCGTGACGACGACGCGAAAGGTGACCGTCTTGGCCAGGGCCTGCGGAACGCCAAGACGGGAGCGGAGGTTCAGCGCTGGCTTGGCGAGAGGCGGCGGCGAGACCCGCGGCTGGGGCTGGGACCGCGGGCGGCTGATCGTGTCGAGCATGGGGCGCACGCGCCGGCCGAGTTTGGGCAGGGTGCTGGGCGCCAGAAGGGCGGCGCCACCGAGCACGATGGCTGGGACCAGCGCCGCCTCGAACAAGGCGGCTCCGGCCAGCGCCGTCAGTCCCGCTGTCACGTAACGGTTCATGCGGTGGTTTCCAGATCGGTCCCCACTGTGCCCGCATCGGCGGCGCGTCGTCCTGGTCCGGCGCGCAGTCTCACATAATCTTCACAATTCGAGTCACCGGTGCGGCAACATCGCCTCGACCAGCCGCAGCGTGCCAGCGGTGTCCAGCATGCGGCAATAGCCTTTGAAGCAACTCAGCGCGGCGGCGTGGCGGGTCTCGGATTCGGCCATGCAGGCGTCCGGGATGCAGGTCATGTAGTAGCCGCAGTCGGCGCCGTCTTTCACCGCGTGGTCGATGCATTGGTCGGTGAGGAAGCCAACCACGAAGACATCCTCGATGCCGATGTTGCGGAGAAGGTAGTCGAGCATTGTCGAGTTGAAGACGGACGAAGACGTTTTCGGCAGCAGGATCTCGTCGCCGAAGGGGGCAGCCTCGGACAGGGGCTGCGATTCCCAGGAGCCCTTTGCATAGAAGAAGTTGGAGAGCTTGTAGTCGAGGCTGCGGTCGCGGCCGTCGGCGGTGAGGTTCTCGATGACCGTGTGGATCACTTCGAGCCGCGCGGCGCGAAAGGCGGATAGCAGGCGGGTGATGTTGGGGAGCACGCGGGTGGTCGCGACGGCGTGGAATTCGGGCATCGTTTCCGCGTGCATGGCGTTGCAGGAACCGTTCTGCACGTCGATCACCAAGAGCGCGGCGCGTCCGGGGACGATGGGGCGGTCGCGCGTGACGGCAGTGATCATGGTGCTTGCAATACACCGTCGTGCCGATGCTTGCCATCAGCATCCACGGCTTTCTTGTTGCACGAAGGCAAGGCATGGATGCCGGGCATGGAGTCTCCTTTACCGAACGACCACCGCATGGCGGATCACAACGTTCCAAGGTTGGGGTCGGGGGTTCGAATTCCTTCGCCCGCTCATCACTCAAAATGCCGCTTGATCGGTCTTGTCGTTGGGTACGTGTTTTGGACGAAGCGATCGGTGATCCCGGCGCGGTCGGGCAGCATGTCGAAATCGAACACTCACCCGTCGGCATGGGAGATTTTTTATGATCCAAATCACTTCAACTATCGACAAGACCGGCGACAGGGTGGCGCCATAAGATGCGTGGATCGAATGATTGGCAAAGGTACTCTGGCGATGTCCGAACTGGAAATGCTGTCTCCCCAAAACAGTGCGATCGCGCTGATCGACTTTCAACCAGCCATGTACCAGGGCGTGCAATCACACGATCGTCTGGTGACGTTCAACAACGTTCAGGTGTTGGCGAAAGCAGCCAAACTCTTCAAGATACCCACAGTGATTTCGACGGTCGCTGCGGCCTCTTTCTCGGGTCCCTTCATGCCGGAGGTGACCGGCCTGTTTCCCGAGATCCCCGTCATCGACCGTACGTCTATGAACTCCTGGCTCGATGCGAACTTCCGCGCGGCGATTCTTGCAACTGGCCGCAAGAAGGTGGTGATCGCCGGGTTGTGGACGGAAGCCTGCGTGATGTTCCCGACTCTCGACATGCTGAAGGAGGGTTTCGAGATTTATGTCGCGGCCGACGCGTGCGGTGACATTTCGCCGGAGGCCCATCAGCGCTCGATCGATCGGCTGGTGCAGGCTGGCGCGGTCCCTATCACCTCGATGCAGTATATCTTCGAACTCCAGCAGGACTGGGCGCGCACCGAGACCTACGAAGGTGTGATGCAGATTCTGCGCCAGCATACGCCCTATGGCATCCAGGTGCGCTTCTCGAAGTGGGCGTTGGGTGAGCACGCTTCCGAAGCCGGTCCGGCGACGAAGGCCGCCTGAGTTTCAGGCACGCACACCGCATCCTGCGACGTCGGGGGAACGACGAAGCCCATCTTCTATCGCTTGCCGCCGGCGTGCTGGTCGGGGTGATCTACGGTCTGGTCAATGTCCGGTCACCGGCACCGCCGGTGATCGCATTGATCGGTTTGCTTGGTATCCTGGTGGCGAGAAGATCCCTCCGATGGTCAAGACACTCTGGCACAAAGAAGCCTTTGCGCAGGCTTGGCCCCATCAGGTTCGGCCGCACATCTTTGGTTGCCTCCCCAGTGGGCAAATGCCAGCGACGAGGTCTTTGAGCGAGGCATCGACGGTGAAGTCATGCACTCCAAGCTGACCTCGCACCTGAGGCGTGCACTCCCGTGATGTTCACGCGCCCAGGCAATGCCGACCTCTGTTGAGACCGAGAAGACAGAATGATCCGCGTATCACCGATCGCTCTCCATGGAGTTTGAAGCATGACCGACGCGCCGGTGCCCGACATGATTCTGCATCGTGACCTGTTCACAACGCTCGATCATTTTCCTGCCCGTCGGCGAGACCGGGGTGTGCAAGTGGCAAGGGGGGGTCTCATGAACCGGAAACGCAACAAAAATGCCCGCCTTCCTTTGGGCAAATTTGCCTGTCATTTCGGGTGGAAATCCCTTGCCGCGCGCCGAGGGCAGGGCCCCTAAGCGACGCAGCAGACAAGTCGCGCCGCCGCATGGCCGCGAGTCCGGCTTTGATCGCGGCGAGTGGCGGTTTGCCTGTAGGCGAGCGAACGCGGACCGATGGTCTGGATGCGGTCCTAGCGTCGTCGGAGGAAGGGACTGTCAGGGCCTGCGTGCCTGGATGCGGTTAAATCGGGCTTTCAGCTGAAGGCCGGTCGCAGGAGGCGGACTGGCATCGTCCTGGCGGCAGGCTGATGAATTGTGGCTGCTGCTGCCTGCTGGTTCGGTCGCCACTGACAGACTCTTTGCGCTCAGTCCCTATTTAAGCCGGCTTAAATAGGCATGGTGCTTATTAAAGCGAGATGGCAATTGCTTTAACAGCGGCTTCCCGGCATATCCTCCCCATGGCCGACACTAACCCGCGGCTGGGCCGTTTTGTCGCGACCCCCACTGCTGGGGAGGTCGTCCGTGCCTTTGCTCCCCCGCCGCTTCCACCGACCCCGCCCATCGACGTACTCGCGCTCCTCGACCGGCTCAGCTTGGCGGAGCGGGCGCTTGGGCGCCTAGACGGGATCACGACGCTCCTGCCGCGCCAGGAGCTGTTCCTCTACATGTATGTCAGGAAGGAAGCCGTCCTCTCATCGCAAATCGAGGGTACGCAATCGACGCTCACCGATCTGCTCCGATTCGAGACCGAGGCTCAGGCCGGGCAGCCGATCGACGACATCCGTGAGGTATCGAACTACGTCGACGCCATGATGTACGGCCTTGAGCGGTTGGAGACGTTGCCCCTTTCGCTCAGGCTGATCCGCGAGATGCATGCTCGGTTGCTGCAAAGCAGTCGTGGCGGGACGAAAAGCCCTGGCGAGTTCCGGCGATCGCAGAATTGGATCGGGGGCACCCGTCCTGGCAATGCCCTGTTCGTACCGCCTCCACTGAATGAGCTTGACGCCTGCCTCGACGCCCTAGAGCGTTTCATGCACGAGGATCAGTCGCGGCTGCCGGCGGTCATCAAGGCGGGCCTGCTTCACGTCCAGTTCGAGACCATCCATCCTTTCCTAGATGGCAATGGCCGCATCGGTCGCCTTCTGGTCACCTTGTATCTCTGCGTGCACGGCGTGCTGCGCAAGCCGCTGCTCTACTTCAGCCTTTATCTGAAGACGCACCGCGCCGACTACTATCGTCTGCTCCAGGAAGTGCGCGAACGTGGCGCCTGGGAAGCCTGGCTTGAGTTCTTCCTTGATGGCATCGCGGAGATAGCCAATCAGGCATTCGATGCGGCAACGCGCATCGATGATCTCTTCAAGCGTGACCGTGAGCGAATCACGGCGGAGAGCGATCGGGCTGGATCGGCACTTCGGGTGCATGAGCTTCTTCAGGAGAACCCCTTTCTCACGCCCAATCTCCTGGTCGAGCGGACGGGGTTAACGGCGCCGACCGTCAACGCGGCCTTGGCCGATCTGGTGCGTCTCGGCATCGTGGAGGAGGTAACGGGCCGACGGCGGGGCCGTGTATTTGGCTACCGCGGATATCTCGCTATCCTGGGTGAAGGAACGGAACCTCTACCGACCGCCGGCGGAAACGGAGGGACCAGCTAGATGCAAAGAATGCTCGGGACGGCGGCAACCGCGCCATCCGAGATAGTGCCG
>Ga0210386_10000766_pt1 | contig 29504 bp, 28 predicted proteins | sample IncBWH32OmetaG_FD_160091 | JGI IMG/M metagenome (GOLD analysis project Ga0210386, IMG submission 160091) | Forest soil microbial communities from Barre Woods Harvard Forest LTER site, Petersham, Massachusetts, United States - Inc-BW-H-32-O ...
CCGATTTGCCAGGATACGGGCATGCCCACGTTTTACGTCCACACGCCCGTCGGCGTGAATCAGATTCGCATCAAGAAGGCAATTCTCGAAGCCGTCGCGGAAGCCACGCGCCTCGGCAAGCTGCGCCCCAACTCGGTCGATTCGCTGACAGGAAAAAATAGCGGCAACAACCTGGGCGAAGAAACGCCTGTCATCCATTTCGAGCAGTGGGAAGAGGATGAGATTGAGGTGAAACTGATCCTGAAGGGCGGCGGCTGCGAAAACAAAAATATTCAGTACTCCGTGCCCTGCACGCTCGATCACATGGGCCGGGCCGACCGCAACCTCGAAGGCGTTCGCAAATGTATCCTGCACGCCGTGTGGCAGGCGCAGGGACAAGGCTGTGCGCCCGGCGCCGTCGGCGTCTGCATCGGCAGTGATCGCGCTCACGGCTACGAACTCGCGAAGGGACAATTATTTCGCACGCTGGATGATGTGAATCCCGATCCCACGCTTGCGAAACTCGAAGCGGAAATCATGGAAGAGGCGAATAAGCTTGGCGTCGGCGCAATGGGTTTTGGCGGAAATGTTTCCCTGATCGGCTGCAAAGTTGTGGCGGCGAATCGCTTGCCCGCCAGTTTCTTTGTATCCGTCGCTTACGATTGCTGGGCATTCCGCCGCTTGGGCGTGCGTCTCGATGCAACAAGCGGAGCGATCAACAGCTGGCTGTATCGCGATCCAGAGCGTCCTGTGCAGCGCATGGCAGTGAACTCTGGCTTCCAATTGACCGGCCGCGAAGTTGTCCTCACCGCGCCGCTGACCGAAGCGCAAATGCGCTCGCTGAAAGTGGGCGACCTCGTCCTGATCAACGGCGAAATGCGCACCGGCCGCGACAACGTGCACGCCTACCTGATGAAAAATCCTCCGCCCGTCGATCTGAATGGATCCGTGCTCTATCACTGCGGCCCCGTCATGCTCAAGCAGGGAGAAGAATGGGTCGTGAAGGCCGCCGGCCCAACCACCAGCATTCGCGAAGAGCCCTATCAGGCCGCCGTCATCAAGAAATATGGCGTGCGGGCCGTCATCGGCAAAGGTGGAATGGGAGCAAAAACATCCGCGGCGCTAAAAGAATTTGGCGCCGTATATTTGAACGCCATCGGCGGCGCGGCGCAGTATTACGCGCGCACCGTTGAAAAAGTTTTGGGCGTCGAGCTGATGGAATTCGGAATCCCGGAAGCGATGTGGCACCTGCGCGTAAAAAACTTCGCGGCCATCGTTACGATGGACGCGCACGGCAACAGTCTTCATGCGGATGTTGAGAAGGCCACCGGAGATGTTCTGGAAACGTTGCAGAAGGTCTAGCATTCGCCGTAGGGGCACGGCATGCCGTGTCCCTACAACCTCGCCGAAAGCAAACATGGAATTCCTTCACCGAAATTTCCGATGATCCAACTTTTTTTGTGAGAGATTCGAGGTCAGTATTTGAAATTTGGTATGAATGGGGCTTCAGGCGCAGGCGGACTTGTATGAAATTTTTCCGCCAAGCCGGAAGCCCCATTTTTATTTATGGTATGAATGTATGAACTATGTGGCGGGCGCCAGATTTGTATCGAGCACCAGGCCCAGCCGTGCCGCCAGTTCCTGACGTGCTCTCCACAAACGCGCCTTCAGTGTGTTCCGCGAAACTCCCAGGACGTGCGCCGCTTCTTCTGCTGACAATCCTTCGATTTCACGAAGCCAAAAAGCGGTCCTCAGCAACGGAGAAATTTCCGCCAATTTCTTTTTCATGCGATCGCCGAGCTCGGTTCCCGCGTAGAGCTGCTCCGGATTCGGCCCATCGTCCGCGAAACGTTCAGCCAGCGGCACTTCTCCCTCGAGCGCAAAGTCATCCAGCGAAACCGCAGGCCGGGAGCGCTTGCTGCGGCGCCGCATCAGGGCCGCGTTAATTACGATGCGCGTAAGCCACGTGGAAAACTGCGACCGGCGTTCAAACTTCGGAAGGTTGCGGTAGGCGGAAAGCAGACCCTCCTGCAGGGCTTCCTCGGCGTCTTCCGGATTGCCCAGCACTCGGAACGCAGTTTGGTACAAGGCGCGCGTGTTGCGCGCAAACAATGCGTCGAGCGCCCGCGAATCTCCGCTCAGTCCCCGCTCGATCAGTTGATCTTCAGTCTGTTCGTCCGTGTTGACTTCAATAAGATTTTCTCCTGCGGATTGAGTGCGTTCCTGATTCATGTTTGTTTTCCCCTTATAAATAAGGAATGCATGAAGCCTATAAGTGCGCTTGCTTCTCCCCCAGTATCTGGAAACTGTAAACAATGAAACTCTATGGATTAGACGCTCTGGGAAGCGTTTGGTGGCCTATTCCATTATTTTTCTTATGAATCTCCTGTTCGCATTCTGCAAAACAGGCGCTCCCACGATAAGCGAAAGCGAAATTCAATTTGAATTAAGGGACCTCGAAATTTCTTCGACCACAGCCTTTGTCATGCACCCACATCCCACGATTCCAACCCCTGCTTCGTGCATCTGCGCGAGAAGTTGCTTTCCCGCCGCATCGATGTAGCTGATCGCTTTTAGACGAACTTCCAGAGGGACATCCAGAGGCGATTTGCGTTCTTTCCAGCAGCGCTCCAGTTCCATGACCCACTCGCCAGAGAGTTTCCCCTCTAGTTCCCAAGTCTCAGTGTTATCGGCCTGACTTACGGTAACCTTGAACATTCCCAACCCTATGGATTGCAATCCGAGAAAGCATCCCTCTATTCACAGTTAGCATGTTACTGGCCATTGTGCCGAAATAGAATCACAATAAATAACTCACATATTTACAATAGTATGCGTAAATAAAATTAATTGGGATTGGAGATTTTCAGTAAGGGAGGGGTGCAAAAAGTGCCGCTATATCGGCATGTGACGACATATCGGCATAGCGCTTCATTTGTGCTTCTCGATCCCCAATTTTCTCATCTTCGATTGCAGCGTCGTTCTTTTCATGCCCAGCCGGACGGCAGCGCCCCGCGGACCTGCCAAGACCCATTTCGTTGCCTCTAAAGCTTTTAGAATGTGATCGCGCTCCGCTGACCTGAGGGTCTGGGTTTCGCCTAAGGTTTCGCCGCCGGATCTAAGTTCACCCAACGGTACGCGTAGGACGGGCCCAGGGGACACGATGACCGCACGTTCTATCAAGTTTTCCAATTCGCGAATGTTTCCAGGCCATGGATAATGAACGAGTTGTTCCAGCGTTTCGGCCGGAATAGTCTCCACCTTTCGATTCATGCGCCGCGCGTGTTTTTCCACAAAATATCGGACCAGCGACGGAATATCTCCCTGCCGATCGCGCAGGGGCGGCATAAGTATGGGGAAAACACGCAACCTATAATACAAATCGCTTCGAAAGGTGCGCGCCGCAACCATTTCCGCGAGATTACGATTTGTGGCGGCCACCAGGCGAATATCCACACGAGTCGTGTGCGTGCTGCCCAATCTCTCAAATTCCTGTTCCTGAAGCACGCGCAGAAGCTTGGGCTGCAGTTCGAGCGGAATATCCCCAATTTCATCCAGAAAGATAGTGCCGCCATCGGCGAGTTCAAACCTGCCGATCCGTTGCGCGATGGCTCCCGTGAATGCGCCGCGCTCGTGCCCAAATAATTCGGATTCCAGCAGACCTGTAGGAATAGCCGCGCAATTTACTTTTACAAATGTGCGTTCCCTTCGCGGGCTTAAATTATGAATCGCCCGCGCAATTAATTCTTTGCCCGTGCCGGTTTCGCCCGTGATCAGCACGGTGGAATCCGTGGGGGCAACGGTTTCCACTTGCTTCAGCACGGCGCGCACCGGGGCAGACTCGCCGATGATTTCATCGAAATTCATTTCCGAACGAATTTCATCTTCGAGATAAAGTTTTTCCTGCGCCAGTTTATTTTTAAGCTCGGCAATTTCCTGGAAAGCCAGCGCGTTTTCGACGGCAATGGCCACCTGGCTTGCGACCTGCGCAAGCAAATCCACATCGCCTTGCTGGAATGCCGAGTCGCGCAGGCTCGCCAGGCTTAGTGTGCCGAGCGCGCGATCATGCGTGATTAGCGGCATGCACACGAGTGAGCGAACCCCTTCCGCCATCATCAGCCGTGAGGTAACCGAATCGAAGGCTTCAATTTCATTGCGGTCTAAAACCTGAGCATGATGCGTGCGAAAGGCCTTTCCCGCCAGAGCTCTTTCTACCGGGACAAGAAGGTCCTCGCGGATCAGCCCTTTTCCCTCGGGAAAGTTCAGAGCCAACACACGCATGCTGTTGGCCTCCGGTTCGAAAACCGCGAGGCTCGTATATTCGTGGTGAATCACACGGCGGAGCGATGCGGCAATCGCATTCAAAAGTACGTGCAGGTCCAGCTTGGAGACCACCGCGTTGTTTACTTCCAGCAGGACACGCAATCGGTCGCGCTCCCTCGCCAGCTGCCGCTGATACGCTTGAGCGCTTTCAAAATTTAGCGCGTTATCCACGGCAACGGCTACCTGCCGCGCCACCTGTTGCAGAAACGCGACCTCCGATTCCGTATGAGTGTGCGGCGTGCCGCGCCCGAAACTCATCACCCCCAAGCGGCGCTGCGCGGTAGTCAGCGCGAGTGAACAAAATGATCGGACGCCATTTTCCCGGAGCGTCTGTACAATCTCGGGAATCCGTGTTTCTTTTTCGATGTCGTCCAACAGATACGGCCTCTGCGATTCCCAGACCCACCCGGATGGCGTTTCTCCAATGGCGAATTCGCTTCCCGGTCCATATTTTCTGAATTGTTTTTCGGATTCGAGAATGTGCAAACGCATGACGTTGCGCAGGGGATCGTACAAAATGAGGTTCAGGTAATCGAATTCCACGACGCGATGCAGGCGCTCCGCAAGCTCGTGAAACAGTTCGCCGAGATCGCGGTGCTGCGCGATCGCTTCGGCAACTTCCAGCAGGGCCTGGTGACGCGCTTCCGGAGAGGCGCTTGCTGCTTCGTGAATGGGCGCTTCGCTCATTGTTTGGAGAATAACATCGTCCTCCATTATCTCTCAACTTTGGCGCGGAAATCCTGAAGTTTTCACGATCAGAAAACTCTGCGGTGAAGGATGGAATATTGAAAAGCCGGCGAAAGTAAAACGGAGGAAATTGTTTCGAAAAGTTACAAAAAAGATTTGACAGCTGCCGGAATGCACGCGCATAATTATGCAAGTGGGTGCATAAAGTTAAGTCGACCATGGCGCTGAACGTACACAAAAAATTCCGGCAAGGGCAGATCCTGAAACTAGTCTCGAGCGAGCCTATCTCGAGCCAGGACGAACTGCGGCGCAGGCTTTCGCACATGAAAGTGCGCGTGACGCAAGGGACTCTTTCCAGGGACATGTCCGAACTGAAATTGGTGAAGACCGCGGAGGGCTATAAGCCACTGACGAACGGCGATGAATTTGCCGCTCCCATGCCGCCGCTTGGCCGCGCGCTCAGGGAATTTCTGGTCGATCTGCGGCCTGCTTTCAATTTGCTCGTGTTGAAGACACCGCCGTCCGGAGCGCAACCGCTGGCTGCTGCGCTGGACGCTGAAAAATTTAAGGAAGTCGCCGGCACAATTGCCGGCGACGATACCGTTCTGGTTATCACGCCGTCGCGCCAGGCGCGCGCCGCCGTCCAGAAGCGCATGGAGGACTTACTCCGATGAACGACCCGCAACGGGTCGCCGTAGTCGGAGCAACGGGCTATGCGGGATTTGAGCTGGCCCAGCTTCTTCTTCGGCATCCTAAAATTCAAAAACCGATCTTTTACTTGCGGGAAAGCTCGGCGCACGTAAAGTGCCTGACGGAGATTTTTCCGCAGCTGCGCGGCTGGGGCGAAGCTATCTGCAAGACGTTTTCGGTCGATGCCATTGCCTCAAGCGGAGCCGGCACCGTGTTTCTCGCAACGCCGCACGAAGCTTCACTCGAAACGGTACCGCAGCTTTTGAATGCGGGCTTGCGGGTCGTGGACCTGAGCGGCGCGTTCCGCTTCCACAATCCCGAGACGTTTTCGCAGTGGTACAAACTTCCGGCGCCGCCAAAAAATCTGGCGGAGGAAGCCGTTTACGGTTTGCCCGAGTTGTACGCGGATCAATTGCCGGGCGCGCGGCTCGTTGCCAATCCCGGCTGCTATCCGACAAGCGTGATACTCGGCCTGAAGCCGCTCGTCGAATCCGGGTGGATCGCAACCGAACGTGGCATAGTCGCTGATTGCAAGTCCGGAGCGACAGGCGCGGGGAAAGAACCGAAGAAGGAACTACATTTCGTGGAAGTCGACGAAAATTTCCGCGCGTATGGCCTGTTCTCTCATCGCCACACGCCGGAAGTAACCGAACACACGGGCATCGCGGGCGAGGACATCGTTTTCACGACGCACCTTCTGCCTGTTGCGCGCGGCATTCTTTCCACCCTGTACGTATGGTTTTCCGAACCGCATACGGCGCAGGAAGTGGAATCTCTCTATCGCAGCTTTTATGCGGATCGCCCGATGGTGCGCATCTGGCCCGCGGGAAAGTTGCCGGAGCTGCAGCATGTAGCGCACACAAATTTCAGTGATATCGGATTTGCGCTGGATCCCGCGGGGCGGCGCCTCGCGGTTGTAAGTTGTCTCGATAATCTGGGCAAGGGCGCCGCGGGCCAGGCTGTACAAAATATGAATTTGATGATGGGGATTGGGGAGGCAACAGGACTCCGATGAGACTAGTCGTAAAAGTTGCGGGAGCATTACTCGATGATGCGGCGGCGATGGAAACGCTGGCGCGTCAAGTGTCACAGCTTGCTCACCAGGGCCACGAAATTCTCGTGGTGCATGGCGGCGGAAAAATTTTCACCGCCACGCTCAAGCAGATGGGCATCGAAAGCAAATTCGTCAACGGACTGCGCGTAACGGATCGCGCGACACGCGATGTTGCCGTGATGGTTCTCGGCGGCCTGCTCAACAAGCGCCTTGCTGGCGCCATTTCTGCCGCCGGGCAGCCCGCGGTTGGTATTTGCGCCTCCGACGCCAGCTGTTTCCTGGCTGAGCCGATGATGCATGACGAAGTGGTCGGCGGACTCGGTTTCGTTGGCTATCTGACCGGAGTGAACCTGGAATTTCTGGAATCGTTTTGGAAAGCGGGAATCATTCCCGTAGCATCGTGCATGGGCCTGGGCGCTGATGGCGAGCTCTACAACATCAATGCCGATCACATGGCGGCTGCCTGCGCGGAGTACATTCATGCCGATCGCCTGATTTATCTTACCGACGTGGCTGGCGTGCTCGACGGCTCCAAAGTCGTGAAGGTCGTTTCGACCGGCGATGCCGAAGATATGATCCGGCAGAATAAAGTATCGGGCGGCATGATCCTGAAGCTTGAAGCGTGCAAGCGCGCGCTTTCCGCCGGCGTTGCGGAAGTACGAATTGTTGGCGGCTCTGTACCAAAAGGCTTGCTGGCTGCGGCAAACGGGGCGAGGTTTCCCGGAACGCGTATCACTGCGGAGTTTCCCGTGACGAGTGCGGGGGCGGCCCATTGAAAGCGAAAGCCAAAAAATTGTTGAAGAAGGCGAAGCCGGCTTCGGCCGCGTCGAAATCCATCTTGAATGATGCCTCTCAGCACCTGATGAACACGTACAGGCGCTCGGACATGATTTTTACGCACGGTCGCGGTTGCTACGTTTTCGATCAAAACGGAAAGAAGTATCTGGATTTTCTGGGCGGCATCGCCGTCAACGCGCTCGGATACTCCTATCCTGACCTCGTGAAGACGATTCGGCGCGAGGCTGGCCGGGCCGTCCATGTTCCAATCTTTTTCATAATCCGTTCCAGGGACCGCTCGCCGCGAAGTTGGCGAAGTGGTCTGGCATGGACCGCGTCTTTTTCACCAACAGCGGCTCGGAAGCCGTGGAAGGCGCGCTAAAGCTCGCGCGCATTGTGGCCAAACAAAAGCCCGGCGGTGCAACTAAGACTCGTTTTCTGGCCATGGAGCATTCCTTTCATGGGCGCACTCTCGGATCGCTTTCGATTACTCATCCGGTGAAATATCGCGAGCCATTCGAGCCGCTGATTCCGGGCGTTGAATTTGCTCGCCTGAATGATGTAGCGGACCTCGAAGCCAAATTTACAGATGACGTCTGCGCCGTAATCATTGAGCCCATCCAAGGTGAAGGCGGCATATATCCGGTCACGAATGAATTCTGGAAGCGGGCGCGCGCGCTTGCCACGCAGCACGGCGCAGTCTTGATCGCCGACGAAATTCAATGCGGTCTCGGACGCACCGGCAAAGCATTTGCCTACCAGCGCCTCGAAGGGCTGCCCGACATAGTCATCGTCGCAAAACCCCTCGCCGGCGGATTGCCGCTCGGCGCGCTGCTGGCACGGGAAGAAATTGCCGCATCGTTTTCGCCAGGCCTTCACGGCTCCACTTTTGGCGGCGGTCCCTTGACCTGCGCTACCGGTTTAACGTTCCTCGAAACGATGGAGCGAAAACATCTGCTGGCGAATGTTCAGAAACGCGGCGCTGAGTTAAAAGCGGGCCTGAAAAAATTGTCTGCCAAATTTGATTTCATTCGCGAAATTCGTGGCGAAGGTTTGATCCTCGGCATCGATCTGGACGTGGAAGGCGCTCCCTATGTTGCCGAAGCTCTGAAACAAGGGCTTCTGATTAATTGCACGCACGACCATATCCTGCGCCTTTTGCCGCCGTATATTTTGACCGCGCAGCAAGTGAAGGAAGGTTTGTCGAAAATTGAATCGGTCCTTGCCAGGACCGAGCGGCCCGCGCCGTCAGCGGCCGTAACTTCCGCCCCAGCCGAAGCTCAGATGCTTGCGGCCGCGAGGTAATCATGAAAGCGCAGGCCCCGGCTCAGGGAAAAATCGAAAGCCACACATTGAGTCTTTCCACAGACCTTCTCACTGGCACGGAATGGAACGCCGCTCAGGTTCAGGATCTTTTTCGCCTGGCTGTGGATGTTAAGGCGTATCCGGATCGCTACAAAACCGCTCTGTCCGGCCGGCAATTGGCGATGATTTTTGAAAAGCCTTCGCTGCGCACGCGCGTAACATTTGAAGTCGGTATCACCAGCCTGGGTGGCACGGCAATTTATCTGGATCATGCGGATACGCATCTGGGCGACCGCGAATCCGTTCCTGATGTGGCGCGGTGCCTTTCGCGTTGGGTGCACGGAATTGTCGGCCGCGTTTTTTCGCAAAAGGCCCTCGAAATTCTGGCGGACTATGCCAGCGTGCCGGTGATCAACGCGCTTTCGGATGTCTATCATCCCTGCCAGGCGCTGTGCGATTTCTTCACGCTGGAAGAAAAATTAGGCTCCGCTCGTGGCGTGAAGCTCGCCTATGTCGGAGATGGCAATAATGTTTGCCACTCGCTGATGGTTGCAGGAGCTCGCGTCGGTGCGCACGTGCGCATTGCGACGCCTGCGGGCTACGAACCGGATGCAAAAATTGTTGCGGCGGCGCGCGTCGATGCGGCCGCCACGCAAGGCACCATCGAATTATTTCGCGCACCCGAGGAAGCTGTCTCGGGCGCGCAAGCTGTGTACACGGACGTCTGGGCCAGCATGGGCCAGGAAGAAGAGACTGAAAAGCGCGCCGCAATATTCGCGCCCTACCAGGTCAACGCTAAACTCATGTCTCAGGCTGCGTCCGGCGCCGTGTTTCTCCATTGCCTTCCCGCGCATCGCGGTTCCGAAGTGACTGACGACGTCATGGAGTCGCCACGTTCCATCGTTTTCGATGAGGCGGAAAATCGCCTGCACGTTCAGAAAGCCATCCTGTTAATGCTCCTAAGCTGAAAGGAAAAACGGTGCCAAAGAAAGTAGTTCTCGCCTATTCAGGCGGACTTGATACGTCAATTATTATTCCCTGGCTGAAGGAAACCTACGGCGGCTGCGAAGTGATCGCCATGATCGGTGACGTCGGCCAGCAGGAAGATTTGAAAGCCGCGAAGAAAAAAGCGCTGGCCACGGGCGCCGCTTCGGCAACGATCGAAGATTTGCGCGAAGAATTTTTGACCGAGTACGTCTGGCCCACGCTGCGCGCAGGCGCGGTGTACGAGCACAAATATTTGCTAGGCACATCGATGGCGCGCCCCGTCATCGCCAAGCGCCAGGCGGAAATCGCGTTGGAAACAGGCGCGGATGCCGTGGCACACGGTTGCACAGGCAAGGGCAACGACCAGGTCCGCTTTGAACTTGCGTACAAGGCCATCGCGCCCAAAGTAAAAATTATTTCGCCGTGGCGCGAATGGACCATCAACTCGCGTGAAGACGCGATCGCCTACGCGAACGCACACAAAATTCCCGTCGAGCAGACGAAGGCCAACATTTATTCGCGCGACCGCAACATCTGGCACTTGAGCCACGAAGGCGGCGTGCTCGAAGATCCCGCGAACGAGCCGGACGAAGCCATGTGGCAGTGGATCGCCTCGCCGGAAAAAGCTCCGAACAAGCCTGCGGTTGTCGAAATTGGTTTCGATGGCGGCACTCCCGTATCCGTAAACGGTAAAAAACGCTCGGCCATGGCCTTGCTCGATGAATTAAACGAAATCGCGGCGGAGCATGGAGTCGGCCGCATCGACCTCGTCGAGAATCGCCTCGTCGGCATCAAGTCGCGCGGCGCGTACGAAACTCCGGGCGGCACGCTGCTCGTGACCGCACATCGCGAACTCGAAACGCTGTGCCTCGATCGCGAGACGGCGCACTATTCGGAAATACTTTCTCTGCGCTATGCCGAACTCGTGTACTACGGCACGTGGTTCACGCCGCAGCGCGAAGCGCTCGACGCCTATTTCACCGAGGCGCAAAAGCGCGTCACCGGCACGGTTGGCCTCAAACTTTTCAAGGGCAACGTGACCGTCACGAAGCGCGTATCCCCGTATTCGCTCTACCGCAAGGGGCTCGCGAGTTTCGCCATGACGGGCTACAACCCGAAAGACGCGGAAGGTTTTATCAACCTGTTTGCTTTGCCGGTAACGATTCCGGCGGAATCGAAAGTAAAGTGACCGCTACGCCTAAGGAACAGCCGTCGGGAAAATTGTGGGGAGGGCGTTTTGACCGCGCTCCCGACGAGCTGTTCTACCAGTTTCAACGATCCTTCTCCTTCGATCAGCGCCTGCTGCCTTACGAGCTGGCGGTCGATCGGGTGTGGGCGGGCGCGCTGGAATCGGCGGGCATACTTTCGGTCGAAGAAATGCGCGACACGTTGACCGCGCTCGACAAAATTGCCGACCGCGCGGAAAACGAATACGCGTGGCTCGGCGGATCGCCTGCAGAGGACGTCCACCATTTTGTCGAGACGGCGCTCGTGGAATATCTCGGTGCTGTGGGATACAAGCTGCACACGGGACGCAGTCGCAACGAGCTAGTGGCAACAGATTTCCGCATGTTCGTCATGGAGTCCGTGGGTGAAATGCGCGTCGCTCTGTCCCGGCTGATTTCCGCGCTCGTCGGCCAGGCTGAAAAAGTGTTCGGAATTCCGATGCCTGGTATGACGCACATGCAGCATGCTCAGCCGATTTTGTTTTCGCATTTTCTGCTCGCGCACGCCGAAGCGTTTTTTCGCGATGCGGTGCGCCTTGACGCGGCGGCGGCCATGGCGGACGCTTGCCCGATGGGTTCCGGGGCGCTCGCGGGTTGCGCGCTTGATGTGGATCGCGGCGCCATCGCCCGTGAACTGGGCTTTGCGCGGCCGACGGCCAACAGCCTTGACGCGGCCAGCGATCGTGATTTCGCGCTCGATTATCTTTACGCGCTGGCCGTAATCGCGACGCATCTTTCGCGGCTCGCGGAAGATTTTGTTTTGTTTGCATCGCAAGAATTCGGCTTCATCGTATTGCCCGACGAATTTTCGACGGGCAGCAGCCTCATGCCCCAAAAGAAAAATCCAGACGCGTGGGAACTCTTGCGAGGCAAGACGGGGCGCGTAACCGCTTCACTACATACACTGATGACGACGCTTAAAGGACTGCCCTCGAGTTATCAGCGCGATTTGCAGGAAGACAAGGAACCCGTGTTCGCCGCGCACGATCAGGCCTATGCCATGCTGACCATTGCTGCGGGAGCCGTTGCCGCAACGCGCCCGAACGAGGCGCGCATGCGCGAGGCCGCGTCCGATCCCGCGCTTCTCGCCACGGAAGCCGCGCATTATCTCGTACGTCGCGGCGCGCCGTTCCGTCAGGCCCATGAAATTGTCGGGCAAATTGTTCGCGAAGGCGAGCGCGCAGGAATATCTTTTTCCACGCTGCCGCTTGAAACGCTGCGAAAGTTTTCTCCATTATTTGGGCCCGATTTTTACGATGCGTTGAAACTGGATTCTGCGCTGGCTGGTCCGGATGTCGAAGGTGGAACCGCGCCTTCGCGCGTTCGTGACGCTATCGCGGCTGCAAAAACGCGGCTGTCTGCTCTGGAGAAAAAATCATGAGGGCGCGCACGGCACGCATGAGTGACGCCGCCGCGGTACACCGCGTGATCGCTCACTATGCCGGCGAAGGCCTTCTTCTGCCGCGCACAGAGGCGGAAATCCGCGAACACATCGCGCGTTTCCTCGTCCTCGTGGAAAAGCGCGGCAAAGAAGAAAAAGTTCTGGGCTGCGTGGCGCTTGAGCCATATGGCGCGGATCTCGCCGAAATTCGCTCGCTCGCCGTCGCTCCTGACGCGCGTGGAGAGGGGCGCAACGTCGGCGATCGGCTGATGAAGGCCGCGATGGATACAGCGCGGCGGCGAAAAATTGCGCGCCTATTCGCCGTGACGCACAGGCCGGAATTTTTCTCGCGCTATGGCTTCACGCCCGGCCTGCGCCAAATCGTGCCCGAAAAAATCGAGCGCGATTGCGTCACATGTCCCAAAGAACGTACTTGTAACCTGATCGCGACGGTAGCAGTCGTTTGTCCCGAACGCGATGTGTTGCCGGTCCTAAGCGGAGCCGGAAAAGTGCTTTCCATGTCGTAAAGAATTTCTTGGTTTTTGTAGCCGCTTTTTGTAGCTCGCCTCTTCAGAGGCGAGGGTTTAGACGTAACGCAACCTTTTCTTCGTGTGGCATCTAAATCCCCGCCTCTGAAGAAGCGGGCTACAGCACAATTTGAATTTTTAATTGGTGATTAAAAAATGAGCGACTTGCCATCATCCCGCGCCTTGCCGCGCGGGTTTCGTTTTGCATCCGCCGCTTGCGGCCTTAAGAAACGCGGCCAGACAGGGACGCTCGACGTCGCGATGATCGTTTCCGATTCACCAGCGTCGGCGGCCGCCGTGTTCACACAAAATCTCGTTCAGGCGCCGCCCGTGGTTCTCTCGCGCGAACACGTGCGCAAGTCCGCGGGTTCGATGCGCGCCGTAATCGTAAATTCCGGCAACGCCAACTGCTCGGTAGGCCCCGGCGGCATGGTCGCTTCGCGCGCCACTGTCGGAACCGTGGGAAAACTGCTCGGGTGCCGCAGCGATCAAATCGTAGTCTGCTCGACCGGTGTCATTGGCGTCCCATTGCAGGTAGAGCGCATCCTGAATGCCGCGCCAGGCCTTGCGAAATCGCTGGAATTTTCCGCGCGTGCATTCGATGGCCTGAATCGCGCGATCATGACCACCGACACGCGCCCGAAGCGTGCCGCCGCAAGTTGCAAAATCGGCGGCAAGACCGTGCGAGTCGCCGGATGCGCCAAAGGCGCAGGCATGATTCACCCCAACATGGCGACGATGCTTTCGTTCGTCGTTACCGACGCCGCCGTTGCGCCAAAAGTTCTGGACAGCGCATTGCGCGAAGTGGTTAATCGCACATTCAATTGCATCACAGTGGATGGAGACAGCTCCACGAACGACACGCTTCTCGTCCTGGCCAATGGCGCGAGCGGCGCAAAGATAATTGCGAAGACAGGTGGAGCCGACTACAAAAGTTTCGTCGGAGCACTGGAAAAAGTTTGCAAACAACTTGCCATGGGAATTGTTGAGGACGGCGAGGGCGCAACGCACCTCGTTGAGATCGAAGTGCGCAGCGCGCCAAGCGATGCCGCCGCAAAAAAAGTTGCGGAGACCATCGCTCTTTCCTCGCTGGTTAAAACAGCAATCGCGGGAGCAGATCCCAACTGGGGTCGCATCCTGGCCGCGGCCGGCCGTTCCGGTGTGCAGTTTAATCCGGAGAAAGCCGAAATCTGGCTGGGTGGAATGAAAATGTACGGCCCGCCAAAGGGTTCGTCATACTCCGTCGCGTTGCCGCTCGATGAACGCGCGGCGCACAAACGCCTGCTGGAAAAAAATGTATCGATCATCATCGATCTGCACAACGGCCGCGGCACCGCGCGCATGTGGACCTGCGATCTCACCAAAGATTACGTGGAAATCAACGCCAGCTACCGCACATAGGTTTAAGTAACGCGGGCTTCAGCCTCCGGATTTTTGTCCCTGCAAGGACCAAACCCCGCAGGCTGCCCTTCAGGGCCGTTCAGGGTAAAAAGCCCGAGTCACAAAATTCCAACTCAACCTAGCCTTCCCACTTCCAATCCAAAAATTGTTCGCGCAACGCCGTCTTCCGGAATTTCCCCACCGAAGTCCGCGGAATTTCCTCCGCAAACACAAACGCATCAGGCAATTGCCACTTGGCAAATTTCGCGCCAAGAAATTCCCGCAACTCCTCAGCCTCAGCTTTCGCGCCTTCATTCAGCACCACAACCGCCAGCGGCCGCTCCTGCCATTTCGGATGCGGCACTCCCACGACAGCCGCTTCCTTCACCGCAGGATGCCCCATCAGTGCATTTTCAAGATCCACCGAACTGATCCATTCTCCGCCCGATTTAATTAGGTCTTTGCTGCGATCCACCAGCTTCATATAACCAAATTCGTCGATGGTCCCCATATCGCCAGTGCGCAACCACCCGTCGGCTGACCACTTCTGCGCCTCTTCCGGCATGTTGTAATAATCTCCCGCGACCCACGGCCCGCGCACTTCAAGCTCGCCCACGGTACTGCCATCTTGCGGCGCGGGCGTGCCATCGAATTTCATGATTCGCGCTTCGAGATATGCCGCGGGCGTTCCTGGCTTTATGCGCTGCGCGTATTTCTTGACCTCGGGCCAGCAATCCATAAATGGCCGCAAATGGCAACTCGTGCCAACCGGAGTCGTCTCCGTCATGCCCCACGAACAAACTATAGTAATTCCGTGCCGGTCGAACCCGCGCATCAAAGCTTCCGATGTCGCCGCTCCTCCCACATGCATCCGCACCGGCCAATCAATTTTCCAGCGCCCTGGAAATTTCTCCAGAGATTGCAGCACGCCGAACCAGACGGTCGGCACCCCGCTGGTCACCGTCACGCGCTCCTGTTCCATCAAGTCGAGCAAACCCTCTCCATCCGCATACGGCCCACCCAGCACCAATTTCGCTCCGGCCATGGCCGTGGTGAATGGAATGCCCCAACCATTGGCATGAAACAACGACGTGACAGGCAGCATGGTGTCACGCATGGAAATGCCGAGAGAATCCACGCCGCAGCAGCTCATGGAGTGAAGCACGATTGCGCGATGAGAATAGACGACCCCCTTCGGACGGCCCGTCGTGCCAGATGTGTAGCACATGGCTGCGGCATCATTTTCGTCGATCGGCGGGTAGGAAAATTTTTCGCCGGAATCTGCTAGCAAATTTTCATAATTGTCATAGCCGCCAGGAATTTCGCACCCACCGTACGGGACAACGATGACGCGCTCGAATTTCACGCGGTCGCGAAATTTTTCGTAAATCGGAAGCAACACATCGTCGACGATCAGGAAACGATCTTGCGCATGGTTGGCGATGAACGCGATTTCCTCCGGATGTAGCCGCACATTCAACGTGTGCAGAACGCCACCCGCGCACGGCACACCGAAATAGGCCTCCATGTGTTCCGACTGATTCCATAGGAGCGTGGCGACGCGGTCCCCTCGGCGAAGCCCAAGCCCCGTCAAAGCGTTCGCCAACTGGTGTGAGCGCTTATACAAATCTCCCCACGTAGTGCGATCCAGACTCCGGTCGGGTTTTCGTGTGACGATCTCGACATTGCCGAACGTTTTCCCCGCCCTTTCAAGCATGGGCGGAACGGTCAGCGGGAAATCCATCATTAAACCGCGCATTTTTCTTGTTTCCCTCTGCTAATTCTGATTGAACGCCGCATCCTACCATCAAATTTCGTGAATATCTTGTTGGTTGTTTTACCATCCATGATAGAGCGTGAAACTATTTACTACGAAGTTATACATAAACGTTTATGTTGACGGACCTTCAAATTTGGAGGAAGATTGGCCGGAGCTGAAGTGCGTCTCACATCGGATTGTTCTGGGTTCTAGCCCAGGTCCCTAATCTCGATCCCGCCTTCTTCAGTCCTCGGTTTCGTGGATTCGTACTGCCACGGCCAAAAGGAGCCTCGCGTTGAAGAAACTTTACGTTGGCAATCTGCCATTTCAGGCTACAGAAGAACAACTAACCACTCTATTTTCCCAAACGGGAGTTACAGCAGCCAACGTTACTTTGGTACGCGACCGCTTTTCGGGTCAACCGCGCGGGTTTGGATTTGTTGAGATTAATAATGATGAGGAAGCAGATCGTGCCGTTCAAGGTTTAAATGGGCACGATTTCATGGGTCGTAATATTGTGGTGAACGAAGCCCGGCCTCCGCGTGAAGGCGGCGGTGGTGGCGCAGGTGGCGGCGGACGTCGTCCCGGCGGTGGTGGCTTTGGTGGTGGCGGTGGAGGCCGTGGTCCCGGTGGAGGCCGTGGCGGCCCGGGTGGTGGTGGCGGACGAGGAGGCGGCCGAGGTGGTAGCGGCGGCGGTGGCAGAGATCGCGACCGTGGCGATCGGGGTGGCGGTGGCGGCGGACGCTGGTAATTCGCGCTGCAACAGACCGGATTTCTTAAAAATCTCACTAACGGGGAGTCTCTTAGACTCCCCGTTTTTTGTTATTTGTCTTAGAAACATTATTAAATAGTACCCTCGACTTCTCCCGACTCCTCCAAGGGGAATTTTGTAACCCACTGATTGTATTATGGTTAGATTTCCTTCCCTTAGTACTTCCGTCCCTTCATGATTGTATCCACCGTCCTATACTGCACACCCATCAAAATTTGTACTTTCAGCTTGTGACGATCGTCACAAAATTTGACGAGGCAGAATGACCGGAGAACGGCCTCCCAGATTGGAGAGGCAAACAGGAGACTCATGATGACCTTCAACACAGGCCAGCCAAATCAGCAGGAGCGTTTTGACCAAGCTCTGACTGAGCTCCCGGGATCGATCCGCCTTTCTGAAATTATTTCCGCACTCTCCTATGCCCTTGACCTTACTGAAGGCCAGCCGATGGGCCATTCCGTGCGTGCCACCATGATCGGGATGCGTCTGGCGCAGCAAGTCGGCATGAGCCAGGACGACCAAGCTGGTCTTTATTACGCCCTTTTGCTGAAAGATGCTGGGTGCAGCAGCAATGCCTCCCGACTTTTCCATATCTTGAATGCGGACGAAATTAAGGCCAAGGGTGACCTGAAGACCAAGGATTGGACGCGCATCGGATGGGAAAGCCTGCACTATGCACTCACCCACGTTGCCACGGGCATGCCTTTCCTCCAGCGCATGCAAAGGCTTTTCCAAGTGGCTGCAACGCAGCAGCAGGATTCCTGCATGCTGGTCAAAATTCGATGTGAGCGCGGATCCTCAATTGCCAAGCAGCTTGGATTTTCAGAAGCGGTTGCTAACGGGATTTACAACCTTGACGAGCACTGGAACGGCCGCGGCTATCCCGACGGACTGCGAAAGCAAGAAATCCCAATGTTCTCAAGGATCGCCAACCTAGCGCAAACGCTGGACGTTTTTTACAACGCCCGTGGTCCGTTGGAAGCCATTGACGCCGCCCAGAAGCGCAGCGGCCGCTGGTTTGATCCCGACCTGGTGAAGGCCGCTACTTCGCTGGCGAATTCCGGAATTCTCTGGAATGGGTTGGGCGACGCGAATCTGGTTCAAAAAGTTGCTTCCATTGAACCGAAACAGTTTCAGCTTAAGGCGAGCGAGCAGTCGATTGACAGAATTTGCGAAGCATTTGCCGAAGTCATTGATGCCAAGTCGCCTTTTACTTACCGCCATTCCCATGGTGTTGCTGATGCCGCCGTGGAAATCGGCGAATGGTTCGGCATGAATCGGCAGAGCGTCAAACTTCTTCGCCGTGCGGCGCTGCTGCATGATATCGGCAAATTAAGCGTCCCGAACTCCGTTCTGGAAAAGCCGGCGAAGTTGACCGGCGCGGAATGGCAGATCGTGAAGGCCCATCCCTATTACACTCTCGAAATTCTTAAAAAAATCCCCGGTTTCGCACGGCTCAGCCAGGACGCCGCTGCACATCACGAAAAGCTCGATGGATCTGGCTACTGGCTAGGGTTGAAAGGCGAACAAGTTTCCACCTTTGCTCGAATCCTGGCCGTAGCCGATATTTTTGATGCGCTGCATGCCAAGCGGCCGTACCGTGACGGAATTCCGCTCGAAAAAGTGTTTCTAATGATGCGCCAGGACGCGCCGCATGCTCTGGATCTGCCATGCGTCGAAGCGCTCGTCGCTTCCAAATCCAATTCTGAACCAATTGCTTTCGGTAGCCCTGAAATTGCACTAGCAACATAAACTAAAAAATAGGAGAGATTCCAAGATGAGGTTCCGCAGGATCCTTCCCTTGTTGTTTGCCGTGTGTGCGTTATTTGCAGTCACAGCCTCCGCCCAGGATTTTTACTGGAATTCAGCCAGCACCCGCTCCGTCGCACTTGGCGGCGTTTATGTACCATCTGACTCGGACGCCATTGGTGCACTTACCACGAACCCGGCGGGCTTATCGTTTCTCAACAACCCCACACTCGACGTAAACATGTCCGCAATTTTTGCCCGCGGATCGTTCAGCAATTCCGTTAACAACAATTCGCAAATGACCACCCCACCGGGAGTCATTCCCTATGGCGCGTTCGGCATGCCTCTTGGCAAATCGCATTTCAGCGTTGCCGCGGGGTTTGCACCGGATCTGGCTTCGGTTTCGGATTGGAAATACCAGGACGCTCCCGGCAAAGGTGGCGTGACCTACGGGTTGCAGGAAAATAAATCCGCGATTCTTGCGGGCCGCGCGATTCTTGGTTTGAGTTACGCGTTCGGGCAGAAGCTGTCCGTCGGTTTGACCGCTGGTGCCGACTACAACGAAAACACGCTTCACGCACCGTATATTTTTCAGAGCACGCCAGGTCTGGCAGGAGACAAGACTTTGCTGGATCTCCACACTTACGGGACTGGCTGGAACATGAGCGTGGGCGCGATGTTCCAACCCACCAAAAAGTTGGATGTTGGCGTGGCCTGGAAATCGCACACTGTAATCGTGACCAATGGCCTCGCTTCCGGCAACGCGTACGCGTTGTTTGGCTCCCCGACACCGATACAGGCGACTGCCTTCTCCTACAATGCGTCGGTAAAAAACATCCTGCCGCAGTCGGTGAATGCCAACGTCGCCTGGCACCTTAACCCGCACTGGGTTTTTGCGTTCCAGACCGATTGGGTTAACTGGAGCAACGCCTTCGTCAATTTGCCGGTCACACTGACCAACGGCTCAAATAGCGCCGTCCCATCGACGCTCGTCGACGGCATCCCCCTGAACTGGAAAGATCAATATTCCTTCCACGGCGGCGTGGAGCGTGAACTGTGGGAAAGCGCTTCGGTCCGTTTCGGCTACGCCTACGGAAACAGTCCTGTCCCCAGCGGCACGCTGACGCCCATGACCGCGGCCATCATGACCAACCAGCTTTCCACTGGTTTCGCCTACCACATGGGGCGCTCGCACTTTGACATTGCCTACACGTACGATCCCACTTCCCAGCAGCAGGTTCAGCAAAGCGGCCTGCTCGCCGGCGAATATAGCAACAGCGCCGTGCGCGTTGGACTACAGTCCGTGTCGCTCGGTTACTCGTTCCAGTTTTAAGCGGCCCGCCGTCGCGGTATCACGCGATGGAACCGCATCACAGATAAGCTAGCCGCAACGAAACTGGGGAGCCCGCCACAACGGGCTCCCCGGTTTTATTTTGTGCCTTGCCGTGAACCTGGGAATAGTCTATGCTTTCCCTAGGAGAGTCCTATGGCCACCCTATACGTCGAAAACGTCCCCAACGAACTCTACGAAGCGTTGCGCAGCCAGGCAAAGGCCCGCCGCCACTCGATCGCGGCCGAAGTGCTTGCTCTGCTCGAGGAAAACGTACCGACACCCACCGAGCTGAAGGCAAGACATGACTTGTTTCGCAAGGTTATGCAATTGAGGAAGAAGCTGCCGAAGAGTGAGGGGCCATTTCCATCCGCGGAGGAAATGATACGCGAGGACCGGGAACGGTGACCCTCTTCGTTCTGGATGCAAGTGTGGCGGTGAAATGGTTTCTGTCACCGAAAAATGAACGGCTTACGGCGGAAGCTCTTGAATTGCTCAGAAGGTACGTGCAAAAGGAAGTGCAATTTATTATCCCTGATCTGTTCTGGGCGGAAATCGCGAGTGCCTTTTGGAAAGCGGTTCGCTTGGGCCGGTTTGAGAAAACCTCAGCTCAACAGGCACTGTGCTACCTGGGGCGCTGCGATTTGCCGATATATTCCAGTGTAACGCTACTGGACCGGACCTTTGAAATTGCCACTGCATTTGACCGGAGCGTTTACGATAGCCTGTACGTGGCCCTCGCAGTGCAAACCAAATCGCAGTTAATTACTGCCGATGAGCGCCTCGCCAATTCCCTCGCTTCCTGTTTTCCGGTGAAGTGGCTGGGAGCGGTTTAGAAATCGGGGATTTAGTTTGACCGTTTCCAGCGACGGTATTCGTAGTAGGTGACGAATAGGATGGCAAACAGCAGGCACGCTGCAACCGGCCGCAAAAAAATTCTCCAATTGACTTGAATGAATGTGAAAAAAGACGTTCAGTGTCAAAAAACGCTGGCAACCGCCCACCACAATGTAGAAAGCAAGGCAGAGGCCAAAGTAATTCTAGTCCCTTCTTCGAGATAACGAGAGTCTCGCAAAAATCGATTCCTAAAATCAGGGTCCGCAAATGCGCGAGTGCTCGCCAGGAAGGCGAATACTGAAAATGCGGACAACAGTTTTGAACACTAAAGGCGAAGCCCTCGACAAATCCATGCGCGGAACGCTCTCTTTGTGTGACCAGAGTCCGAGAATGCAACCCCTTACGCCGTGGCGGACTTGAACGATTCTACTTTTTCCACTTGGCCGTTGCCATAGCGGTAGCGCTCGATGGCCAGAGAATCGATGCCCTGGCGAACGAGAGCTTCGATATCGAGAGCGCTTTCCGCACGGTCAAGTTCCTCGACAGTTGCGTGCAGTGCAGGATTGCGCGGCAGAAAAATAGGGCAGCAATCGTGAAACGGCTCCGCGGAAATGTCATGCGTACCGATTTTGCTCGCGTAATTCATGATGTCGATTTTGTCTTCGCCCACGAGCGGGCGGTAAAGTGGCATGCGCGTTGCTGCGCCCACGGCAGCCATATTGTGCAATGTTTGCGAAGCGACCTGAGCCAAACTATCTCCAGTGATGAGGCCTAATGCGCGATTCGAACGCGCCACCCGCTCGGCAATGCGCAGCATCATGCGGCGGTAAAGCAAAATTCGAAATTCCTCCGGCGCGTGCGCGACAATTTCCCGTTGAATCGGCTCGAACGGCACGAGATAAAGCTTCGCCGAAAATTGCCACGGTACGAGACGCTTCACAAGATCGCGCGCCACATACACGGAAGATTCTCCGGGATCCGCGCCCCCGCCCCAGAAATGTACAAAATTCAAATGTGCGCCGCGCTTCATCATTTTATGCGCGGCGACCGCGGAATCGAATCCTCCCGAAAGCAGGCACGTCATACGTCCCGCTGTATTTGGCGGAAGTCCACCTGCGCCAGGAATCTTTTGAGCGTAAACAAGGAGTGATGGCCCAGGAGGAATCTCGATACGGCACGTCAAATCGGGATCGTTCAGTTTCACGCGCGCTTCTCGGCCGGAGACACGCAACTGATCCACCAGATATTGGCCGACAGAAACCTCGATATCGATGGTGCGCTGCGGGAAAGATTTGTCGCTGCGTTTGGAACGCACCGCGAATGTCGCAAATTTTTCTCCGCGAATTTCTTCCCATGCCGCGCGCCCGAGCGCGGCCAGATCGTTTTCACTCCCGCGGGGCACCACTCGCGCCACTGCATAAAATGCAATACCAAAAACGCGCTCGATGCGCGCAATGGCTTCCTCAGTCGACGCCCCCTCTCCAAATTCTATGAGCAAGCGATCGCCGGGACGCAGGATGCGTTCCACCGGAAGTGCCTCAAGCGCGCGCTTAAGTGCAATATGCAGTTTGCTCAAAAAGAAGCGGCGATTGCCTCCCTTGAGCCAAAGTTCATGATAGTGGACGACAATAACAAGTTTAGACATTTACAGCGATTCCCCAAAAACGCTTGAATCCCGCAAGTATAACAGCCGAGCGTAAGGATTGGCCAACCCTGCACGACCAAAGGCGTGGATAGACATCGGAGAAAAGACGCAAAAGCAATGACCACAGCGAGTTGGCGATATGTTTCACGTGAAACGAATTGATGTTTCAAAAGGCCGCACCGACCAGAAAATCAATGTGTTTGCTTTCGACACACAGCAAACTTCCAACGCGATAATTTCTCTTTCGTAACGCTCTTGTAACTATTCTCAGTCTATTCTGGACGCCCGTAAGGTTGTGGCGTATACCCAAGTACAGGCCATCGTGCCACTTTTCAAGCCGTTGTGGCGACAGGAAGCGACCGCAGCCATAGTTCGCGCATCTGATCGTTTGAGACGTAGAGCGTCCTGGTCATGGAGACGCGGGAGCGAGCGATGTGGAATAAGAACGATTGGGATCAGTTCTTTGCTATCGCCAGCAAGCCGTGGAAACGACGCCGCCCTCCGCGCCCGATTTATCCGAACGGCGCAAAGCGCGTGCTTCCAGCCGTCGGTTTCAGCCTCTCAGAGCTTGATGATGCGGGAATTAACATGGAGGCGGCCGAGCGTTTGGGATTGCCCGTGGACGCGGCCCGAATTGGCGCTTACGGACCGAACGTTTCGGCGCTCAAGGATTATATCCGCTCCGCGCGTAACCCTGGTAAGTTGGGTTAAGACGCGAAGCGCAAAAGTAAAGATTGAAGCGCATTGATTCTTGTAGCACAGGCTTCAGCCTGTGGGTTCTGCTTGACGTCGAAGGCAAACTCCACACTCTGGAGCCTGAATTGCGTATCAACGAATACTTAAGTTTGCAGTCTATAGGAATTTGACCCGGCTCGAGGTGTAATACACTTTTTAGCCTCACAAAACCAAGTTAATTCTCGGCCCAGCCACTTGACGCCGTTGAAACTTCCGGTAAAATTTCCTTTCTGCCTTTGAGTGCTGATGCAGACTATATCCAATACGCCCGTTGTGCCTGCCGCTGCCGCGGATAACGAAACACGCCACGACTTCGACTTCCCCCAACGAGAAGCCGCGTTTTTTTACGGATTGTTCCTGCGAGGACATTCTGCGGAACAGTTACGGCGTGACATTGAAGTTCCCCCGGCCGTCTTGCTCAAATGGCATCGCGAATCGGAACGTGACCCCTCCTTGCGCGACATTTTCACGCGGATGCTCGACTACCGCCGCCATGTTCTGGCAATTTTCGATGTCCTTGTCGATACCGAATCGCGTCCTCAGCGCGTTCAGTAAAAAATCCCCCCAACTCGAATGCAACATTGCGCGACCTGGGTAGCACTCAGGCTTCAGAGGCTGCGGAAAAAGTACTTTTTAGTCATCCCGTTCACGGTGAACCGAGCAAAGCGAGGGATCTGCTTTTCTTCGCGGCTTCCAAGAAACAGCAGATTCCTCGGGCAAACCTCGTCCTTCGGAATGACATGGCGTGAGTTTTTCCGCAGCCTGTTCAGCCTGTCCAGGTTTCGCATTTGCTAAGCAAAGACCACGCGCCCGCCGTATTACGATAGGCGCCATGTTAGACTTTGCCGGAGCCTTTCAGAATGCCCGACCGCCCACGATCAGCCATTCGAAACCTCCATCTGGATTGGGTCGACCTCATCTGGTTGATCTTTTTAGGCGCTCTGGCGCTCCTCCCCCCGGTTGACGAATACCACAAGCAATTGATCCTGCTGGCGATTTTTGCCGTTCAGGTGAGCGAAGGCTGGCTGATCCGCCGATTGCCAAAGCGCGGTCCCGCTTACACAGTCATCATCAAAATTTTGCTCGCCACACTGCTGCTCGATCACACCGGCGAATTCGGTATCAACAGCAGTTACTACCCGATTTATTTTTTGCCAATCGTAAGCTCCGCCATTTACTACGGCACGTGGGGCGCTCTCGCTTGGACCACGCTTGCATCGCTGTCTTACCTGTCGCTGTTAATCCCCGCTCTCCAGGAAGTGGACGTGACGCCGGAGGGCAAAGCCATCCTCGCCATTCGCGTCCTTTTCTTTTACGTTGCGGCTACTTTGGTTAACCGGTTTGCGGTGGAAAACCGCAGGCACGTGAAGAGGTTGGAGGATCTCTCAGGGAAACTGGAGCAGACCAATCGTCAATTGTTGCGTGCCGAAGCCGATGCACGCCGCGCTGAGCGCCTGGCTGCGCTGGGACAGCTTTCCGCGGGTCTCGCACACGAAATTCGCAATCCGCTCGGCGTGATCAAAGGTTCGGCCGACATGCTCAGCCGGAAAGTTGCACAATCCGAACCTCTCGTCGGGGAACTGGCCGGATACATTTCCTCGGAAGTGAACCGCTTGAACGCTCTGGTTGTGCGCTTTTTGGATTTTGCCCGTCCGTCGAAACTCGAATTGCGTCCGGAGCAACTTTCCGAAATTGTCGATCGCGCTCTCACCGCAGCCACCGCTTCGGTCCCTGATTCCGGCGTGAAAATTGAGCGGCAATACGCCCCGAATTTGCCATCCGTCCCGCTAGACGCGCAGCTCTGCGAACAGGTCTTCATCAATTTGATAACTAATGCAATTCAAGCCATGCAAGGGCAGGATGCGGGACTGGAAAAAACGCTACATTTGTTGATCCAGGCGGAAGTTTCTCGTGGAGAAGATGGTGTCGGCGTAATTGTCGAGGACACAGGCCCGGGCGTGCCACCTGAATTGCGCGAACAAATTTTCAATCCATTTTTCACGTCAAAAAAAGAGGGGGTCGGGCTGGGGCTCTCCATTGTTGCAAAAATTGTGGATGACCATCGCGGCACGCTCCGGTTAGAAGAAAACAATCCGCGCGGCGCTCGCTTCCACGTCTTCTTTCCGCAGGTTGACCCGAGCTCATGAATTTTCTATTGCGCAAGTTTTAGAGACTGCATGAGAGCTACAGAATCATTGTGGGTCGTGGCTTCAGCCTCGAAATAAGGTCTTCAAAAATAACTGCGGCTTTGCAGGCTGAGGAGAAAGTACTTTTTGTCATCCCGAGCGAAGCGAGGGATCTGCTTTTCTTCTCGGCTCCCAAGAAACAGCAGATTCCTCGGGCAAACACCGCCCTTCGGAATGACATGGTGCGAGTTTTTCCGCAGCCTCTTCAGCCTCTGAGGTTCCAATTTTGCAGTTCACGATGACTCTTTGGCCTGCGGGAGCTAGCAGCAGAAAAATAAAACGACCCAGGACGAATCCCGCGCAGCTCCGAACACGAGTATTACTGATTCGTCCGGTACATGACCCTCTGTGGGCCTTCTACAATTTTAAAATCAGGTGGAACCGTGAATAGTGAAGCATCCGGCTCCGTACGAACAATATTTGTTAATTGAAAAGTCTGATCTCCCATTCGCGGATCGCTTCTCTTGCTGTAGACAATTGCCTTCAGATCGGGCGACGTCCAAACTTCCGTGACGATCGTGATCGGCCGGTCATTTCCAATTTCTCCCGCTGCAATCGTCCGAGTCGTTCGCACGCCCGTCACCTGCACGCCCTCCATCGTTTGAGCGCCAAGATCTTCCGTCGTAACCTTTCCTTGGTCGCTTGCCATGAAGGTTCGCTGCACCATGATCCCTTCGGGAGGCGGCCCCGGCGGCAGGCCGCCTGAAGGCATCGAATCACTCATTTGCATAATGACTTTGCCTCCGCCGGCCATTGCGCCGGACATATTCATATTTGCGTTCGGCGGAGGCATTGGCGGAGCTGGCATTTTCTGAGCAGTCTTGTCCGTCAAATTCAACGTGTAGGCCGCCTGCGCCACGGGATCCTGGATGAAGACGAAATGCGGAGCATCGGCGGCCGCCATGTTTCCGATGACGGGTAGTGGCGCGTCCTGGCGGCTGCGGCCCTGCGAGTCGCGGGCTACGTTTCCGGACATGGTCTGAGTAATTTTTGTTCCATCACCCAGTGTCTGTACGCTTTCGTTCGTGATTGTGGCCGAGTAGGGCGCTCCTTGAACTGGAGCGAATTGCCCTTTTGCAACCACGCCCATGCCGACGGTTGTAACGGGTCCGGCGCTCTGAAAATAAACTGCGTTTCCGGGCTCCTGCGCAAAAAGACTCGGCGATGCCGTCAGAATCATTCCCGGAATTATTCCCAGTGATATTTTTAAGATGAGTGCACGCTTCATGGCCTTGTCGTTCTCCTTTCAAATCCTGCAAGCATGGGGCGCAACCGCATTCCCTCGGCCGTTCCATCCGCCGCAATCGTCAGGTCCGCCAGAAAATTCACGCCTTCGGGAATCGCTCCCGGTGGAAAGATTTCGTCGGCGGGAATGGCGATTTGGATCATCGGCTCTTCCTGGCTGTCGTAGGTTACTATGCGCTGCGCAGACGATGAATTGTTATTCTGAACTGGCACGATTCTCGATTCAACTGCGCCAGCGTGCCGCATATTATTCCGATGAATTGACGGAACGGACCCTGACACTGAGCTCCCGGCGACGCCTAGCGAATTTGCTGTTGCAACGGGAGGAAGTTGCATCGTTGACGGTTTAACGCGGGCTCGCGGCCACGCGAGGAACAGCACTATCACAGCAGTCACCACGCCCGCCGCAATAGCTGACGACGCCCAAGCTGGCGCTACGCGCCGTGCATTCACCGTTATCGCCTCATTGCAGTACGCGTCAACCTCGCGGCTCACTTTTGCGAACACACTAATTTGCCCCCGGCATTCGTTGCAGCTCTCAAGGTGCAGCTCAACTTTCACAGCTTCCTCGGCCGGCAGCTCATGGTCCAGCAAGGAGATCAATTTATTGGAATATTCACACATTGCATTTCTCCGCTAATTTCCTGACGGCGCGATCGACTGTATCGCTCACCGTGGATGTTGCAATCCCCATGACTTCGCCGATTTCGCGGTAGCGTAACCCCGCGGAGCGCAGCAGCAGACACTCTCGTTCGGGCGGCGTCAGTAGGCGCATCGCCTTCCCAAGCTGCTGATATTTCTCTTTCTCAAGTACTGCGCTCTCGGGCGTAGCCTCATCCAGCGTTGCGTTTATTTCCGAATCCATTGGCTCGCGGAAATGGCGGTCGTAACGGTTCTGCCGGTTCCGCGCCTGATTGTGTGCCACGCGATACACCCAGCCCCGAATATTTTCCTGCGAACCGCCCGAAGTTAAGTGCCGGTGAAGGCTCAGAAAAGTATCCTGCACCACATCCTGCGCTTCGTCGCTGGAAAGTCCGAGGCACACCAGGTATCGAAGCAACGGTTTGCGGAGTTCGCGATACAGGGTCGTAGCCTCGCTCGCATCGGTCAATAAGCGCGAGAACGGCAGGGCTGGGTTTGCGGCTTCGCCACTCATAAGGTCCTTGTCATCGCGCTTCTATGTATATAACAAGTGAGGGTGTCGATTTTCCGGATTAGGCGCGGAAGATTGTGCGTGCACGAATTTACGGGGCACGTGCTGAGTGGGGGAACGATCACCGAATCCTTCACCCGGTTAGAGAGAAGGATTTGCGGTGTTCATTAAATCTGCGAGTATGCCGTCGGCGTCAGGATCAAGTTGGTGATGTTGGAGACGATGGGCTCGAACGCGTATTTTGGCTGCGTCGAGTAAGTCTTCCAATCGTCGGAGGCGCGGAACGCGGCCCATTGCTTGTCGCGCGTGGCCAGGCTGTCAAAGCACAGCATGTAGGTCAGACTGGGCAAACGAGGACCGATCAGCGTTTCGCTGTAAAAAATTTGTTCGAAGCCGTTCTTGGCGAAAATGTCGGCCTCGCCCGACTGCATCATTTCCACTTTGCGACGGTGATCTTGATCCGTCGCTCCCTCGTAGATGCGCAGTTCAAAAACGCGCGGCCCGTGCGACGTGGTCGCCTTGGGCAAAATTAAATTCGGCCACTTTTCAAATGCCTGCAAGAACGAACTTTCCATGCGGTCGAACGCAGGCTCTTTCGCTGGCGCAGTCAGGAAGGGCGCGCCAGCCTTCACGTAATCGCCGTCCTGGATCAGGCGATTCTCAATCGTCGCGAGCGCTTCCGCCGACATTCCGGGCATCAGCACATACATTGTGGGCGTGTCCGGCCCAATCGTAAGGTCGAAGACGCCAACAGGAGAGATCGACAGGCGGTTCAACGCGGGGATCAGCGCATCCTTGAAAAAATCATCGCACATTTTTTTCTGCGGTCCGGCGTTAACGTGATACCGCCGCAATTGATAAAACTCACGGCCCTTTTTGTCCATCATGCTTCCCTGCGCCGCTTCCAGCGCGCCCGCGGGAGCTGTCACCGCCAGCGCGGATGCCGCGAGAGTAGACGCCAAAAATTTTCGCCGTTCCATGGAAGCCTCCATGCAAATCATGGTTGATCGAGCAACCAGCCCTCTTGCGCAGTATGGTCACACAATTTTTAGCACGTGTCTATTGCTGTAGCCCGCCTCTTCAGAGGCGGGGGTTTAAATGACGCTACATCTACACGCCTGCCTCTGACCTTTCGCGGTTCGTCCTACTTTTTCGCCTGAGTTTCCGCCTGAGCCGATTCGCGCGCGCGATCCAATATGTATGCGTGAATCAGTCGCACTTGGGCAGAGGTAACGTCGCCTGTAAACGACGGCATTCCGTATTCCCGCCGCGCGCCGCCCAGAACGATCTCCTCAAACATTTCGTGGGTTGCCTGCGATGCGTAGCGCAAATCCGGAACGGAACCGCCGCTGATAGCTTCTCCGCCGTGGCATCGTGCGCAAGTATTGGCGAAAAGTTTGCGGCCTTCTTCAATTTCAGCCTTCGAAGCCACGAGCTTGAATGTAGGCATGGGAACCGGCTGCACCACGTGTTCATAAGGAGGCAGGGTTCCTGTCGCTCCCAGTTTGAACACCATTAATTTCCCGGTGCCGACATGACCTTTCCCCGGCGGCCGGTTGCTCAGCACCTGTGGACCGCCCCAGCCGCTTTGGACCGCTACGTATTGCGTTCCATCCACCGAGAATGTCATCGGCGCTGCTACGATTCCCACTCCCGCGTCGAACTCCCAGAGCGGTTTTCCATCCGTAGCGCGATAAGCAGAAAATTTTCCGTCAGCGCGCCCGTGGAACACCAGGTTTCCCGCAGTGGCGAGCGTTCCTCAACTTTTCGGAACGGT